>JGI24021J15306_10001379_pt1 | contig 23611 bp, 17 predicted proteins | sample Ectturendosymbi1_FD_15306 | JGI IMG/M metagenome (IMG submission 15306) | reverse complement strand
AAGGCGAGTTTGGCCGTTTGGCGGAATCTTTTGCCTTACATTTTTCAGGGAGGGCTGCAGCCCGTCTAGACGAGCCGCCCCTGCTATGCAGAACAGTATCAGTCGCACATCTTACCACCAAGTGGGGGGCCCATGCTGTCACAGGGGGCCCAAAATTCAGTCCCGTCACCACTTAACCGCCCAGAGAAAGCTTCGATCCCCAAAATTCAAATATGAAACACTAGAAACCAGTGAAGTTAGGATCCCTTTCAGAGGTATCACCGGATCCGGAGTTTCGGAGTCAACTCCGGCAGGATTCTGCGTTTTTCTTTAGGACCTGGATCCGGAGTCAAAAATTTCTGAAAAACCGGACCAAGATCCTGAGTCACATTTCAATTTCGGCAGTAACAGGAGTCTATGTGGTCATTTCTTGTGTAAAAACATGGACAAATTACGGTTGGATCCATGTTTATAGCTGGAGTCCGAACAGGGGTTGGATTCTCAAATTTGAAAAATTTCCGGAGTCAGATTTAAAAATTTTGGAAGAGGAGTGGAGTCAGAATCTGAAAAAGTGACTCCAGCCACCTCTGGTCCCTTTGAAAGAAAAGTGCTTATGCATTACAGTTACTTTGGGCCCCTTTGAAATCCAGGTATATACACATTACAACTGCTGCTTGTGGCGGTTTTGGAAGCAAAGTAGCCTACTTATAGGCTAAAACACCTGGCTTTCAAAAGGGCCCAAAGTAACTGTAATGCATATACTACAGTTGCTGTTGGGCTGCTTTGAAAGCAAGGTACATTACACATTACAGTTACAAAGGGGACCCGAAGCAAGTACCTCACTTGCCTTCCCTTAAAACACACTAGTGTGACTCGAGTTAAGCCCGAGTCATCAAAATCGTGAATCGAGTCACGCTGCCACTGGAACACAGGACAGATTCCACCACTCGACTGAGTGGAATATCTGGCATCTCTTCTATCCCCATTACGTAATAGACACAGTTAATTGCACCATAGTACGGTGTTTCTGAAGTGAAAAGTTGGTGACTACTGAAGATGCAATGTTAGAACGCTTGAAGTTCGCCATTTTTTTCACGATTGCTGATATGTTTTGGCAAAAAAGACATAAGACAATTGCATGTTATCAGAGGATACAAAAAATGCGAAACAGAAATTTCATTCACCCTTCATTCACCCCTCTTCTTTCATTCACACTTGCAAAAATTTCATTCACCCTGGGGTGAACCATTCAGCCGGTTAAGAATCACTGATGTGATAGACAATAAACTCAAATCAACAGTTTTTTCCACTGCTAACAGCTTAAACTTACGAGTGAACACAAATTTACAATGTACCATTTAGTACCACACTGCCCTCTGTGAGATGAACTATAATTCTGAGCTGAAAGCGCAAGTGCGAATTAGTTAAATGAATTAAGCATAATTTGGTGGGGTTCTATTTGAAACTAAATGATGTTTTTTAATGGAAAGAGTGACTCTCCAAATCCCTGACTTTACTCACGGCAAAAGTGGCTGGAGTCACGTTTTGAGACTCCTACTCCGCTTTTGTTCAAAAATTTTTAAATCTTGATCCGTATCCGAGTTTTTCTTCAATTTTGACAATCCGACTGTTGTTCAAATTCCGAAAACCATCTATGCAAGTAAAAATCACATCTTGTCTAAACCTTTTTCCTCTTTGTTGAGACCGCGCAGACTCTTGCTTGCTGCTGCCGTAAGTAAAATGTGACTCTGGATCTATTTTTTCAAAAATATTTGACCCCGGATTCGGGTACGAATAAATACACAGAATTCCGCCGGAGTCGACTCCGGCATTCTGAATCCAGGGCCACCTATGCTTCTTGGCCTGTTGCTTCGTATGTTGCTGGCTCTTTTCTGCCAGTAGCGGAAAATAAGTGGTAACTAGGACAACTGGAATAACCATTCGGCTGTTTCACCAGTTTTAATTTAGGGAAAATCTGAAACTGTTGTGATCGCGGAAGACGGTGGCAGAGAAGACAAAGGCAACTAAATATTTCTGGGGAAGTGCGCAGGATTTGAAAAATTTGCGCTAAGACGGAGAAAATGATATTGAAGGCATGTCGTGCTTGCTGGCATGTTCATCCAGGGTAACTTCTGTTGTTGAAAAACAGTAAGTTAATTAATTGACCATTAATAAATGGTGGTCTGCATGCTGCAGACTTACTGTTTCTGTTGGCTAACTAAAATTGCCTGATAGACGTCTTTTTCGGCATTGCAATTAAGTCAATTCGTTTGTGTTGCACTATATCATTATCAGAATATATCACATTTACTCAAAAGTGACCATGAAAGTGTATTGTCACATGTGGTATGATTTTTAAGTGCATTGGTTTGATTTTCTACATTTGATAAAGCAGTCAATTTTGAGCTGAACACCAAATCAGAAAACAATGATGTTAAACATGGTGAACTCAATAAATAAGGTGCACTGACAACAAACATATGTATGATACCAATCAGAGGTGAGTATTTTACAAAGTTACACACAATGAAAATGTCACCTGATATGAAGTATGCTTACCTCCACTAACTGTGCACAACCACAACATGGTGGTGGCAATGCTNGTAAGAACTGTTGAATCATTGATTTACTCAGGTTAAATGCAGAGGTGGCCACAGTTTTAGAGTGCCGGAGTCAACTTCGGCAGGACTCTGTGTTTTTTGGCAGTGGCTATAGAACTGCCTATGGATCTTCATATTTGAAACCTTATTCGACTGCCACCTGTAATGTGACAATAACACATGGTGAGAGTGTAATAGGCTTCATAAAAATGTACTAAGCTAAAAAGAAAACCTTACACCTAAAACCTGACCCTAACCGTAGCCATAAGCCTAACATTAACGCTAATGCTAACCTTAATGGTACCCTTACCCCTAAACCTAAACTTTGGAAACTTTTGAAAAAAGTAGAGAAAAACTGGTCTCATGAATTGAAACGTGCAACCACTACTACCAAAACAAAAGTTGCCAAGGTGAGAGCTGAACTGAAAACCATTGGCACAGCAGATGTTCATGCATTCGTTATGTTACCATGACGGTGCCTGCTTGAGTAACGCACTCAGCATTTTATTCGAACCGCGTCATGTGAGGCTGTTCCGTAGCCACTTCCTTTTTTTCATACCTAGACCCAGAGTCAAAATTTTATGAAAAAGTAGACCCTGATCTGTAGTCAGAGTCATTTTTGGCAGTAGCAGGAGTCTGCGTGGTCTTCATGCATGTCTTTTCTAAAATGAAACAGTGCCGAATTTTGGTTGCATCGATGATAGCTAGAGTTTGAATAGGAGATGAATTCTCAAAATTGAAAAATTTTGGACCTGGATCTGGATCTTTAAACCCTAATCCTAAACACTATGACCTTAAAACCTTAACCCTAAAACACTTAATCCCTAACCTAATGTAAAACCCTAATCCCAAAACCATTCGCCCTAAAACCCTACCACTAAAACCTTACCACTAAAACCCTACCCATAAAACCTTACCATATGACTCAGCTATTAAACAGAAACAATACCGGCAGCAATTGAGCAATCAGGAAACCAATTCATTTTTTAGAAGCCTCAGAGGTTTCAAGCAATGTGGAACATAACACCACACTGTAGTCTCATCATAGGCTGTGCAATTCACAAGATATTCAACCAATGAGCAAGGTTACACTGCACAACTGAAGGAACAATGAAACTCACAGAAAGAACAAGGATTCAGAAGGCAACAGCTTTACGCCAACACAGGGACAAGTGGCAGGCAGCGATGCTGGTCAGTACATTAAAAGCAACTAAAGGAAAGAAGAGAACAGATAATGTCAGATCAAACTTGCACATATGCCAATATGCTGGCAGCGTTTGCCCTGACCACAGCCAGGGACAGGCCCTTGTGGAGTCACTGGCATTCCCTGGAGTCACCAGACACATCAACAAGTTTCTTTGCAAGACCACTCAGAAAAGGGGCAGTGGATTTGCCATACACACCAGTGGTCTCAATTGTCACTGTTTGAAAGTAGTAAATGTTTTGGAGGTCATGGAGTCTTTGGTATTTTGCATCCTGCGCTTTTGTAGCTGCGAAATCAGCCTCTCTGGCAGTGTTCTTATAGTGGCCCTGAGCAAATGTGTTCATAACTGCTGCATCACATACTAAGCTTTGGCCTCTGTATCAGGGGCCCAAACCCTACCTAAAGCTTTATTNGTCAATGTTTAGGTNAATACCAAATCAGAAAATGGCATTAAAGAACATCAGTTCCTAACCCTAAAATGCTGACCCTAAAATCCTAAGCCTAAAAGTCTGATCCTACAACCGTAACCTTAAAACCCTAACCCTAGGCTAAAACCTTGCCTCTGCAGATGCAATGACTCAATACTTCTCATGCAGTATTGCTGCCACCATGTTGCTGTCATGGCAGGTGCAGTGGTTAAGGTAGGGTACTTTACGCATGGTAAAATTTTCATTGTGCACAACTTTGTAAATACTCATTTCTGACAGGTTTCGTGCATATAATCCTTCTCAGTGATGGTAACGAGTAGCTTGATGTTTTTAACGCCATTTTCCAATTTGGTGTTCAGTTAAAAATTGACCAACAAACTTCAGGGATATGCTTGCCTAGTGATAGGGTACTGTAAGCAGTGGTTGTTTGATTTGTAAGACTAATTGTTGTATGATAATCAGCTTAGGTTGCCATGCAGCTGTGCATTGGCATATAAAGTCTTGTTTATATAATATAAGAACTACACAAACACTTTAAAAGCAAGCCCAAGGAAAGGAAAATTAACGTAAGGTACTGGTACATGCGTTGACAAAAGTTTTCATGATCGGGAACTTAATATACTTTTCTTAAACATAGCTGTTTATAACTAGTGACAAATATGTAGATAAGTCACTGGTTTTTTGTACAATTTTTTTTAAATAAAATGTTTTGTTCAAACTCTTTTTTTTATTTGCAATGAGGGGTTCGTGTTTTAATTTATTTTTAATATTTGCTTGGAGTTTATCTTCAATTTTATTTGTATTTTTTATACATCTTTCAACCTGTTGCCATTTTCATAAAAAACTTGTTTAGCTCATACTAAACATTTGAAGAAATATATTTGATGTGATTTCATTAAAAATTTAGAAAAAATTCAATAACCTTTGTTGATTGAATCAATTTTTCTTTAAATCCAAATTCAATCATCTTTAATTGACTTAACTTAGTATGGCATTTGACCTAATTCTGCATGAGACACAATTCAACTTGTAACTTTTTCTTCATTTATAACAAAAGTTGAGATGTGAAATTAATTTATCATATATTTTTGTCCACTAAAAGTTGTAACCCAACTGCTAATCTGACTGTTAGCTTGACTTTTTACATAATTTTAACCTAACTCTTTAGTGTAACATTTAAATAATGCTGGAGTAGTCTATTATTAGCTAAAGAAATTCGTTCGTTTTGCAGAGCTTAAATTGGAAGGTCCAAAGCCTTTTCAAAAGAGATCTTCATGTAATGTTGTGCATCATCAAACTCTTTATCAAATCAACATCGTTTTTACCATTGAAAGTCATTTCAATGCGATGTTTCTCATTTGGTGTTACATTTGCCATGTGTGTAGCTTTTAAAACACATACCCTGCAATCCCTTAAAAAATCGTCTCAACCTGTCTCTAATTTTTCTCAGNGGCATACTAATTATGGCTCAGTAACCACAGATCAGGACTATTGATGACCATTTAATGAAAATTGTTGATCANCCATCTTAAAGCATTGTTACAGTTTTAAAGACCTGACAGTTGCTCGTTTAGGTGTTTTGATTATATATATGACATTTTTACTGTATGGGTTGGTGGGTATTTATGGCGACTTTCACTATAAATGGCTTTGGGTGGCTGAGTAATGCTGCATTAGTGTAAACGTACTTTCAAACATATGTCAAGAGTTAAATGTAGAGATTTCCCCTAATCTATCATCTTTGGTTTGGCCCATGCAACAGCAGTAACAAAAAAAAATTTTTTTGACCATGTGCCTTTTGACTTTCAAGCACAAGTCTGTTTTATTATGCAATATGTAAACTGGTGTGAACACTGTATATAATGTTAAAAAATGATCGGACGTCTTTATTCAGAGCTGTTTCATTTCACAGAAATTCTTAAAGACTCTATGGTTGAAATTTCAAACTATTGTTGAGAGCACATATTGTAAGGCACCAAACTGACAAAAATTGTTAGACTTGAACTTGACTTAGATCAGTAGTTGCTACTTGCATTGGCTAATAGTTTCTAGAAATAGAAGTACACATTTTGGTTTTCAGCCATACTGTGCATCCTCTCTAATTCAATTCACAGTTGTTAAGTGAAGAGAAACACAGTTGTTTATTTATGTTTTTCATACTTTTTTAAGTCTATTTACTCCAATTGTGAAATTGACTGACATGTTACTACAAAGTTCTTATGATTTTTGTTCAGTTAAATTAGTCATATACAACTGAGGTTTAATTGTTTTTCAGTGTCTAGCAACAACATATGGTGTAATTAAAAAAAATGTTTGAATGTAGGTTATTGTTTACCTTCAATAGGCTTCTGCCTTTGAAAATGTTTATTTGATGATTGAATGGCTTCACATATCTTTGAATTTTGTGATATTTAGCGATATTTTTTCAGGACGCTTTCATAGGAGATGTAGAATAATAGCTTTAGGTTATCAACACTTTCTTATCAGGTACAATTGTTTTGAACTTGCTATATTTTAATAAGACTTGATTCTACCACAAGGTACTGATTGGATTATAATCAACATGTCAAGTTCAATTCTTTCTGATTTGGACTGGGATGATGGTGTTGCCATGCCAGTGGCCAATGCTGAAAACAAACAATTGGAAGCTGAGGTATGCAACCTGTTGTTTTTATTGCAACCAGGTGGAATTTAGCAAAAATTTTTAGCAATGGAAATATTTTACATTGCAGTGAATTTTTTTTAAAACAAACTTTTGAGCTCTTTTTTGATTTAGTTACAGATATTTAGAGGTTTGTTTCCTAATGTTTTTTGTTAGTTTTCTGCACAATACAACAGAATCAGCTGTTACTAAGTTTGCTATTTCAGTCTATGAGATTTATGTATCTAAAATTAGTACTACCTTTTCTTTTTGTGCTTGTGAAGACCTAACAAAGTCATAAATATAATAGATTTTTAGATGTAATCAAATTGGGACTTTATCTAAGTGTGTGAATTTTAACAATGGACAGATGTCTCCTTTTGTAACACATCACTTTGTTTTTATTTTCATTAAAATATTTGAACTTGAAAATATATATATAATTTAATTGTTTGTTCATAAGGATAATTTGGCTGCTAATATAGTAATATACTAGTCATTATATACCTGTTCTATTCATTATTCATTATATCATAGCTGTTCATTACTTTTTAGAAGGCACTGAATTCCACAGGATTAGACCCAATTGCTAAACGTTGGTAGCAAATTTCAGTGTTAATATTATCTTGTGAAAGTTGTAAAGGGTGAAACTATTTATTGTATTTATAACTTACATGACAAACATGTATCCTATTAACATGGCTAGGTGAGCTGATACATACAAGTATGCAGGAAAAATAATGGCGTTTTTTTCAAATTTTGCTTGGATATAATTCAGACCTTTAATATCTCCTAGAAGTTGACCTGTTAAGGGGTAAAATATAAATCCTGTTCAATAGCATATGCACTTTGTTCATCAGCATGCACAGGACTTGCTGATTTGCTCATTCAATTACTTATGAATTTTGACAGACTTCTCATGCCATATTGAGCTGTAAATATGTATAGTATTTGTCAGTTTACACTTTCCATTTGCAACTTTTTTAAGTGAACCATACATTACTAATACATGTGTTCATTTATGATTTATATAGCTGGATCAGTTGAAGAAAGAAATTTCCAAATGTTCAGGGGAAGTTGCAGACCATGACGATCGCATTGACAGCATGACCCAACACTTGAAAAATGTTCGCCAAGAACTAAGTCACAACTTGGTAAGCAAAACCATGCAACTGAGTGAAGCTACTGCAAAACAAGTAGGAGTAAAATCTATTAAATCACACTTGGATTTGTGAGCTGTCTAGAGCAGAATTGGGCAAATTTTATACTCATATGGTGATTTGGATTTTAAAGTTTGACAGTGGGCTGGATTGTGAACAGATTGATAGATTCATTTTTCATGTAAACTGATATTGATGAGATGTAAAAAAAAATGAATTGCTTTTAACAATATAATTTGGGAAAATTCAGCAAGCGAGTTCAAAGACCTTGACACTTGACAGGCTATTTGTGTTCCATGGACCAGAGTTTGCTCATGCCTGATCTAGGGATTTTCTAACTATTCAAGAAATTTCTATGTATAGCTTGATTGAAGTCTGATAAAGCACTGCCACAGAGCTGCCATTGGTTCCTTTGGCACTGCTGTTTTCTTTGTATTTTGTTGTTTTTTCTTGCATTGGTATTCAGAGCAAGTATCCATATGACATGCTTTCCAAATAAAAAATATTTTTTATTGATTAGTCGATTGCCACCTCAAAATGTTTTCAAATGATATTCCTTTTATTGTAAAATATAACTGTAGTGAGCAACTCTTGCAGTATGTGCTGTTGTTTTGCAAAATATTACCAGTAACTTTTAGAAATCTGTGTTATGTAGGTAGGTTCTTTCATGCATTCATTCTCTCTGCTCACAAGCTGGTAGTTGCAACCATCGAAACTATAAATCAGCCTCAATTCTTAGAATTTGATATGTTACAATATAAGAAAAAAACTTATCAGAAGAAAGCCACACAACAACAGAACTGAACTGCCAAATGACTAGCAGGAGGTGTCTCACACAAATACCTCTATCCACAGAGTTTATTAAATGTGACCACTAAATGTGCAACAGACAACAACACTTTGGCATATTACAACAATTATATAGCAATATATTTATGCCATTCAAAATTGCAGCAATTGAAACTTTTTTTAATGGTGCACTATCCAGTCATCACATCTCTGGGTGAAACATGACTGTGAGAGCAGTGTTATCCAAAAATACTTACTTTTTCTGGAAAGACAATATCTCCTAAGTGGACCTCTAACTTTTAACCTACTCACTTCAATTTTTTGATGCTTTGTGCAAATCTCTATCATTCTCCTATTGTGCCACACTTTTGTATGACAATGGCCAAATGAAGTCGTTGCTGGCACATTGTATATGTGTTTTTCTTCTTCAATTTTGCCTCTGTGCACCATCTTAAACCTCTCCTGTGATGGTTACCCCAATTCTTGTGATATAGACCATGTGTGTAAGACAAACACATAAATATATGAAATAAATGCTAATGTTTGTTGTGGAGGCTACCTTCTCATTGTCAGAAGAAAAAATTTTGCTAGCTACTTTCCAATTCCTACAGTGGTGTTACCAGGATTCTTTCATGTGAAAGAGCTGTTATAATAGATGAATTTACCTGATGTTTGAAGTAAATCTGCTGTTCTTTTCATAGTTTAGTACATGTTTTCTTTGTCATAGACAGTGCCACGGCCACCATGGCTGTCCTAGCATCCTCCATGATCCCTACAAATTGAAAATGCTCATCACCTATGTGTTGCAAGGATTCTTCGTTATAATGTTGCAATTATTTCTATAATTCTGCGGCTTTTGTTTGACTCATTTTACATATGCTACATGATATTGGGTATTTGCTTTGCTACAGGCTCTCCTCAATGCTCACACTAAAGAAATTGAAACAGAGGAACATTTGTGTGCGATAGCTGAGCGAGAAGATGGCAGATTGTGTCAAGAAATAGCTCGTTTGCAAAAGGAACTTGTTTCCTCAAGAGAAAAAAGGAACAATTATGAGGTGTGCTTGATTGTCAATTTTCATATTTTGTGATCGTTGCTTTTGAGTTACTGTGCTGGTGTGCTAATAGCTGTTTCTTTGCTGAAAAATTTGTATCGTTCTACATCCAGCGGAAAACCAGTGTGTTGATTCACCTGCATCAAATTGCTAAAATTCTTTCAAACGTTTCTCTCATAAACAGTTTAGTGGCAATTAATGCTTGTATGTGCAGAATAAAATTTTCCTGCAAAATCAAGAATTGGAAGAACTGAAATCCCAAATGAACTGGGACCAACAGGCACTTGAAGCCTGGCTGGAAGAGTCGGCCAGGAGAGATGAGGATGCTATGACTTTGCAGAAGTATGCCAGGTAAGAGGTTGTGTTCCGACTAGAAATGTAATTGAATGCTTAATATCAATGCTAAACTGAATCTTTGTTCAAGGGTTCAACACGTTTTGTATTTGTATAGATCTGCAACCGTTTCGTTGGTATTAATGGTTTCTATTTATCATTTCAGAAGTAGCCTTGGCATTACTTTATCGTGCGTACCCATCACAACACTTTTCATTTACAACTTTCTTGAGTTGCTATTAAACATTACGTTCAGAATGTTACTGGGAGGTCAAATAATTTTTTGCTTTTCTAAATCATGATGTCGCTTCCATTTTGCATAAGGATAACGGACTTTTATGTGGGTGAAACCTGTACTGGGCAAATATCAACTATTGGCGAAAATTCCATTGCATGTTGGGTCTTACGGTGTATCATTTTTCGATTCATTTAAAAATTCTTGCACCCTTGCAAAAAAATGAAATGTTTCTAATAGTTTTTAGAGCGTTTTGCCAAAGTAAAGGATTGGAATGGTTTACTGTTTCAGCGATTGCTTTTTTTTGTTAATTTTGGTGACGGCAGTTGGCGGCAGACCGAAGCCTGAATTGCTTTTCTGCATTTGCGTTTGCGGATGTTTTTGTTTCTGCGCATTTCACGGCAGTAACTGCCCAAATTGTACCGCTGGGCAAACAGGTCGCGCCATTACACGGCAACTTTTGCCGAATGATCGGTATCACGGGAAGGCGTTGCCGCAGGCACATTTTAGTACGAGAGGCCTTGAATTGAGTCTACTTCATATCCAGCTATGCGGCAATCACTACACCTGAAAAGCATAGGCTATGTTTTACAATTTACGCTATTACTTTTCTTTTCCTGACGAGACAGGGCGGACGATGTTTCGGTTTCTTCTTCCTCATAACCCCTTCATCAAAACTTGTTTATACGTCGTTCATTGATACAAACTATTTATACTTCCTAGACTCAGCCCTTGCAAACACTCCGACACGAACCCAACTCCACAAGTCACAAGCCACACCCCAGCACTAACAGCGCCGCGCCTCACAGAAGATAGCCTGCATACCGTAAACGTTCTTCATGTTATCCTTGAATTAACCACCCGCACATAATATTCGTTACAAAAAATTATAATTCTTAGACTCAGCGTTCCTAAATATCGCTATCAGGGTTTTTTAAGGTGTAGAATCATAGAAAATTATCATCGGGTCCTTAAAATCAGAGAAAATCTGGTCCCTACAGGTCCATACCGGGTACCTAACATTTTTCTTAAAAAAAAACTGCCTCTATAAAAATCAACCCGACAAGCTACGTCCTCCAGCCGCACGCCTCGTTCAAGCACCAAGAACGCCGCTCCTCAAACTGTAGTTTGTATATAAGCGTACCAGAATGCCCCAAGAAAGATTGGCGAATCCTGCTGGCTACACAAACGGGAAACCGTGGCGTACAAATATCTTAATCAGAGAGCACCAGCATCGTTTAAAAATATTTGTTATTTTCAGCCACGACCACTCCAAGATAAAGGAGCTTGCGCTTCTTATTGAGCACATGACAGACGAGGTGCACAAGAAGAAGAAATGCTTGGACCACGAAACTACAGAAACTCTGACCGCTCAGGTACGCTTATAAATGCGCATCTGCCGTTTCTTCTGTCAAAGCTCGACACCAAGTGAATTTGCTTGGAAACGAGTTTGAGTGAATTTTTCAATTAGATAGGGATTTTCATATATCAATCACAATTATTCATATCACACACTCATGATGTTTTTTTAATACTTCAAAGTTGTCCGTGGTGACGGTTTTCCTTTTTGCGCTGTTGGTGAAGAAGCCGTCACGGTTGAGTGCGTTAGCTGCAACTTATAAATGTTCTGCAACTTAAGAGACGTCACAGGCTTGAATTTTTACGGACCGGACCAACCTATACCAGCTACAACAAATTCCTACCCAAACCGGTTTCCGTAACTACTCTAATATGTAGGGTCCAACCCGCAAAAACCATCTCAGATCAAAAGTGCACCACCAACATTAAATTGCATTTTGCATTTCAACAAGCCATCTTCATGGCGTAGATTTGTGAGGGCTGTTATAATTTTCACTGTCATGTAATCGATGAAGTTTAGTAACCGCAGCGAAGAAAATTTGATGAAGCTTTGTTGCTTCTTAAAGCTAATAGATTAAAACAACAAACCGAGAAAATTCAAATGTTGGTAATGTTTGTTGAAGTGCAAAATTTCACCCCGTATGTTGGGTGTGTTGTAGCACGTCACGTGGTGATTTGTTGACCCGCTAATACAGTATGTGGCAAGCTGTACGTTAAACTGCAACTTTGCAACTACACTTCCGAACGATAATATGTATTTAGGAAACTTTGCAACTTACCTCTGATGTTTAAGATCACAACTACTATAAGAAGTTACAATTTGATCGGAAAGTTGGAAAGAAGACTTCAGTTTTCGATGAAGTGCTCATTCTTTAAAAATGTTTCATTTCATCAAGAGAGAAAATACATATAGTTAATCCAATCTTTTGAAGATTTTGAAACGAAAATAAATTGAAGTTTTGTGAAGGTCTGCTTAGCTTTGACAAATAATCTGGATCATAATGAAATAAAAAATCTAGCTACCGCATGTCTAAAATAATTTCTACATCATTTAATACTTCCTACATCGCAAATCATAACGGCGTACGTAGTGCCACTAGCTAACAAGACCCAACTGTCCTAACAACTTCACTGTTGACACTGCCCATTTTATCAGCTTCAAAATGACATAACCCAAAATACGACAATAAGATTTCTTAAATACTATGAAGAGCATTAGGCCGACATGTCTGAGCTAACTATCACATCCATTTCCGCACATCTATCGATTATTTGTAACTTACTAAAAACGAGCCACTATCATAAAAACAGCCTTCCAGGCACAACTGCCACCAGAGGGCATTGCTCATTAACACCAACGTAGTTTTTTATAAACATTGAATGCAGCGCAGCATTACGGTATAAAAATGTCTACAACAAGAACGGCAACAACAAGACATTCGATAGAAACAAATTAACCGCCCGTAGCGAACCATGTGATGAAATAAAACTGTTTTTTGTACCGTTAGCGAGCACACAAAAACCTACCGTTAACGACCGTTTTAGAAGCCCATAATATCTCTTCTGCAAACCATCGGTGATATTGACGTGCACTTTCCTGTGCACTGTCCTTTACCTAGGATGTAAATCATTCGCTAGCCCAACAAATTGTGCGCTCGCTGACGAACTGGTTGGTCGAGCACTTTGAAATTGCATTTACTGCTGTCCTGCGAAACGCCCAACGATTAAAGTCGGGAAAGGGCGACGACTAGGAGCAACTGGACTAGATGAGTCCAAGGCGCTGCCATTCCTTGTAATTGCCTTCTTCAAAAGAAGATAACTAAGAAGCGTTGGGATATGTTGCGTGCTCTTACGAACTATAGTACGCGAAAGCAGCTGAAATGAGATAAGGTCACTTCAAACTCAATGATGACGAAGAAACTGTGGGTGACAGAAACAGAAACAACAGAACATCTATAAATGTAAAAACCCAACCGTTCCATCAGTGTCAGAGGATTTACTCCTCCCTGCGAACCATTGGGTCCCATTTTCCCGAGGGTCAACTCGCCTGGAATCGCCATCGCTTTCCAAATAAGTATCGGAATGGAATTACAACGTCGTCATCGCTGTTTTACTCACAGCTAGAACTCGATAAATTGACTATTGATTTGTTAACAGTTGGTCCTGTTTATCTGGCTGCGCTTTGCTGCGTAAGATCAGTAAGTTTTATATCAATGACCAACTTCAAAGTTAAAAGTATTTTTTAAGTTCTCTGTCATTTGCGGCTTCAGCTAACAAAGAACTTACTCAGCTACATTACTTTTCCATGGTGTACTTCAGTTACAATTTTGATTCTGAATCCAGACGTTTGATGCACGCTGCCAACACAATGTCAGTGCAGCTTGCTACTGATACCAAAACGTGCAAGGCCATTAGCTTTTGCAACTGAATTGGCTTCTCTTTTACTTCCAACAAAGTCTGAATTAAACGTTGCGTTTTTTGTTGATTCAAGATCGAATTGGACAAAACGGCTGAAGAATTCCGAAAAGCTCACCACGACAGACAAGGACTGATCAGACAATGGGAGGTTACAATCGAACAAATGCAGCGCAGAGACAGAGAGATGGACCAGGCTGCTCTGGTGAGCCACTTGTCGTGTTTAAATAAAAAAAGTGTCAAACACGCGATATTCTTCCGCTGTTTGCGATCATATCTGCAAAAGAGACATCGTCATTGTGATTTTGCTCCACTACCTACCTATGCATATTATTGCCGTGGAAAGGCTGGGTGATACCATGGTTGTCAGAGGAACCAGGCAATTTCTATATTTCTCAAAATGTGTGTGTACAAATCAAATAGTCAATTGCTACATACATTTACTGTTTTTAAAGAATATATGAAGATTTTCTGTACTTTTCTTGTTAATCATAGTAAAACGCAACTTAAAATCATTACTACTGCAAGCAATTTCAGCCGTCAGATGTTTTATCACCTCTTCGCCATCAGCACACTTTGTTTTCTTACCAAATATTTCCAAGCGGTGCTGCGTAAAACTTTGCTTGGATTAATAGCTGGATTCCCTCATACTAATTTCTATTAATGATCGAAAAATCTTTATCTGTGCCGTGAGCCTTGCAACCGCATGTCTGACTCGGTAAGCCGCTTTTACGCTGACTTTTGTCCATCAGATACTTGTCTAGCGTTAATCTTTTCGATAGGTTCTTGCCAAGGTGAAGGAAGAAGTTCGACAACGAGAGCAAGTGATAAAAGGTGAGGAATCCGCCAGGTGTCGTTGTGTTCTGCGCATGCGCCGTGAAGTGCTCATGCGCAACGGTTTAAGATAATTGCGTGATTTTTGTGTTTTGTCGCTCGCGCAGAGAAGCAAGCATTTCTCGACAGCGAACTGGAAAACAATCAAGAAATGGATAAGAAGATCGGCTTCGCCGAGCGTCATGCTGCCAAGCTTCGTATCGACCTTCAGGACCACGAGACTACCAGGACCCAGCTTCAAGACGAGGTTGTGGACATTTTTTTCGGTGTTAAGCTAAGAGTTCAAGAAACATTGCGTGAACGTAGGGAATGTTTTTTAGTATCAGCAAGAAAACTGAATGATTAATTATATCATTTTTTTGTTTTTGTCGGTTGGAGAGCACGAAAATAACGGAAACTCGATATCGTTTGGAGTTTCGGAATCAAGGAATACCTTTTAGCATAGGCAACCTTAGAGTGCGTGCTTACGTAGCACAAGGAAAAGCCACGTCATTGGCACTAAGCGTTGACGCAAACAACGCAAGTGACGAAGATTATTTACGCATCCATTTTTTAAAGTTCTATACGCTGCAGGCTGTTGCAGTCCACGAAATGTGTGGATGCAAACGTCAGGTTTTTCGGACCTCGTCGAACGGGTCACGTCATGTCGACAACGTGCTTCTTCGACTTTATCAAGTTGTGTCTTTGCAAATGCTGTTGTGCTTTTTCAGCTTGACACGTTGAAGTACACTGTCGAACGCACGGCGTCGGACTTGGAAGCGATGAAGACGAATGTCACGTCTTTGAAAAAGGAGATCGGCGAGAAACAAGAAAAGTAAAGCCTTTGCAGATTTTTGTCGTGAATAGATTGACCTCCACAAAGTGCGTAACGCGTCCTTGTGGCTTAGTTATCATGTTATCACAGAGAAATACTTCACAAGAAAGTGGAAAGGTTTGGATAAACAAAATGTATCGCTTTCAAACCCGTCAAAGGTTTTAAGTCTGCATCCGGCTTTGTTGGAATGTACGGTACAAAACTAATTTTACGTTAAATGGAAAGATGTGTCAACGATGCGTTTGTCGTAGATCGCCAGTCGACTCATCCACTGAAGACTTTGGTAAAAATGACGATCAGATGGCAGAAAAAGTGTTAGATCCATTTTGAGCGAATTTGTCACCAAATGGTTTTGTTGTCTGATTGCCATAACCTTAAAGTTAACCTTGACGTCTTTGCGTTAGGCTTTTAATGCTCTGTCGGGGATTAGACTGCCGGATTTTTTTGCTTTTTATGTTTGAGCTAGAGTTATACGCGGCTTATTGCAAAAGTCGAAGTTTTATTTTCAATGCTTCATCCGGATGCTGTGGAGATTTAATTTCAGAGCGGCATGCAAAAAGAAAAATATTTGTAACTAATTATAAAAAAATTGCCTAAGCATGTGACCCAGCCATAACTGTGGGCGCAATCGAACACGGAACATTTTGGAATCGATCACAAAACGGAAGGAAAATCCGGAAAAATCGCTTTTTGAAACAACTTTCGTATGGGACGATCTTCAAAGGTTTATGCAAATTACATATTAACAATAAGCCAGAAATGTCCTCAGTCAGACATTTTGTTTTTTCTCGCTCCGCAAATAACTTACGCTCACTGCTTGGTTGAGTCATGCGTTCGTTTTGTGTTCGTTTCACTGTGAGATTTCACCGCCTACGCGTTGACGTCAAACGTCGCACGTCAGATCGCCTCAGGATGACGTCGACAATTCGTTACGTTTCACTGAAGTATTTGGTGCTTCTCGCGGTCAGTTTAACGAACCAGGACGTTCTTGCTCAGACATAAATGAAGAACACTGCTGGGTATTGAAGCATTGTTATCTTTTGTTTTTCTAACATCGCTGAGAGGCATGTTCGACGTTTTGAGGATTTTACTGAGGCCTGGTAATGCCAAAGTTGCGCAATTATTCAGTTTCATCTAAATTCGGGCGGATGAATATCTCGACGTTCTGTCAAGTTTAAGGCAAATCTTTGGCACACTCGCTACCTTGGGTGGAATGACATAGGGCGCCGCTTAATCGTACTGGCGGAGGCTCTCGCACCGTTGCACTTTTTACAACAGCGTGCTTTCGGCAGATTGATACAAGCGACTGCAACGAGGGATGAGATGGAAAAGAAGCTGGAAGCCTCGACGAAGGGGGCGCTGACTGCTGAGGAAAGAGCCGCCGCCGCCGCAAAGGCTTTAGCTGAGGAAGAGGAGGAAGTCAAAGAACTGGAGAGGGAGTTGGGGAGGACGCGCGAAGTTCACTTCCGCAAGAAACAGGTGACTGTAGTCAAATTGAAGAGGAAGAGAAATAGATATCTTAACCTGTCTGGGCTGAAAAAAAGTTCTACGTTGAACTCTGAATTGATGTTGAATCCGAAGTGACGAGCAAAACGCGATGCAACACTTGAGTTTTTTCAATGCCGCATTCTTCGTCACAGAAACCCTTCTATGACGTCTGGGTCGCATTCAAAAATATCTTCGCTTTGCTTAGGACCTGCAGTAACTTTTAAAAATCAAGCGGTGGATGGAAATGTCGCTTACGTGTAAATGCTAAAGACGACGAGCTTTGCCTGTATCAAAAGTCTATGTGTGATTTCAAAACTATCGCCACGAAGGTTCGTAATTACAATAAGTAACCCCATTTGCTCCTGCAGCGCCAATGGATGTACGTTTCCTTATGTTTTACTGTTTCGCTGCCTTTATGACCTTGATGTTAGGTTTTTCTGTAGTTTCCGCGCGTGTTCGACTTGCTTTTAATTCATTAAATCCTGACAAACTTTTAACAGGAGCTTTATGAAGTGTCGACCAATGAGAAGAACACAGCGGCTGAAATCCAAGGCGGCAGGGCCGCAAACCGCAACCTCTCTTCCCGGTTGAAGAAGCTTGATCAACAGTCAGTCAAACAGCAGGAGATTATATATAACCAAGTAAGCTATAACAATAAATTACATTGTTTTAGATCGATTTTTCTCAACCAACGGTTTTCAAGAATTTGTTTCTGCGAGTTTTGCCGGACGTCAGTTGATCCAGTTCTGATTTCTTCTCTTACCAGGACTTCAGCATCCAGCAGCTCGAGCGGCGCCTGGCTCGAATGCACGGTGACATAAACACAGATGAGAAGAGAGAGCTGGAGGCGAAGATCGAGGAGCTGTCGAGTGCGCTTGACGAGAAAAATGCTATTCACGCTGTGCTCAACACTCAACTGAAAAGACTTCAGGTGAGTTGCAACGCAAATCAGGAGATCTGATACATCAACTTGTTCAAACCTTTATGGAAGATGGCTTGATATTTAAAAGCAAATAGTCATATTGTTTTGTGAGAATCGTCACAATCGGTGAAATTTCAGGATCCATGCTTACTCAGTTATGAGAAAGGTGCATGTGCACGTCATTCAATACTGCAGTTCAAAACGTTTGTTGGTTTCAGTTGCCATGGTTACTGTGCTTCATTTGCTGTGGTTATTTTGCAGTAACACTCAACCTTCGTAATATAGGTTTTCTTCAGAACAATTTGCCAAGATCTGTTTGAATGAGGTTGGTTCCTTCATTAATTTACCTACCAAACCCCTATTTCCCTTGAAATTAAGGAGATAACAGCTTTGAAGGTCTCACTTTCCAAACGAATCGTGGTTACCTGACGCTCATGCAAAGCTCTGCTGACTGCAAGCCAAGACGCCATCAGGCGAAATTAAAATTGAATCCTGATACCTGTTTTTGGCCAACGTGAAAAAACGACTTTTCTGCACGTTTCTGTAAAGCTTAAATTCATGACTTCAACTCATGATCCACGAGGTTGAGTCTTTCTTTTGATAATATGCGTTACTTTAACGCAACGTGCATCGAGGACTGACAAAGGACCAATCAAGAATATGGTTGTCGTTGAAATTGTTCAAGATCAATATGTTTTTTCTGCAGGACGACATTCGCAGACAAAAGCGAGACATGGAGCGTACTGGGGAGGAGAAAGCTGATTTCACGAGTAAAATCGAGGAACTCAATCTGCACAACGAGACTTCCGCCAAGGAACTCAAGAACAGGATAGAAAGGTTTGATTTTTTTCTTTCTTGAAACGCTAGACTTTCTACAACTGAGCCGCTTTGTATCCGTTAATCCTGAAATTTCGTCTTGGTTTCGAAGTTTGAAACGAAATTCCGTTTTGGAATAAGTTACATTTTAAATTACAACCTTAACCCTCACTTAGCACGGGATCTTTGCCACTGAGGACTATACTGTTTAGATTTCAAGCAGCACTCTACTGCTTTTTTGTGATAAAAGAGCTTAAGAACTAAGACATATGTCGAAACCGTCACATTTTCTTTTCAACTCTCATGAAATGCGACTAAAACGCAGCGTATTTTGTTCGTGTATATTTACTCAGTTTTGAAATCGTCAGCTGTTTTTCGGCCAACTGTCACTAAATTACTCCAAGAAAAGTGATTGTTACGAAATTCACACATCGTAAACATAACGACTGTTTCCTTGTTTTTGCGGGTCCATCAAAACCAAGGGGGCGCCTGAAGGCAACGGCCGCACATTTTGGAATAGTTGGGATCACTTATGGGCTTCGATTGCTGGAATTTCGGTTCACTTGGCGGAAGATTTTACTGCTTTTGTGCAGAATTTAAAACTACGTTTCGTTTGTTGAAATTTGTAGCTGAAACCTGGGAATGTATTTGTGATTCATCTAGGCAAGATTTAACTTTTGGCCTTAATTCCCAACATTAATACCATATCCTTCGGCTGTGTGATAATATTAATACGAATAACATTTGTTGAAGCCATGTACAAACTGATTCACATTTGCTGCGATGGTTGATAACACCTACAAGCCATCACTATCTCAATCGAGGAATTGTTTAAGAGACAACACCTTTTAAATCATCTTCAGTAGCAAATTTTGTGCAACGCTTCCTTTTTAGTGGGAGCACGGGAGAAAGTTTATTGTTAAGCACTAAATCAGAAAGTTTAATTTCCGTTTCTAACAAAATGGAGCTTGTTTGTAACGTCATCTGAAGCAGTGGTTTTTAACCTGTGGTTGAGGTCCCAGCCGGGCCGTGAACCATTTTTGAAGGGCTCGGTAGAAGATATTTTATGTACACAGCTGTAATACATGCGCTTTTTTCGAGTTTTAGATGGGGTCGTTGGGTTATCGTTCGTTGCTATGATGGGTCGCGGTACAAAAAAGGTTGAAAACCACCGATCTAAAGTGTTATAACCCCTGCAACACAAATTCAGATCTGAGCTGCAAGTCTTCTAAAATCTGGAGAAATTCGCACCGGATGGTTGTGTCGTTATCACTCATTACTGTTACTCGTCTGAAAAAGATTTGGCAGCTCACGTATCTTAAAACCGTTCATTCAGTCCCGAAAAGTAACTGGCAATGAGTTTAGCCATGCACGGCCGCAAGATAGCCGCAAATCTCCTGCGAACTGACTCCGGTGCTTGGCTCGCTATTTACCCATGGTCGTTGTTGTCTACGGGACAACGGCAGTTTGTTTTTTTGAATCACAAGCACCCAAGTGCGCGTCAGCCTGTTTCGATGTATTGCGTAAAGAAACTTCGTGTTTCTCGCAACAACGCTCAGGGTTTTCCTGTGGCAAGAAGTTTTGAGTCTTGCCACATCTTCCTGTGGCAAGACTCAAAATTCTGCTTCTGTCTGAAAACGATAAAACCAATTGCTAACAATGCGTCAGGTTTTTCATCCAAAATTGCTAAATTACTCGTCGAGGGTAACCATTCCCTGTTAAGAACCACTGGCCATGGATCACCTGCGGAACCAAAGTTGGTGATGATTTTTAATAGATATAAAGTACTATTGCTTTCGTATGTAGTTTTTCAGGGTTGCTCCCCCAGGCCCGTAGTCAGGTTTTAAGGTTTGGGGGCATATGAACTTTTCGGGGGGAAATATTTTGTTTATACTGTATGTTTAAAACAAATCTTTCTGGTCACAACAAAATTTGAGTGGGCACGAAAAGTACGGGCCTGGTGACTCCTCAACAATATCACATTCGATTTAAATGCAGGCCCGGCCAGGTAATTTAATCATCCGACAAGAAATTGCAGTAAAGAGCCTTTGCTACCGACCTATCTTTGTTCCTGGAATACAGGAAACAAGAGAGCATGGTCGAGCATAATCTTCTCAAACTTGAAATAAAAAAGATCCAAGACGCCCTGTACAGGAAAGCTGACGACGTCCTCACGCTGGAAAAGCGTCGTCTGCAGCTGTCGACAGGTAAGCGAAAATGATCGTCGATGATTCGGCAACACTTTGTCATGCTTCACTGGCAGCGTATCACGCTTCACGTTCAAGGAAACGTCAGCGCTAATGTAATAGACGTGGAAGTGAGCCACTGATGCGAGGCAAGCCAGTTGTTCAATGAATTTGGGTATTCTGACTGGAAGAGAATGGAAAATCACTCGAATCGTTATTTCAGCAATCGTCTGATATTAAACCATGTCTTAGAAACAATGATTCGTTGAAAAGCAACCCAACCACTACGGAGACATACCTTTACAAGCCCAACCTCCATCACATGGTATAGTCTTTCGTATGAGCCGCCAATTTTCGTTTTTTTAATTTTTTTGTGCTCAAAAACGACACTCTGACCTTGTCATTAATAGATTCCTGTTTCATTAGCAGATTAATAAAATATGTGCGAGGCGCTGAAAAAATTACGTGTGTTTACGTGTTTGTTCAAACGGAAATTATTTCGCCAAACATGATTCGACGTTTTCATTTATTGATCTTTTTTACTATGGGCACGTGCGCGGCTCTGTTATTAATATTAATAAGCCAGCTTTGCTCCTCTTCACGTTGCGGCTGAAAATCAATAGCATGTTTCTTTCGCAGCCATGAAAGAACGCAAGGAGGAAATTGCGATTCACAAAGACATGCTCTTCAGTCAACTTAAATCTGCTCAGGAGGAGAAGCAGACTGTCAGCGCCGAACTGCATCAAAGAACAGAGAAGATCGAAAAACTGAGGAAGCGGTGAGAATGCCAAGTCTTTTTTGCTCAACCGCGGTCAAGGTCGTGTAATTCGGTTAATGACGAGAAATGAAAGCACATCAGCGCATTAGCTAGAGCGTGTTCAAACTGAAATGGCATCTTGCCACATTTACAGCGTACATGTGGGATTCAAGGTTGGAGTTTGTCATGATTCTCGCCTTCCAGTCGTTTAAAACGTAACGAAAAATTCGTTCTCGTGAAATCCTGCAGCGTTGATGAATTCCGTCGTTAAATTACTGTAGTTGCTCGAACCTATGGTCTGTGACACGGGCAGAGAAGAGTGTTCACTTCACTTCGCGATTATTGATCTGTTCCTGTTGAAAAGAACGGTTCCAAGGACGACTGGCCGCGTGCTAATCGTTTAGATTATTTTCTATAACCTTGTTGACCCAGCCATTGTTGTGGAATTTTTTCGATCGATGTTTTGAAAAGACCCACAATTGCATTGAAACACATTAATGTTCCGCCTTGCTGAACAATGCGCTTGTGCAAATTTTATCCTTCGCTGACGGAACGCTTCAGTGACGTCAACACTTCGTGAAGTAGTGGCGTGAACTGTTTCATTGACGAGACTATTTCGCAGCGATGACTTTTGAAAGCTCTGTATTTAACCTGCAAATTGAAAAAATGTACGTATCCCAGCTGAATGTTTCTGGCTTTTGTCTTTGGTACTGCAAAAATATTTATGTCAGAAACGAGTGAAACAGCAGTTAAAAGGTTACACATTATTTGACGTTTTTCTTTAGTTTTATAAACTAAACTTATCGAAATTTCAGGAATCATTTTTTGTTGTTCTTCTAGATGTACATTTTGTCGATAAAACTCAGGTTTTTGCGTTAAATAGCTTTGCTACTCTTCAGGTTTAGATCCGATCTCGTTTAGACGTTAACAATTCGTATCAACAGATCGCGTCATCTTTCTATCACGCAAAATACTGTGTTTCAGTTATGAAATATTGATGGTGTCCATGGCACCACCAGAGGGCGAAGAAGAGAAGTCGCAAGCATACTACGTAATAAAAGTGAGAATTTGAATTTGTGGTTGTGAAGAACTTCTTCGTCATACCTCTGTCATTTCGACTGTCATCTGTCATTTCTTTCGAAACCGCGTATGCTTTTGATGAAAGCGAATTGTGACATCACAAACCGGTATTACGCGTGAACCTGTTGACATGATGCGCAACTCGCCCGGCACAATTACGCCGGCGTGATGATGAAACGGCGACGTTTCAAACCAGGAGTCTCCAAACGTTTTTGTCCGAGGACCAGACATCTTACGTAATGTGATAGTTTCGGGATAGGTTATATTCTACCAAAGCAACAAATTTTTCGTAAATACAGGGTGTATCACAATTGTTGAAACAAAGCGATAGGGCACAAATCCAGGATTTTAAATGATACCACAATGATGATTACATTTATTGAAAGGTGAAAAGATAAAATTTTATAATCTGCAACTGTTTGTCCTCAAATCAGAAATAATATGTCAAGAAGAGTCCTAGAGTACATGCTCCAGATGTCAACCGTCGCAGAGATTTGCTCGGACTCCGACCGACTG
>JGI24021J15306_10001378_pt1 | contig 23613 bp, 14 predicted proteins | sample Ectturendosymbi1_FD_15306 | JGI IMG/M metagenome (IMG submission 15306) | reverse complement strand
ATATTCAAGACCAAAATCAAAAGGAAATATAAAGTTATTGTGTACTTTTATCATATTTAGTTGGACTCAAACAAAGCACTGTGAATTTCACGATTATTTTTACTGCACGACTCTTTTTTCATCTTTACTTAATTTAAACATTTTAGAAGTGAACGTTATAAAATAAATTTTATTTTAAATTTTTTTTATTTCATAGGTGTAGGATAAATTTTATTTCATAGGTGTAGGAGCAGGCACATTTTTGGTGGTGCGAAGGAATTTTGCCCGGATTCTCCCAAACCTGCCCGAAAAATACTTCAAAAAAAGTGACCTCTAAAAAAAAGCTCTTCATGTCATTCGGGCGACATTTGTCAAATTGGGCGCCATTATTTTCAAATCAAAGCATGTTGGCGCCATTTTTGCTCAGATTTTTAGGGAGCTTTACAAGGTTCTCAGAGATTTGGCCGGATTTTATGGGATTTTCCCCTATTTTCACCAAATCAAAACTTTTTAGGGTGCGGTTGCATTCCCTTCACCCCCGTCTCCTACACCACTGTTTTGTTTTTTTCATTTTCTTGGATGTAAATAAGAGCGGAGAGGTTAAGAACTCCTTATTTAAGGCAAATTGAGACGTACAGAACACTTACAAATAAAACGAATAGACTTTGTTAAAAATCTTTAATATCACAATTGAAAATACCGAAAATCACAGTAATCATTAAACATTATGTAAAAGAATTGCAGCATCCCAGCTTCATTGGTTTTGAGCGTAAAACGTAAAGCAGCGTCGAGCAAGTGGGGTCAACGCCCTACGACTTATGATCTGCTGCGTTAAGACTTAATTATCGCGGTCTCAAAAACATACCTTAATGTTTGGTTTTTGGTACAGAGTACAAGTCCACCCTTTCAAAAATGTCAACAGAAGCTGACCAATTTTATTTTAGTTTACTTAACTCTAATACTGGCAGATGGCCACAGGATTACCTGCTTTTCACAGTGCGCTTGTTGGATTTAGTTAATGCGCAAAACGTTTTGGAAAAAGTCAGCAAACATGCGAGAAAATCATTTGTTTGTAGGAAAACTTAGGTGACAAATATTGGTGAAGAATGATATTTTTTTGTCCTGTTAATATGTTCTTGAAACTATAACCTATGCAGCACGGGATTGCACTGTTTGCACACCGCAGAAAGCAACCATGAGTACCATGCAAGTCCCCAAGTATAGATCAGTGGTGAAGAGCTTTCGTGAAATGTTCACAATGCAATTCGTTCGAAAAGTACTCCTCTTTAGGAAGATTTTTTCAAAGAATCGTGATCGTCTTCTTCAGAAGCATCTTTGGCACTACCGAAGCCTTTAGTGGCGGAAATCAACGTCCAAAGCGCAGGAAGACTCGGTGAAAGTGATTGACAATGACCTCCAAAAGTTCGATCTGTCCAATCGCTACATGAGCGGTTTTACGAATTGATAAACAAGTCTCTGTGAAATACGCGGCTTTCTTATAATTCCTTTTTTGTAATATTGTCGGATGGATCTGCTCAGCTTGTCGTAGTTCATCGCAGGTCTTTTCTTTCGTATTCCCCACAACTTGGCAACCTCAACTGAATCTTCGATTTTGAAGATACCTGTAAATCATGTCATTGGTTACTAGGGCTGGATCAATTAAAGTTACAATTTAGCTGAAGGTAACAAATTACACATTTTAGTGTAATTTAAATTACATTTGCAATTGAGAGTTTCTGTTTTTGTTTAAGTACAATTTGATAATTTTTTAACCTAATTACAATTATATTTTGCGTTCAGCAACTTCACAGAGCTCGCGAAAATGCATAAAAAGGAGCGAAACACTTGCTAGGTAACTTTCTGCATTTTTTGCCGAGTCAAAAGCTAAATGTCCCAAATTACTCAGCGCGTGTGATTGAATGGTGAATAAGTCAGAGTAGGGTTAACTAGAAGTTGTAATTAAAGTTAATGTAATTAATTACACATTTTCATGTAATTGTAAGTATAGTTTTAATTAGGGCTTTATTTGAAATTGCCATTGTAATGTATTTGAAACCGCTGAAAAAATTTCTAATTGTAATTAAACTGAATTCGTGCATAATTAACTAACCTGTTAGTTACGGGATATTCTAGCTTAAGCTCTAATTAGATCAATCAACTGTAAGGCAAACCTTCTCAAACGCACCTTAACGTATACAGTAACGATATAGCGAACTGCATCAGCAGAAATTAGGTATAATGCTGAGTGCGAATTACACAAAATTCCTTCTAGGCAATCTGAGACCAGCCATCGCAGGCTAAAGGTTGTTCTATCAAATTAAACCTATGAAAGGTGCTGCACCCCGCGAGCATTTTAAATTCGCATTGTGTGATAGTCAGGGGCGTAACGAGGGGGGCAGGGGGCACAATTCCCCGGGCGCCGAATCACTATGGGGGCGCCAAATGACTGCGGGTGGCGCCGAAAAGCCTCAACAATGTCACATATACATTTTTCAATACAGTAAATGTGCTTCCGAAAGATCTCAGGTTTGATCATGGGGCACCAAACCTGTTTCTTGCGCCGGGCGCCATCTTATCTCGTTACACCCCTGGTGATAGTGATCATTCTCCTTTGTGTTTCTCTGCCTCTACCCTGTCGGTTGACTTGGACTGTTTCTCAGTCACGTATCGGGAAGATGAAACGAAGAACAGATGTAAAAATTGAAGTGATAATTAGTTTATAATTGATGATGCTGTGGAAAGTGCAGGATATAGTGGCTGTTCAACTCTCCACAAATCGATTGGTTATCAACTGCTTTATTCTTTGTAAACAGATAGTTATCAGAAGCATGCAGCACAAGTAAAAAATGAGCGGTTAACATCTGGAATGATTGGAAATCGTTGTGTTATTAGGGACGAGTAACGTGATATCCAATCGGAGTGCCGAAGATTTAAGCGGTGTACTTATGAGCTTCCAGAGGTAACTCGGAATGCTGAAGTGAGGCGGTGCTTACCACTTTGCTGTAATATTAAAACCCCTTCAGCTCAAAGGCGAAAGTCACAAGGAACAACGCAATACTACTTCCAAAGAAAAAATATGAATTAACTGTTTGTAATGCAATTTATCGTCTCACTTTGGGGACGAATTTGAAAACCGTTTTCCAGACATAACAATGTCGAAGTTTTTAGTGGACTTCGCTCTTAGCCTTAATGGATTCCATGGTGTGTTGTATCAAAGTCCTGCCGCTGTAAATATCGATTGGCCGTCGCATGTCGAGCTTACATAATGTGAACGCTGCAGCTTATTCTAAAAAATGTTGGAACGTTTCGGCATGAAAAGCTTCCATCCGAGTAAGCGAATACGAGACTGAACCTTGATGGCCGCCTTAATGTTTTTGGGAAAAAGAATTTTACGGAACCTGAGTCGTCCACTTATCACAGTGAGTCGAGTTTTAATGAAATCAACGGAATGACATATCAAAGTCGAAATGACTGCAAAATAGTGTAAACTTATTTGTTGATTATACTGTAATTACGTTAAAGGGAAAGTTAGACAAACTGTTATCATAATCAAGTTGGACGAAGTCAAAAAGCAGTGACTGAGGTAAGAGTAGGTTACGAATAAGGCAAACAGTTTTCGTAACTTCTGAGAAATCACTTCCTGCTCGTCCGAGTAATCGGGTCGGTCTTTGCCGTAATCGTTGCTCTGCTGCTTACGCAACAACTGTGCATCGTAGAAACTAGTACGTTTTGTTCAGTCAGGGGCGGATCCACGGGGAGGGGGCAATCGTCCCGATCGTCCCCCCTAAAAACTACGAAAATAACTGTATTTGCCATGAGTTTTTACAATTCGGAAAACAGCATTTGCGAGATAAGGCCATTTTGTCGTCCATTGTATTGTCACGGCAGCGTTGTGAAATATACTTCATCCGTCTGACAGTAGCGAATCTGTTACGAGACTTAACTACCAAATATTGCTGAAATCCCCCTCCTAACCTTACTGGCTGGATCCGCCCCTGTGTTCATCACACTTTATCATCCCAGCAGCCGGGTGCTTCTAACCTTGTTCCCGATCCATCCAGCGGATATACTGTCCATATTTTACTGGTTGCAGCAAAAGTTCCTTCAAAAACTGCCACAGATGGATCCCGTTGATGTGGTTCGGAGTCATTGCGGAGATAGTTGTTTCTTTGCATGGACTTGAGCGTTGAATGCCGGATGGCTCACTGCTCTCCGAAAATTCTGCTGGAACGCGATAGGCTTATTCTAGAAAACCGCTTATTAACGTTTACAGCACTGGGCAGAATTTACAAAGATTAACAAAAGGTTTACTTTTTTGAGCTCAGAGTGGAATGTTGAAAAATTTGCTAACCGTCGGAAAAACATATAATTCTCAAAATTGTACTTGCAAAGCTTTTGTGCGTCGCAAGAAAAAGAAGTGTAAAGTTTGAAAAACAAGTGATCAATGATTCCTTTTCGTGCTGCTTTGATTGATCTTTCTCGTATCGCCGCTAGGAAATAGTAAATAAAAGTTCGTACTCTTAGTTGATTCGTCGTTGGTGGCGAGGTATGATGCTGGTTCATTGTCTTTTTCGGAGATATCAGTGCGAAGTAGTTTCAGATGGTTTTGTTCTTGCTCAGCTCCATCAAAGATTTCCTTCTCCACATCCGTGCTATTGATCTTCGACACTGAAAGTAAAGAAGTATTGTTACATGTATCGAACGTTGGTTCCAAAGCAAGCCATGGCAAAACATGCTTGAATAATGATGAGTGCAAGTGGAGAAAACGCAAAAAATTGAATCCTTTTTTAGTTGTTACTTTCAAGGGTTACTTAAAGTGTGGCCTGCTGCCAAATCTTAATGTAAAAGGTTGGGACTGCATTTGTACTGTAATTCCATGCATTATGTTATATTTCCTTGTATTTCTTAAACATTTATGATAAACTGCTTTGATTGCAAAATGTTATAAAACAAACATCCGCCTGAAACTTTTCTACTTACGTTAGGGGGTAATTCTCTATCTGTCTTCCTCCTGCCCAAGCTAATCTATGCAGACTCTTCTTCTCACGGTGAAAGATCTCTTGAAATTTCTTAAAGCTTGCAAAATTTATTATGTTGCTTCTAACGTACGCGCTATAGCTTATATTATCAATTTTTGCTTCTTGAAATTATGGAACGATCAACACTATGTCGGATTGCCAAAAAAACTTGGGCATCTCAATGAAATCTGCGGGAGTAATGTCCAGCGTATTAACACTGCAATTTATTGTTAAGAATAATAGCAAGAACCAGCACCAATATTATAAAATCAATGTCCCTCTGTTGAGTTGTCAGTGGACTTTTCGTTTTTGAAAATGTAATTAAACAAAGCAGCTTTGACGTAACTAAACGCCTGCAGCCGGTTCCGGTAATGGTGATTTTCTGCCTTGCGCAAAAGCCAGTTGTTTGTGTCTTACGAATGATCTACCCAGATCAGGATAGAGTAAATTTGTTATATGCAAAAAAAACAAACAAAGAAGACGAAAACAAAACCTTCGAAAAAGGCTGATTACTTTGAGTTCACTGTAGCGGTAAGCATCTGATTTACTGTAGCGGTATAAGACACTGATTTATGCAAGCCCTTAGCCCGTGTTTGCATGATGTTCTCTGTTTAACCGGATAATGCTCATAGTCGTCGCAAAATTTTGGTTTGAAAAAGGTGGTGCAAAAGATACAATAACAAGTTGAAGGGAACAGTGTATATCGCAAGAAATCTTTTCATAGGAATGAATCAGAACTATAGCATTTAGTGAGTATATACTGTATTAAATTTCGGCTTTTGAGCAAGCATCTTCAGCTCTTATCCACAAAAATTCTTAAGTACGTTTAAGGTATGTGTTAGGCATGTTCTTAAGTACGTTTCACTTTCTAAAGCACGCTTCAAAAAACACTCTTTCCATCTTCAACTCTTATTCGAAAAAATTCAAGAGAAGCTGTCACTAGTGTTGCATTAATTGTGTGGCAGTGAAAAGCAGCTCGATTAGTTAAGATAACGAACCTCAACCTAGAAAAGGATTATCTTGAAGTTATTCACAAAGACCGGGTCTCTAAAAGTTTCTTTTCATAATCTGAGACAAAATAACTTCTTCCGATTGCTAAATTGCACCTTGAATGCAGAAATGATGAGCAAGACAGGAAAAACAATTGCATGCAAAGCCTCAACCACTCTTCAAGTACTGTATGACCACAGTGCTAGCTTGCATCAACATACATTTTTAAAAAATCCAAGTTGTGAAATTACAGTATATTGGACATAAAGCTTACGGCGGAAATGAGAATGGCAAAATAGTTTAAAAACATTGCAAGACAAGTCAGAGTGCTTGGGTGTTTTATCACGAGCAGCCAGGCTAACGAACGGACATGATCTGGAAGTGGCCTCGAGCTCGAACACTCCACCAATGACATGCAGTGCGCTAAAACGCCCTAACATCCAAGTACTGACATAGATGGGGAAGTTTGGCTTGCACGTGACTCGCACAAATAAGCTGAACTTTATACTTTTCGTAGTTGTTTCAGTCTACGCTGTTGGAATACCAAGCGAGAATCTCACTAAAGCTCGGAACTGATGCTGTTAGTTGTTAATACAGAGTGCGTCGGTAACAAACAAGTCTATTCCCTCTGAACAGATTTAGAGATTGACACCAACGTTTAAGAAAAAAGTTGGGAGAGCTTTGCGAGTGACTGAAAGCCCAAGTTTTTGTATCACCTGATCTCCACACGTCCAGCTTCGCGTGAAGAATATCTCCGCAACGTGGCGCCAAACATCTCATTTGGTTTTCGCTCAAAGAGCACAGCTCCTTTCCAGTCATGCAGAACTGAGCCGTATCCACGGCTGGTAAATGACACTGGTGTGAGGTCCACAATATCCACTTTCGCACTTGTCCTTCGTCCCATTCGTGAGGATCTGCAAAGGCAAACCAACAGCGTGACGCAAAAGCAGTAAGTCTGAAACTTGTAAATGAATGTTGCCTGTGTGTAATCGAAATACTGGAAGGTCTAGTGACGTAAACACATCAAGCAGGTTTGCAATGCTTTTGTCAAAACATCATAATTCAATGTAGCAAATTTATAATTTTCACTTGGGCTGAGCCAAGAAGAACTTGGCCTTGATGCGAAGTTTGAACACTTGCTTTTATGCTTGTTTATTGTGACGAAATTATCACAGGCTAAAGTGGACGCATTTTGAGCTGGGCGCTAAAATTTCGTCACGATAGAACAAAATTTGATCTGGTGAAGCCTGATTCGTCCTAGATTGAAATTAGCTTTGAGTCTTGTGTGGTTTGTTTCTGGGCAACCGTATTCAGTCCAAATAAAGCAATCAAACTTTCAGATCCCAGAAAAAACTTCCACTGTTCATGTACTCACAAGGATGTAAAAACGTGCTACCATCGTCAGTTTGCATTGCGCCTTGTTTGTTTTCGATTAAGAAACGAAGAAACTAGCCTTATACACACACTCCCTAAAATCACAGGCTAACCGTTTTTCTAAGGATCAGAGGGTGCACCTCGTCACGAATCAGTCTGAGAAAAAGATAAAACAAAATGAACAAATTTGGAAACTGCTTGACGCCTTAAGAGAAGAAATTTGAGCTTACAATCCATCATGCTTTGTACAGCGGCGTATCTATGGATGTAATCTCCCCCTCAGTTTCATAGTTGGCCCTCTCGCGTCTATCCAGCTTTGTCAGGCTTTGGCAGTTTGTATTCTGAACTCTGTATGTTCTGACACTAAACTAGTAAATGTATAGCTTCATGTTCGTACACTAAATTAACAGATGTACAGCTTCACCTCCTAGAATTCAAGATTGACGTTCGGTCTCACCAACCACCATAGGCCTAACGCGTTATAGGCCTAACCACCATAGGCCTAACGCGTTATTAGTTATTTATAATCATTTTTTTACTTTTAGGCACGTTCATACAGGCCACGAGTGATTTCAAATGGAAAAATTTCGCACTGTTTTCGATACGGGAGCAGATTGAGCAACCTTGACTAGCTTGCAGTTTTGCGAGCACTGGTAAATAGAGTTTGGTTTATTGCATTTTGTAGACAAGCCAAGGATCGGAAGTGGTGAAAATGTTTTCTAGTTCTACTTAGGCTTGGCCCTGGTAGCCTAAGAAGATAGTGCCACTAAACTGACAGACAAGACCTAGTTGGGAGACTAGAAGTCCTACAAACTGCCTGTGACTCATAGTGTGCACAGAATATTAGGCATGCGCCTGACTGGAGAAGAGTTTTATGAAAAAAGCGAAGTTCTTCGGGAAGTAAGGAATGATGCAAACAGCGTCCGTTTTCCAAGTTTATCTAAATTTGTTTAATATTTTTTACACTGCGAAACAAAGCAAAAAAGCAGTGTTACCCTGCAACAGCGCATTTTTGTCAAGCTGGCCAAGCTTTTACGACGATGTGGTACCGCGAGCGATGCCTCAAGCAGTAGCGTAGCCAGCCCAAAAAAATATTGGGGGAAAAAATTTGGGGGACCAAAATGTTTTTTGATTTTAGGCGAAACAACACTATTTTGTTTGGCATACCGCCTCTCAAAGCACAAAATGACTATATGTTCTAAAAATTTGAGGGGGAGGATGGCCGCGTTGCCCCCCCTAGCTACGCCTTTGGCCCCAGGCACCGAAAAACACGCAGGGGTGTAGTGGGGTGGGAACGCGTGGAAACGCGTTCCCACACGTATTTGCACTAGTAATATTACTTGAAGATTTAGATTTTTCATTTCAATTTCTAAGTGTAGCGCATGAAGTAGTGTATATGAATAAATGACAAGTTATCTCGTATAGCACTGTAGCATGGTTGTGTAATTACTGTTTGTGACATCAATAATGTGGTATTTGCGTACTCCGCGCTTCGTCTGATTGTTTGCAATTATCGTAACTCTGTTATCTTCGCTTCAGGGGAGTAATTAGTCTTAAGGTTTTCAGGCCGCTGCGGAGTAGGTTACAGGACAGAGTGGATTTGCGAGAACTAAATGTGGATTGCGCCTGAGTGGATTGCGAGAACTAAATGAGCTTTTTGAGTGTGAGGGCATCTGAGAAATATTTGATGTTAGAGTTCGGCTTTAACCTAAATCATGGTTGTAGTGGGATGGGAAAGCGTGGGAACGGCGTTCCCACATCTCTTTTTTTTAGCACTACACCCCTGAAAACACGTACCAGCATCTGCACATAAACGGTCTTACCGCCGTCCTTGACACGCCCATGAAGATTATTCCTTATATTTCAAGTCGTGAAGCAAAACAATTACATAAATATCTTATACAACACAAATTATGTTGCTTGCATTACCTTTCAGTCGTACGCAGTTAAGCAGAAAGCTTTATGGCGTACCAGTTAGTGTTGTAGAAGCTTGCTAGTTTTGCCGACATGCTACCATTGCAATCAATAACCAGCTCAACACTCTCGATTTTTCATCGTAATCGTAAAGTTGGTAGCCACCAGGAACATTGAGGGCCGGTCCGTAAACTATTGCCTGGCTTAAACCGGTCCGTAGTGTGAAAAAGTTTGCCAACCCCTGATCTGCGACGTGGCGATCAACTTTCGAGAAAAACAGGTGTGCTTATTCTTGCTGTTTTTATTTATTGGTCATCATAAACGCCTCAACGCCTCAACGCCTCACCTGCTCTCTTAAAAACGGTTACCTTCCTTTGTGCTGTAAGAAGCACTGCGCTAGTATGGTCAAGCTCAGAAGGACAGGTTTGGCTGTACTTTTGAAGAACTTGAATTATGGGCGTAACCAGGTTAGATGGCACCCGGGGCAAGAAGCAAGTTTGGCGCCCCCATTTTCGAACCCGAGGTCTTTCGGAAGCAAATGTACTGTATTGAAGAAATTACTTGTGTGACATTGTTAGGACTTTTCAGCGCCCTCAGCGCTCATTCTGCGCCCCCCACAATGATTTGGCGCCCGGCTCCGGGGGTATTGTGCCCCCGTGCCCTCCCTCGTTACGCCCCTGACTTGAATGCAAAGCCTATGGTGTAAAGACTTGGAATGTCATCAAAGTTGTCGTTTACGTTTTTTCGGTGTTGTTAATGCGTTCTATAAAAGGATAAAAGCGATTTGATTAAACTGAGACACGTGTGCTGTATATTGATTGAGGCAAGAAAATAATCTTTTATATGATTGATAATGTAAACAAGAAAAAGCTACATAAGTGGTTCCAATATGCGATTATTTCGAAATGCCTTTTAAACATAGCTATCCGAAATTAATGAAAGCGCAGAAGAAAAACACGAGCAAGTTGTTGGCCCCTTAGTAGGGCTGTGTATTAAACCCTCGGTTATTTTTGAATTTTTTCACTCGCTCATTTAAGTATTTGCTCCAATTTTGTCCCCCTGCTCAAATCGTTCCAGACACGAGGTGTGCTATGCACTAATAGACTTTCACCCTCAGGTTACACGCAGCCCGCCCGCGTTTACTGCATTAGAAAATGAGAAAAAAAATAAATCATATAGACTAAAACACCAGACCACACTGTGGGACATCACAAGCATGAGAACATTGTTTACTGAAACGGCAGAAAGTGGAAAAGCTCAAAAAATGCAAGTCAGTAGAAAAAATTTTAGGTGTTTTTTACGCTTGTACTGGTCATAAACACACTAATCAGAATCGTGTGTTTCACAGCTGTTCTTTTCAAAATTTCGCTGCAGCCTTGTTTTGTAAGAATTATTTGTGTTTTGACGATTTTAGTGTGGAGAGTGCTTCTTAAATTGCTCTCAATATTGGCTCAATATCATCTAATTCTACAAGTTTCAAATAATTTTTTACAAGAGAACAAAAGCGAATAGGTTTTTTTGCAGGTCTGAAATGCAAGTATTCAAGCATTTTTTTTGACGTAATCGACGTGTGTGTTTTGGTGTACGATATGCATCACTGCTTTTCATGCGTTTTTCGTCGAAATGTATGTTAACCGTCTGCCAAACGCCAAGGCTGGGAATATGACAGCGAAGCAATAACATGGTTTTTAAGGTCCTTCCATTATATACGTATGTAAATCAGATTATTCCGGGCAGTAGTGAAAAGAGATAACCACTAACGTAGGGCCAGAATAGGGAAGAACGCTCTTTTTGAAAAAGACAGCCTTGCTGTAACGCCTAAAGTAGGGGTGGAGAACCTGCGGCCCGCGGGCCAAATACGGCCCGCGTGAACATTTGATAGGACCCGCATCAGAATTTTCGTTACCCTAGTTGGAGCACAACATCGCGTCAAAACGAAACTCCATGATAAGCAAGTACTTAGATAGTAAATCAAGAGAAGTCACTCTTCCTCATAGATAGATAAAGGTAGAATTTTAGGATAAAAGGAATTGATTTTGCGGCCTGCCTGCGATTATGTACAATTCATGCTGCCCGTGATAGTAAATAGGTTCCCCACCCCTGGCCTAAAGAGTTAATAAGGTTTTCTGTTTAGAATGTCATAAACATAACTGAACAAACGTTAATATTTAGGTTATACATAAAATAGGAAAGCAAATTCTCTCAGACAGAAATGTGAGGACAGCGTTTCACTGAAGCCTTTTTTCGCGAATACAGTAAATACATCATTGTTGTTGTTGACCAAAGCCTATTTGCTAGAGAGAAAGACCTTGAGTTTGTGCTAATGCACCTAGTTTCTGAAGCTACACTAAATTCTAAATCAGTTTTCACGTTTATGCCGCTTTTTCAACTTATCGAAACGGGTCATTTTCCCAGCAGTGATGTAAGAAAAAAACTGTTTTGTTCTCATTAAAATATTTTCTATTATGAAAACCGACACCTATTTACTTGAAAGGTAAACAGATGGTGTGAAATAAAGCAATGTCAAGCCATTTTTTCACTGTTTGTAGTCGTCTTGGTCAGGGGCGTAACGAGGGGGTGGCACAATTCCCTGGGCGCCGAATCACAACATGGGGGCCGATTCAATGCGGAGGGCGCCGATTGACTGGGGGCGCCGAAAAGTTCCAACATTGTCACAAGTCCTTTCTTCAATACAGTGCATTTCCCTCCGAAAGACTTCAGGTTCGAACATGGGGGCGCCAAACTTGCTTCTTGCCCCGGGCGCCATCTCACCTCGGTACGCCCCTGGTCTTGGTGACTGGTATGGCAACGAAGAACAAACTAATATTTGAAAAAAACTAAGACTGCCCTGGGAATTACAACAAAAGCAAAATATCCCTATTAAGTATACTGTTGCTAGATCATATCCTGGCTTGAAAAGTCTCGCAAGAACGATAAAAAGTGTTTTAAGGTACATTTAGGTGTTGAATTTTTCCTCGGGGGCAGGGGAGTGGTGAGGAGGGCACAATACGCTGAGAGCTGAATTTCAGGGCGACGCCAAAAAGTCCCAACAACGTCGCAAGTACTTTCTTCAGTGCGGTAAATTTACTCCCAAAAGGCCTTAGGTTCGAACAAGGGGGCGCCTAACTTGTTTCTTGTCCCGGGCGTCATCTAACCTCGGCGCGCCCCTGCTGGAGGGATATTCTTGGTTTGGGAACCTCGCAATTTGATCATAAATCATTTAAGCATTCATGTCATGAACGATCGTAGACGATAAACTTTGCCGTAAGAGAAAAAGGAGCAAAATTTGAGACAGGCTAAGATTCCGTGTTTTCGCTTCCAGCAACAAAATTTCTGGTGTTGCGTAACACGTTTTTATTACTGTGTAACATCCTGAATAAAAAACATTTCATACGAAATTCTAGCGCAAGCCAGACGCAGATTTGAGGAAAAATGCGTTTAAAGGCTTTACGCTATAGCACTAGTGATTACCTGCTGAATTTGTCAGCTTTTTCGTCAATCATTAGCATCACAAAAGTGCATCAAACTCTCTCATTGAACAAGCTAATAATCTTAAAATCAAGTAGACGTTACGCGTATTTTTCAAGAAAACAAATGTTTCATAATAAACGAAAAGAACATTTAAGCTTGGTGGAGACTTTCACCTTGTCGCTACTCCTACAAACGCTATTTTCGTAGATGCTTTTTTTCGTTCAAGCTATTGTTTAGAGCTGCACTACCTGCTGTATTCTGTTTCATACTAATTTCATCAGGTAGCTTGTTTTTTCCACCAATTAACAAGCTTTTACAAGACATTTACAACATTTTCAGCACTTCTTTTATCGCATAGGTTTAAAGTAACCGATAAACAAAATGGAAAACACGGGGTTCAAATATTTACGGACAGCGTTTACCTGAAAGAAACACCGAAACAGGCAAGGGCATACGCAAGGGGGGTTTAAGGTTAAAACCCCCCCTTGATATTTTACAAAACTTTATTACCTGCGCAAAGGAGATGAATTGTTTTTGCATACTTTTTGTTTGTTAATTTGTCGACTTAATGCAAATACCACGGAATGAATTTGCATGCAAATTTCAAGAAACATTGTAAATGGGCCAAAAAGTAATAATTAGGTTTGGGTAGGAAGCTGGACTATCGTCTGCATCCAGGAACCACCTCACCACTTTTTGCAGACCTTTCGCCCAATAGGCATTTTTAAGATTGTGTTCCGCGATAGTTCACTTTATCCAAAACAATTGTCTTTATTTGTCTGCTATGACTGATCAGCGCAAACTTCGCCAAAACGTTTGTTTGGAAAACATGAATATGACGTCAAATTATGACGTCGCAAAGAACGCACACCCAATACAAATGACACCGTACGCCACTGAATGAAATCCCCATGAAAATTTTCTGCGTACGCCACTGGAAGCAGGTAATGCATCAATAAAATTGGCAGTGGAAGAAATGAAAGCAAACATAGAAAAAGCTTTCAATGTTTCTTGAATATCTAAATCCAACTCTGAAGATGATTATCAGCAGCGCGATTAAATAGTGAGTTACAAAAAACATAGAAGAATGTTTTATCGAAGCATATGCATTAAGCTGCTATCATTAAAACAAGGTATCCAGTCTCAAATCGTTTACAAAGAATGATCACAGAAATCTAAACTTTTTTCCAGTGGCGTGCCAGCCAAACATTTGAAGGTGCAAATACTTTGACTTTAAGCCAGCAACGCTAATTTTTGGGACAAGGTCTCTCAAAGCACAAAACGACGAAATATGCTTGAAATTTGGGGAGGGTATGCCCCCCTTGGCCCCCTTGGCTACGTCTATGCTTTTTTCTATTTTCAGTATTGACTTTTACTTCTGTTTGCCAGATTCCAAATCGTGTGATAAAAGTGGAAACCCTTATAAACAACAACGAGTAATTATCTTCTACGAAAAGAGTCGACAAAAGCTGCAGGTCTGGTTCAACAGGCATGAGTCATAAAAAACTAAACAGATAAGATTCATAAGAAAAATGAATTCAGTTCACTATATAGAATACAATCAGCAATTTGCAAAAGTCTGATTACATTTTTGAGATAGTGAAAATTTGATCAAGGAAATGCGCGGCATCGCCTCGGAATGGATGGGAGCAGGCCCGTAACCAGCGGGGCGCATGCCAAGGCAAAGTCTCCCCTGCAAAATTTTTCGCCCGTCCCTGGCAAAATGTGTTGGACATTGTTTGAAACTATTGGACATAGTTAATTTGGGCTCCTCTCAGAACTCTTCGCCCCTCCTAGTGTCCCACGCTAGTTACTGGCTTGGATGGGAGCATTCAGCCTTTCTGTTTTCTAGTTCCTTGTAATGCCAGATATTTTGCCAATTATTTCATAAAAAAATTTTGTTAATCATTACGTGGTAAAAGAAGCTGTTGGTCTGAAAAAACGTCTGATAAAGTAAGTAACAGTTTTTCTTTGGGACCCCAAGAGTCCGCGTTTTTTCACTGCAAACATCTGATATATCAACGTCAACCATGTTTATTCTGCCACCTTTGATAAAAACAATTACCTAGCATATCATTTTCAACGATCTACCGGTTGTACCATTTAATACAGGGGTGCCTAACCTTTCACTGTCTGACCATGTACCCCTTCAGCATTTCGACAGATGAGCATGTACCCCTAAAATTTCTTTTGACACTAGGCTGAGTAAAATAACAAAAATCCACTGAACTTTTAATAGAACTTTAGGTTTTTATAACTATAAAGGTAGACGCCGTTTTTATGTCTCAAAGTTAAAATATTTAACAATAAGCATATAATGATTTTTGAAAATAATATTCACTGATCATGTATAAATATTTAGAAATAACTAACATATAAACATATATTCCCCTTCCATTGCTAGCCTTAAATGTACCTCTTCAGATAGGCAAATTGTACCCTAGTGGTACATGTAACTCAGGTTAGGAACCCCTGCATTAGCACAACTTTACTCCGAAGATGAACATGCTCAAATTTGAAGCCTTAAGCTCCACTGAGCTTGAAATTCGAAAGCCTCAGGACTTAAAGTGTCCGAAAAAACTGAAGTCCAACTGTTGTTGTCAGGCTGAAATTTTTCTAACCCATACCATCAACAAAATACATCGTTGTGTGAATCAAAGCAGGAAAAGTATCTGAAAGATAGATTTTCGCGAACTGCAAGTGACCCAGATAGCATAATACACTGCATTCTTTCAGTGTATGAACATAAAGTGCCATTACAGCAAGAAATGACCTATTTCCAAAGTTAGTAATCACCAAAAAAGATCACTTTATAAAGAGACCAGCATTATTTAGCCCTATAGGGCTTCATATATAAATCGGAGAAAGTCTGAAAATTGTAGAGATGTCCATCCAGCGTCGGGGTTTTCTCCTATCCTGCCTGGAACTGTGCTTTACTGGGATGGCAGAGTTTTTCCGAAATATCAATTTTTAAATTTGATGCTATTTTTGGGAGATTTTTTAGTAATCCTAAACGTGGTTTTGACAAACGCGTAGTAATTTAATCCATGATTTTTCTGGCAAAAAAATGAAAGATCAGTCACAGTTTAACGCAACTCACCTGGATTTAAATTCAACAACGAGCAAGCAAACTTTACTTCCTTGATGGCTTCTTTTTTGTATTCCCTTTCTAGCTGCTCCATGCAGGACCGATCTACGGCCGACAAGTCTATGTCTTCAAAGATTATGTTTTCGTTTTGGGAAGAACTAATTTCCGGGGCAGCAGCATGCTCTGCGTCGCTGATGAAAGGCGTTTCGCCCAAACAAAAAGTAGCCAAAGTCTGGGTCTGGTAAAAACTAGGCGCGTTTTCCCCCAAATCGCTTTCATTGTGGCTTTCAGGCTTCTTCGATTCAGGTGCGGGCCAGCCCGTGTTACTGAATAGCATTTTGTCGTGTAAGGATTGATCTCCTGAGGCAGTATGGCTGTAATCACTAACTAAGGTGGTCGGTTCAACGAAACCGAGATGAGGTTTCGATTCAAGTGGATGGTCTGGAATATGAAGCGAGGGATCGGGTTTGCAAGATCCCTGAGCTTCCTGTTTTTTTGTGACGTTTTTGTCTAAGCTGCCTGCAAATGGCACCGATATTAATTCAAACTTCTCTTCCTTGTTTTGATTCGTGAAGCAGGACTTGCATGTCTCTGCTTGATTCGAACAAGGCGCTTGGTTCGTAGGAGTCACTGATGGAAAGTCGTCATTTAGCATTTCACTAAACGTACCATAGCGGTTCTGAAAATTGTCCAGCATGTCGTCGCTGTATTTGTTGTATGTAACATCAACGCTCATCGACAGGCTTCTGGATAAAATCGATCCATTGCCCTGGCAAGCACTGCTTGGAAGAAATGAACTGCAACCATTTGCGTTACTTCTGCAAGGGCGATTGGCATCAACAACCAAGTTTCGTTTTCTATGATCTTCCTTACTTCTCTGTGGACAGCGGTCACAGCAGAAATGCCGATAGTGAAACCGTTCCGACGACGTCCGGCAGCTGCTTGAAACTTCAGATACGTAGTGATGAACGAACTTCGATTCGTGAGTGCAACTGGTGGCAAACCAAGGGCTATGGCTTGCGTTGCAAGTCTTTTCAGGTTGCTTTGTTACGTCCAAATGCTGACTTTGTGACGGCACATTGGTCTTTCGCCCGAGAGTGTCAGCAGTGTTTCTGCCCGGCACCAGTTCGCAATACTGGGGTTTGTGAAGCCATTCCTCGCTTAAAAACTCGCTAATCTCTGGCAAGCAACACGACAGTTGCTGGCTCGCACTGTTTCTATGTTCAAACAAGCCTGAAACCTTTTCCGAAAAGCTCCTGTCAGTGTTACTCCTCCCCACATGCTCTACTGAACAAAGTAAATCAGTTCTGCTAGTGTTTACGGCTGGCATGCTGATCCCGCAGTCAGTGTTAGCATGCATTCTCCCCTTAAAATGACAACATCTATCTGCAAAAATAAGATTGATTGTATCCACTGGAGAAGTACGATATTTTTTTCAAACTTTTCATCATTACGCCACACGTTTCGAGGGGTGTTGGTAGTTTGTTACACCAAGTTTAAACACAATTATGAGATAGTAGAGCAGAAAAAACGACTTATCAAGGTCAATTTTTCCCGATTCAGATCAAGTAACTTTCAGAGCTAAGCGCGTTCTTTCTTTATTCCTGAACATCGCACACTTTGACAGGGACATCCCACTTAAAAATATGTTTTTTTAGAAAATTACGGTTCCTTAAGCCTATATTGCTTGTAACTTCTGTTGAAATTAATCCGACCTACAAATTCTCACTATTAATTCTCATGAAATGTATGAAAACTATTCACTGACTGCCAAAATCAATTAATGCCTAAGCTACGAAACAAAGTAAAGTAACAATATATTTAGAAGTGTCAGCGACGAGCATTTCGGGACAAACACGTTGTGGTAGTCGGTTTTTTCAACAATTTTTTACATCTCCTACAACGCAAAATCCCAGTCAACAGTTTGATAAAACACAAATCCAGCAACCTTGATCCCGAGAGCTGTTTGTTCTACGGCATCACCGCTCAGCAGAGAAAAGCGCTTCGTACCCTGCCTGCTCGCTTGGGGTTAAAAGCTTATGAAAATGTTATAGTGATACATCGTACATGGTGGAACAACACAACTCAACTCAAGAGCACACTTGGCTATCGCTGAAAAAACAAAAGCCGATCAACGGTAACACTCGGTAAAATTTCCTCGTCGGTCCCTGCTATGCTACTGATATTCGGTTTTGGGCAAGGACACCTGCTCCAGGCGGTTTCTCACGTTCAATGATTCTACATTGGGTGAGTGTGGATCTTTTGATATTTTGTTGCTCAGCGCGGCAGCCAAAAAGTGGCAAGTGACGTCGCTTCGCATTGTTTAACAAAAGGAGCGAAATAAGCGCCGACAAGCTTAACAGCAGTCGTTGATTTAAGCACGCCGCGCTACAAAGCGAAGTTTGTACAGCTCTGCGATCTCGCGGCCAGAAGCGAATCAGCAAGCAATTTCGGCACCTCGGTCTTGTTGCGTCAGAGCGTTGGTTGTATCAAACAAAGCTACATTCTGAACTTAATCCTGTCGTCGATACATCAAGATTCCGGGGACGTTATGTTTATCAACTCCGACGTTTACTCGCGCCTTTTTTATGCAAAGCTGGCTCAAATCAGACTGACAGCCTTGGTGGAAGTGAAAAATTATTCGACGACTATTTTCGGCCCTTCGAAGGACGCCGGAAATCTTTTGTTTTACTATGGTTTTCCTGTGATGGTCCATGTGTTTTCCTTTTCCCAAATCCCAACGTTCTTGCTTACGCATCACTCAAAACGACACCCGATTTACGCAACCTTTTCCCTGGCGGACAGTTTTTGCGATGTTTGAATGGTGTTTCGCTACGGCCCTTTACGCTTCCTCTTTTTAAGCAAAGCACGTTTGCACAAACAAAAACGAACCTTTCAAAATACTAAAACTCAGCCAAGGATGGTTAAAGTGTTTCCTTGGCCCGTTCATAATTCGCCAAGGCAAACGATTTGACATTAAAGTTTTTTACTGCCCAGATATCGGATGTGATTCTCGACGTAAACACGTCTAAAACCGCTACTGACTGTGAAAACGTTTAGCTGCATGGTTTACGAGTCGGAAACAAGTTTGAAGAGACCCTTGTAACAAGAGGGCATCCGCTGCTGGTGCAAGAACACTTCAACCATCATTTTTAAACAGTTCCAATCGATACAACTTGTTAAATCGATGCCGTATTTTGCAAACGTCATGGTGTTCGCCGCTGTTTGACAGCCGATTCGGAACGAAGTTTTAATAAAAGTGGGTTTATTTTAGATTCACGTCACAAACTCTTTCAAAACTACTCAAAACATTTTGAAACTAAAGCCGAAGAATATGCAGGACTTGCATTTCCCATTCACCTTGAATTATTGGAGTATTTGCACGGGCAACAAACATCACTTTCCCTCTTAGAAGTGTTTCTTGCAGCTTGGGAATGATGGGTTTCAAAGTTGCTGGTATGTGAATCTTTCTGCAGTCATGGCAGCGTTTTCAGTTTGGTTAAGAGATAAAACTGGATATTTTTTCCCTAAAACATCGCTGGTTTATACAAACAAAACATCCACAACATAGCACAGGTTATAAGCGCTTTTACGCAACGCTCTGCTACAAGAAGAAAACGTATGCCCGAAACTAAACAAACTTCTAGACACTGTAAGCAAAAAACCTACTGCAAACACAAAAATGTAGAAGTATTCTGAAAATACACGAAACCATATGCATAGGGGTCTTTAGTTAAAATGATTTTAACGTGTTCTCCAGGTGTGTAATGGGGCGGAACGCGTGGGAACGGCGTTGCCACACCTTTTTCATGTTTTGCTTTAAAATGAGTTCGAAGCTGTTTCAAAATGGCTAGTTTTTTTGGGTGCGTTCCCACACCTCTTATGTTAGCACAAGACCCCTAGTGTTCTCTGGAAATTAACCTGAACATTAAGAAACGTTTTTGGCATGTTATCAACCTTATCCTATGATTCATTTTTTGGGTCTCATAACCGTCACAGTAGTTTATTGTTATGGGGCGAGGGATAGCAAGGCCATCCATTCAAGCCCTACAAGGAACCAAATAAATAACGCAACACGTAAACAGAAGGTACGTAAACAAACGCAAACAACGTAAACAAAACGCAACACGTAAACAAAAGACACGCAATACGTAACAAAAACGATAACAGACAGCAATGTAATTTAGCATATTAAGCAGATCAAGGGAGAGTCATCGGTAAATATCTGAAAACAGGACATTGGGACAAATAGAGCACGTTCATATTGTTAGGTTTTACGTCAGTGAAGAATTAATTGCGTCAACTAGTAGAATCAAGAAATCGTTAACACTAAACCGAATTGAAGCACACAAGCAAAAATTAAAAGAAGTACAGCATTTCCCAGGTGATAAGGCATTGGAAAGAGATATATTGCAGGATAACTTGATCCAGTAAGTATTTTTTGTATATTGGACGAGAGTAAAAGCCTCGTGACTGGGTGTCTGACTCAACGTACAAAATATCCGGGCGTTGGGGGAATAGCAACAGGTAATATATGTGTACAAAGCTGGGTATTGGGTATTGAAGCATCCTATGGATTTAAAAGCGTAAGTGTTAGTCAGCATTAGGCTAACCTTCTCTTTCAGGCATTTGGTGCCTTGATGCAAACTATCCTATACACCAGAGCTACTCAATTAGTTCAAGCAAAGGTCCAATTACAAAAGTAAAAAATTGTTGAGGTCCGGTCACTGCCATGAAATCATGAAAATGCAGCATGTCTTCGATTTTTCTAACACAAAACAGGAAATGAGAATATAATAGGGTTATTCATATACATGCATATACAAAATCGAGTAAATGGATATAAGTATCGACAGAAGTTGTCAAGCTTGTTTGTTTATATGCTGGTGGGAGAAATGGCGTTTTCTACTTCTTGCTAGTTCCTTCAATTTTGCTTCCAAGTTGGTGATGGCAAGTCAAAGGCAGTGGTGAAGGTTTTCATTTGTCATACAGATGCAAAGCTTGTTCTTTATGAAGTTGATATTCGAAAACGCAGAGTCCCACAAGTAGGTAGACCAAAACACAATGAGAATTTGCACTGCTAATTTGCTAAGAGTGGGAAATTTTTTGGAGATCCTTCCTTTTGCCTCGAAGTTAATTCTCAGATGTGCAATTACAAAATATATTTTACAGCTACGTTTTCTTGAAATTGAATTAGCTCCAGTGTCCCCTCTAAAAAACTTTAAGCTGAGCAAACCTAGCTTATCTCAGTGAGCATGAATATTTTAGTTAGCAGAATTCTAAATGAATTACAAACTTTTTGAATTAATGGAATAAGTATAAAATATTATCAAAATACAAAAAATCATCTATATAATTCAAACAACTTCTTGTTTTTGTACTTTTCCAATGTTTTGGAATGTTGCAAATGCGCGAGAATGAGATTTCACTGTGCAAATGGTCTGGTGGTACTGCGCAGTTGCTCACATTTGAGGAAACATTGAATAGCTCCAGTTGAATTTTCCTTGTGTCCCAGAGTTGCAAGCCGGCCCGGATTTCTCGGGTCAGGCTGGGTTTTGGACCTGGTTCGGGCTTAAGTTTGTCATTGTTTCAGGCGATTTCCGGCCTGCATACATAATCTTTTCGCAACGACGTACATTTCGTTGCCAGTTACTGTTGAAGCAATCGAATTGAACACATCTTCAATAAAAAATGATTACTTGCGAATAGCCATGTTTACTTTGCTACGCCACCAGTATCCCTCATTTGCTCATGTCTGAGTCACTCGTTAAATTTGGCTTTCAGGGCCTAAATCGGGCTTCAAATATAATTGTCGGGATCAGGCCAGGTTTGTGCTTTCGGGCCAGGTTCAGGCTTCGAAATGAGGCCCGTTTACAACTCTGTTGTATCCACCCATTTCCATGTGTCTTTTTTCGGTTGATAATTCTACAATGTCTGTCACGAAAAAAGCGTTTACAAGAAACCACAGCAACTGTTTTCGAAGTGTAAGGTCGCCAAATTGTATGTAAAGTTGATAACCAATTTTTCAGTAAACTGAACATACATGGTATCTTTTTTGCCCTTTTTTAGCTTCAAAAATCTCGGGAATGATTAAGCTCAATTTGAATATCATATTTCAAAATTTCTAACGAATCAAATATAAAATAGTATGTTTTACTCCTCGTAGTTAAAATTCAAGTCGTTAAGGTGCGACATTACGTCAGCCAAAAATCCAACAGTTTCCAGCCACTTCATGAATCGCTAGAGCGCTCTATGTGCCAACTGTGATGAGCAAACATTTCACTAAAGCAACAACTTCGAATATCATTGTTGTTAAATGTTTGTTAGTAACAAACAATGAAATTCAATCAAGGCAAGGAAATGGCATAATCGCCATTTTCTTGCCTTAATCCTATTGTTTTTACCAGGATAGGCATTGCAATAACACGCGATTGTTAAACAATCACGAGGAAACAATTATTTTGAACCAAAATAACAAGGTCAACTCATGTGTGCTCTGCAAGACACCTAAAGAATAGCTTGATCGACAATTATACAGTTAACGACGAGTTAATGGCTCAAAACAAGGGTAAAATCGCTAGATTTTGGGATAAGCACTTTTGTGTATAGAATACAACTTAGAGAGGCTGACGAGGTCCGGACTTCACCATCCAAAGGTCCGGATTCGGACCGCGGTTCGCCATTTGAGTAGCCCTGCGTTTCACATTTGAACAATATGGGTCTTCAGTGTAAATCCTTATCTGTCTACTTCAAAGGTGTTGCGCTTTTTACAAGTCTTGATGTTTTACCTACCATGCAGCAAACCCGTATGTCCAAGATGAAAGACTTCTGAAGTCGCTGGTGCGTTTTTCAATGTTTGTTCTCTCCCAATATTGTTTTGTGTGTGTGCAATAGCGCCACCTTTGTGCTGCTCATTGCGTAAATGTTTTCCGCATTTCTTGTGCATTGTGTTAGATCACCAGTAAGGACCTTGACTTTGAGATAAACAGAGAATAAATTTGAAAATAATGTGTTTTTCACGGTAGAATGATCGTTCTAGGCCTCTAGGATAAACAAGTATGGTGGCCATTTTGCACCACGTAAGAATATTTCTACATTGTCGTAAAATCACTGTGAAAGATTGTTTTAATTGACAATTTCTTTGAAACTGAAAGAAGTCGTTTTCACAGAAATATATATTTTGCGAAAATATCTATGACAAGAAATTAACTTAATCGAATTTTTTTGCTTTATACTCGTAAACCATGTAAAAAATTCATATTTTGCATGTTCGTTTTTAACTGCAGTTTTTAGTCTAACGAACCATCGCTAACCATATTTCTTCTACAGCAGTGGTTCCCAAATTTTTTTAAGCGCGACCCAAATCTGAGTTTCATGAACGTCTCACGACCCAAGCCTGAAACATCGAAAAAATGTATCTTACGTGCTAAGGAAGTGAAAATGTTTCAGACTAATCTGCTACCACATAGCTAAACTTTCAAAATACCAACCCTGATACTCCACTAAACTATTCAGCCCAAAATACTTCCGTAATCAACTAATCTCAACTTAGCAGCTAGTTACGATTAGTAGCTGCGCTGCCATTAATACTCTCGGAAAACCACTTATGATGCAATAATCCAGTTTTAATAAGGAGCCATTTGAAATGCGTATGATCAGGGGCCCACGCAGGAATTTTTTAAGGCTGAAATTTTGAGAAAAATATTTTGCTCTCACTAAAGTACAGGCTACCTTATTTACTATAACATTTATGTCATATACGCTATTTCAATTTTAACA
>JGI24021J15306_10001377_pt1 | contig 23618 bp, 18 predicted proteins | sample Ectturendosymbi1_FD_15306 | JGI IMG/M metagenome (IMG submission 15306) | reverse complement strand
ATGACTTTCTAGCATATCGGGAGCGAAAATTATGGCTCATAAACCAAAAATTGACCAAAATTTTGCTCCCTCAAAAGCCACTCTGGGGGGAATTTCACCACAGGCAATAACTCACCGTCAGATTGAGCTAGAGAGCTGTTCAAACCCTCTAAAGACTCGTGAAGGTATGTAGTTTGCAAAAAAATCGTTTCAGTTTAGGTTGTCTGGTTTCTTTAATGCTTATTTGATGATAGGATGTTCATGTTATTTTTTGCTGACGTCAGCATTTTTACCCGACCTGCCTTTAAGACCCGCAGGAGCGATTTAAATGACATACATTTTTTTGAGTTTAGTTGTTTTTTGGTTACATTTCGCGACTTTGAAGGGTCCGAATGGGTTTTTAGCGTTCCTTAATTTGTCTGTTGTTACCAATCTGCATTGTGCAGACTGTGTGTGTTTGTACTCTACGGATTTAGCGGGGTTTTTGCTAAAGGAAATGTTCGGTACCCGGTATGGACCTGTAGGGTCCCGATTTCTCTGATTCTAGGTACCCCATTTTCAATTCTAGGGACCGAAATCGGGTCCCTAAAACCCCTTAACAAAACCCTGGACTTAGTGCTTGTTACAAAACCTTAAAGTTAAACAAATACACCAAGAGATACATTTGTTTTACAACTTATTTGAAATGCTTAGGGCGTGAGCCAAATAAAAATTACTTCAGGGGGAGCGTGATGGAGAAAAGGTTAAGAACCACTGCCTTAGAGTAACAATGTTAAGACGCAAAGACTTTCCTTGAACTACATACTCGAAACCTTTATTCGATAATAGTGAACCTTAGGCCATGTCCGTTTTCACAAATCACCAAACCGACGTCAGCGCATAGAATTCCAAAGACAGTGGAAGTTAATTTGACTTTCTGATAAAATGTTCTCCACACCGGTTCTCAGCAAACAAAAATTGTCGCATGATGTAGTGCGACGCATGCAACAAAAATGCGGTGCAACTCTCAAATGTCAAAATGCTCACTGTATTGCAAAATTCCAATAGCAGCTGTGCTCAGAGCCATTATTAATCCAGAAATGATGTAAGTTTCTTTTCTTCCTCGCTTTTGGACGCCACAATAGTAAACCAAAGCTGAGAAAATGTCGGTCAGGCTGGACAAAAAGATGTTAAGAAATCGGTTTCCTGCCAAGGTGTTGCTGCCGAGGGATGTCATGTAGTACGAAAATGTTACTCCAATCCTGTTCAAAAATTCGAAGTTATATTAGGCAAGAAATGAAATCCCAAAGAAGTGCAACAAAACCGAGAAAAAAATGCTCAGTATGCAAGTTACCAGGCTGAAGAGAGTGCAATAACCCTGACAACAAGAACAGGTTTCTGCGCAAGCTTCTTAACAGTTTCCAACACTCCAAGTATCTCTAAGGTTTCACTTGTCAAGGTTTCTTTTGTTTCAAATGAATTGTGAGGGTTTTGGTTGAGACTGGCAATTTTGTTTTCAATCCTTGCGGCTTCTTTAGACTTTCCGGAGGCTCGAAGCCATTTCGGCGATTCGTCAATCAGCCTGCAAATATTTCACTTTTGATTAAAAATGCTCTTGTTGAATTACTACAAGAAAGAGTTTGCTCTATTATCCATAGCATTGCCCATTTGAAAATTAGGTAGGAATGTTCATTAAGTAAAGAAAAGAATTATTTGCTGATTTTCAACAAAACCTTCGATTTTTCGTTGTTGGTCGTGGCTTCAGCAGTTTTAATAGACATAAGATGATATGCTGTGTTGCGTGATCCCCCAGGAAAATGTTATTAAAAGGCATCATCTAATTTTATCAGTTTTATGGCATGTTCATAAAAGCTAATAAAGGTTTCTAGAACAAGAATAATTTTCCAGTTTCGCATTCGTAATTTCACGATATGTGTTTCTGCTATATATTTTGACACATATTGTAATAGAAAAGTCCGAACTCACCAAATATAAGGTATATAGAAAATTCCAATCATGTTTATAGCTCTTTCAAACCAACGCCAGTCACGGAAGAAAAATGCTATAGGAGCCAGTAAAGAATATCCAATGGAGTAACCCATTGTTAAAGCAAAGTATGCAAAGGGTCGGTACTTTGGTCGAATCATTTCAGAACCTGAACGAAAAACATTTGTGTTGTTATTAAATCAATGACCACCGCTTGGTTTTTACTTTTGTCATGCAACTGGCAAATGACGTCTACACGAAAGTTGAGTCTTTTTGTATTATTCACTTCTGCTCAAAATCATACCATTTTGCTATATGGCATGAGCATGTTGCATACAACAAAATAGTGTGTCATTTTCGCCATTATCGTTTTTCCAGGCTGGCGCTTTGTGGACTGCTTTGTGTAGCTTCACGAGTGTTCGAACCTTGAAAAAGCTCATGCAACCGTTTGCTGAACGCACTGGATATGTTAAATCGTTGCTTTTAAAATAATTCAGCTTGCTGCTTTGTTTTGAGACGTTTACGTGAAAGTGCTGTTGGTGATTGTGGTGAAGGTTTGAACCTCCCAGAACCTGGGTTATGATAATATTTTTGGAGAGGAATATTTCTTTTTTTGTTTGAGATTATCCAACTATCGCGATAAGCAGCCCTGAAAGACATGTTTGGTGCGTTTGGCGATAATCCACTCAAACCTGAGATACCATTTGCAGTGTACGAAACGTCAATCAACCGCTCACCAATTACAGATGCCACCATGAAGTTGATGAGTGAACCTGAGCCGTTCAAGAAATATAAAGCTGCATAAACTGTGAAGCTCTGGGCAAAGCTTATACAGAAACCAACGATGAACTGCCAGTAGGTGAAGAATAGAAAAGTAGGTTTTCTTCCAAATCTGAACACAAAGTTTAGACGTTATAGATACTGTACAGTAACTAATTCACCACAAAACTGTTTTCGTCAAAACGAACTAAGCAGTGGTGTAATTGCATTGGATTACTGCATTTTTCATTTCACAAAACCAGTTAGTTTTGTATGCTTTTTAGTGGCCAGTTAAATATAGTTGAAAATATTTAATTAAAGTTTTGTTCAGATCTTCAATAAGTTCTAAACTTTCTGATTTTTATTATTTTGATATGTTTTAAAATCTGCTTACACCCATCGCATTGCGCATGCTTATCAAAGGCCTCTTCTTGTGCATGATTTAAGGTGTGTTCGCATTATTGAACTGCTTGCACAATGCAAAGAAACTTTTCAAGTTTAACCTGGTTTGTCAAACCGGTAGGAAAATTAATTTGTCTTTCCTTGTTAACACTGTTTTGCACATACCTGTCGGTAATGTAGCCAGCCAGAGCGCAACCGATCATCATACCGTAGAAGTGGAGAGAAATCGCGAATGGTTTTTTCCATGACTGATCACACACAATGTTGAACTGAAAAAACAAAAATATACTCATTTACTCTACTGGACTTTGATATTTTCATTTGTACGTTTTGATGTGATTCTAAGTATGAAGCCAAGGGTTTCACTGGATATTTTCTTTGATGCACTGAAGCTTATCAACGACTGTAATTTATATTTGGATTTTTAACAATGAACATGACAACATTGATATCAATTTTTGAAAATGTTTTTGTAAAAGAAAAACGGAGTTGTGTCTTGAAAATAAGGTCTTAGCAGCGCCAAAGTGCTGTTTACTTTCCATGAAATCCATCAATTTTGATTCTTTGCATTAAATTACTTTGCAACGCACTTTACCGCAATGGAAATTCTTCACTTTTGACTCAGTTTTGACAAAAGAAACGATTTTATTTTCAACCCAAAAGGCTTCAGTTTTGAGCAGAACCTGATGAATAATATTTTACATTTCTGAAAGATGGACCTTCCCCTGCAAGATTAGAACGACCTGTTGCAAGTTAAGCGAAACGACGCATTGCCTATTTGAAGAAAACCAAAGACCGCTCTACGTTTGTAATTTTAGGTCTTTTTCAAGTTCCATAAAAATATCCATCAGACGTTGTTTTAAATATGCAGCTCCAGCAAGTCTTGAGTTTGACATCACCAATTCTGTGCTTATCGTTGAAGGTAAGGTTGACTCAAATCTCACTTCAGTTACAGCTGAACGTTCAACACCGTTGTAAATCCAGGAATTGCACTGTATCATTGTTGACTTGTTGTATGTTGAATCATTGAAAACCACTTCACCTAAAAAGCACAATTTTTGCGGATCAAAGGAAACCATCAAAATATAGGTTTGAAAGTAGTTACGACGTTAACAACAGCGAGGCAAGCGCAAGCAGTACTGTAAATCATAATCATCAAGGTTTTCAATAATTGATTCTACATGGGGGAAAGACCTGGTACAGTCCCGTTTATTTCGAAGGATGATCATCAAAAACGTAGGATCGTTTCCGACAGATGTTTGCAAATGATGAACGAAGAGGTATCCCTTGTTCCTTAATATTGTTAAATCTAAGTTTGTAAGAAAGTTTGGACTGCATCTTTATCTTGAGGATGATGTATGGCCACTGCGAACAACCCGAAATTCCACCTAATGCTACAATGATGTCGATCTCCACGCTGCAGACCAGGCATGTGTAAACTACACCCGTGAATTAAGCTCTTAATCCGGTCCGTTGAACTTGTTTTATTTACAACGATCAAACCGTTTGATTTTTCGTATTCCTTGCTGTGTCCGTATTTCCCCAGCACAAACTCAATCCAGACCAATTGACGTTTGTTGATCTGCGCTGCATTGCTCTTTTCTAACTTTGATCCACCTCGTATGTACTAAGTTGGTGTTACAGTTCTTACAAGGTCACTGATTGCTTTACTTACTTGTACTGAGTTGAGATAGATTAAATGAAACATTTCGATTGTATCGTCGGCATTGACTTCTTGACATTTTTCCTTCTGAATCCATTTCATAAGGAATGAAGATGTCATTTAAGTGGTTAGTTGCATTCTCTGTGAGATTACTTGCTCCGAACTGACGAATAAACAACGTGGTTTTTAGTATTATCGTTTGTAACCTGCATACGGTTTATTTTGTAAATATATCGAATGAAACAACCCTCAACGAAATACGGGTACAAAGTGTGAGTTCAAACGTCTCCTGAAGACGCAATTTCAGACGCTGAAGCTGTGTTGCTCCTATGTTACAAATCTGATTGAATGTGAGCTATGAATGCGATTTTCCACCAAGCTTTATTTTTTCTCAGTTCAATGAGATCTTGGGAGAATTTTGTAAAATTCTGTGCAGTTTCATTCGGTGTTTACTAAACAGAAAGGACGGAGTGGAAATTACTTTCTGTTGCAACCATTATACAAAACTTAATGCAGATTTTTTTGCATCATTACAGTATTTTAATAGTTTTGCCTGACCCAAAATTCCTTTTGCATTTCTACTAACGTCTATGAACGCTGCTTAGTGCTTGAATTATTCTCGCATTTCTTGCCTAAGTGATTCCAGAATATGTGCAAAAATGCATGTACTTCAAGAACATACAGATTAGAACGTGAAAATTAAATTCTGGTTTGGGATTCATTTGTTAAAAAGAATAAACTACAACATGAGCTAGGGTTTAGGTTTCTGCAAAGATTTCATGTAATTTATAAAATTTTTTCTTTGCTCTATTTGCAGCCCTGAAAATGATATATAACTTCGTTTCATCAACATGTGAAATATCAAGATAGAAAGCGTATGACAAATACTATAACGATAAACATTAAAAAAGCAGAATAGACTGTCGTGAAAATAGACCGGTTACGAAAATGACCGCTGGCAACCGCGATCTATATGAAAATCTTGATTTTATAAATTTATCTGGGCTTTCTACGCGGTAGCTCTCAACCTTTTCGGTCAGGTGACAAACGTCTAAGAAACATCTTTCCGAAAAATATTTTACAAAATTAGCTTGATGGTATGAGAAATTCCAGGGTCGACGTCACGCGATTTGCAGTAACGTGTTAGGTGTCAAATTATGCTCTATTTTTGTGTCAGTTGTGGTGTCTGTGTACTCACCAACACTTCTCAGACCCAAATAAGTACACGGGCTTGAGGTTGTGAATGACTGATCTACAGTTTTGAAACAGCAAGAGAATGCCGAGCAGATAAAGAAACAAATAACGCAATTTGACAATGATAAGCCTACCTGGAGGGTCGTCAGTAGGTGAAACGTCTTTCATTCACTTATGTTATTCTGTCAGTGGAAATGACTGACATAATCAGGTTTGTCCAAATCAAACAGTGGAAATATGAGCAACATTAATTATGACCCCAAAGGTGAATCTTCGAGTCAATGTAAGTGTTGCCTGATCAGTGAGCATGTCAAGCTGTGTAATTGGTAAATTTGGTTTTTGTTATGTTTTATTGATTTTTTAAGCTCTTCTTCATTCGTTGCAGTGCTTATATTGCTTGTTTATCTCGTTATAAAGGTCCTTATGAGACGAGTCAACTGTACATAAAACGCAGAAAATACTCTCAGAGACAAAGGTCTCCCGGCTACTTGAAGTACGAGCAACTCACTGTATACTGAGTAGTACTGAGTGATGAGCAGTACATTTCAAAAAGTTCTATTGATGAGTTTCCGCAGTGCGACTTCCCTGCAAAATTCGTTCATTTTGCGTTACTGGTCTGCACTGCTATCATGGCACTTAAGACGCTAAAATGTGTGCTGTCGTCTGGAATGATCAAAACCGTCGAGTTGCCAGTGTCGATTGTTTGCTTTTAATTTTTTGTAGATCGCAAGTAAACGCAAAAAGCAAAACAAACCAAACTTTTTTTCGTTAAGCGAAGCTATGATTTCAACATAACTGCTTATGGCTTTCAATGTGATATTCCTAGTGCGCTCGACTGGGATCAGTCAGTGGAATTTACAGTTATCTGTTTTAACTACCAGCAATTTTAGGAGATGAAATTTTCAAAAATTTCAGGTGGATCATGAGTTTCTCAGTCGTTGCACATCACAAGTTGTCATACCTTTGTTTTGAACTCATCCATAACATCTGTCAAGGCACAGTGATGTTGAGGGGTATATTGCGTCACCAAAGTTTGCATCGTAGTAAATGAGTTTGGCAACGAAGAAAGGAAAAGAAGAATGCACAAGCGCTTCTCGTAGTAACTGAAGCCATCTTGCTTTTGTCCATGCTCCATTTAATTAAACTCCTTATAAGGCAGCAACATCCACTTCTCTAGGCTATGTCAGTGTTTTGCTTTCAGCTAATCAACAGAAGAGCATGAATTGCTGTGGATGTCAAGGTATACGAATGTGCTAATAAAAAAAGCATAATGTTTTCTCGCAGGTAGTTCAGATTGCATAATTTATTTTAAAGAAAGGGCGTCGTTTCAATCAAACTTCTCTGGATTTTTAGCTTTGAGTAGAAATATAGCAGTTTTTACGCTAAGATCACTTTCACCAACACTAGCTTTGCGCATACAAGTGCTGGAAAAACAAATTTTTCCAATTGCATTGCTTAGCAAACCAATCGTTGTTTAAGTGTTGAAGACCCTTGTGGTTGGTGCCTGAACATTTGGACAAAATGGTATTGAATAAAAATTATAATGTTGGATGAGCAACTCCATAGATTTTGTTGTTCAAGTCCGAGGACCTGGTGTGTATTTACAGATATTGCCAGACGTACCCAAACAACTGAAAAAATGCTTTGATTGCACTTTACTATTCTTGAGCATGCATCAGAAAATTTTTTCTTTGCTGCAGTAAATTAAGCTAAAGAACATCATAGGGCCACCAGTGCAGGGTCAAATGGCCTTGCAAATTTTTATCGCTTATAACAACATTTTGATTTGATCAAACCATAGAATAAGACCAATCAGGTTGCAAACGATTCCACAAACCACGATTCGAATGTGCACCAAGCGAAAATTATTTTGCAAAGATGACGTAATGTCTGCAATCCGATGGCTTTTTCTCTTCTTTGCGTACCGGGGGCACCTAGGTTCGCGGCCAACTTTACCAATACAGAACATTAATCAAGCGCACAGTCTACTGTCATAAAGATTCAATTGCCCTTAGCAAAGTCAAGGCCCTTCGAAAAACATATTTATGTGAAAGCGCTGTTACGATTTGCATTACTCGACAAGCAGATGACTGACAAGCACCAGTATATACATTATATAATATGATCATTCGTTATAATTGTAGGAAAGAAATGATCGCATGCACAATAAATGCCACAAGCATTGAAAACGAATAAAGAACTAAAAAAGCAATAAGAAACAAAAAATATTTGTACAAAACAGTGGCCATAGGCATGATCCTGCATTTATTGCTTTCCAGCCATTTACGGGTGGAACATTATTCAAAGTATACTGGCTGGTTTTGGAAAGTTGTCGGTTTTTGTACTTCGTCAGAAAAAAGTGTTGACCTGAAGACGTAAGGGCGAGTAACATCTTCCACATGTCTAGTTTTCGAAGAGTTGATGACTAAAAATCAATATTGTAGGCGTACTAAAGTTTGTTCGTGATGCGAAATCTCAATTTCAAATCTTCTGACTTGAACGGAAGGCGTGCGGTGTCTCTGTCCAGTAATTGTCATAAAAATCGGTATTAGCACCTATTATCTCGTAGTTTAGCTGTACTGATTTACTGAAACTACTGATTAATTTCAGAATTTCTCTGCACAAATCTATTTGTTGTGCAATGCATTAACTGTGGTGTACTAGTGTTCCACTGCGCATCAGCTCTATTCCCAAACAATTGCTGGGTGCTGTAGGTAGTTGCAGGTCGTTTTCAAAGGTGTGAAAACTGCTATCTACCAGATTTTCCAAAATACATGACAAGGCGGACCGGATAAGCAAGTATCTTCTGTATAGTGCATTCTGTGTAAATATATACCGTTCTGTGTAGTTGATTCCAACGTTTTTTTGTTACGACCGTTATGGGGAAAATGCATTTTGGAATAAATCATGTCTTTTTCTGTTTGAACGAATTCAGCGTGGTGTACTTTCTGCCCAATCTTTGGTCAAATCTGTTGTGGGTGTTTTTGCATCTAGACCGTCAGTTGTTCGTACTTCTAGGTCGAGGTGATGTGCTTTTTGCTCATGACATCTCGAGAGTGCACAACCCTTAGTGCAAGAGAATAACTTATGCAAGAGAATAACCCAGTGGCTTATCATGCGCTAAATACCTCTTTTAATTTATGCTGTCATCATGGGATAATCAGTTGCTGCTGCTGATGTTGTTACTGCTGATGTTGCTGCTGCTTTTCTGTGTTTTTGTTTAGGTGCTACGTTGTTTATTTGTTTCCTTGTGGGGCTTGATTCACTGACCTTGTGGTCCCTCTCGCCCAAAAACAATAAAACTAACTTGACTGATGAAGACGCTAGAGGTTGTTCGCAGAATTATTCTGACAATAATCGTTGAAAATTACAGTCAGTCGGTTGATTTGATCACTGCAGTGCCAAAAGATCTTTTTCTATGACTACTGCGTGCACTCCACATATTTTCACAGCAACTGCAAATCGTTTCTTAGTTTTCTTCGTTTTTTTCACGTAATAGAAATTTCAACTAATCTTCTTTCCTTTCTGTAAGCTGCTTGTGAAAAGTAACCGGAATACCTGAAGGTCTAATTGCACATCAAGGGAAAGCGTTCGTCCTTTTCCTAAGTTTTTTTGTTCACTGTTCGCAAGTTGAACCTGTTCGGTTTACATGTCCAAGCTGATGTAGTGATTTGACGAACGTTTCTTCTTGCACGAATCTACATCCGGTGGACTGTCATCGTTTTCGAGTAAAGGCGATTTATTCACTGAAGGCAAAACAGGAAAATTTACAGGGAAAGGAATTCGTGACCAGCAGAAGGTTTTTGTCAACTTTCCTAAACACTCAAAAAGGAAAGTTGTGCCACTGATACTTTCAGGAAAATCTTTCAGGTACAATTAGTCTTCTGTTGAAATGGTCTGTGGTGGGAAATCCCCTTATGTTGTGACTTGCGACATACCTGCTTATGCTAGATTCCAACGCCCAAGTTCATCCCACGCAACTGACTGGTCCTCGCCAGTGCACAGATGTACGGGTGCAGTGAGTCCAGAAAAACTATCGCTGACAGAACTAATCATCTGTGTGCCAGGGGTGCACAATCTTGTCGCTATTGCAGGCCGTATTACGTTTGTTTTTATGAATTACGGCCGGCAGTGTTTTAAAGATAGCTTTATTTCTTTGCATTGCTTCTGTTCTGCTCCCACACGCTGAGCCTAGTCTGCTTCCATACGTCTGTTTGGCCGTCTTTATGCTAAATATCTTCATACAGTAGACAAAGAGTTTTTTTATTGCACGGCCGTCATAATTTATATCAACATTAAATGCGCGCGACTGCATATATTTTCACGAACGGCCGGAGGTTGCGCACCCCTCCCTGCTTACGCAAAATCACTTGTTCGTTTTACGAAGCATTCTGCATCGCCTTTGACAGCTGCTGATGGGTTTGCGTTATGATGTTTGCGGTTCATAAAGAGCGAACTTTTTTTGCCAAGAGCTGAGCTTCCGCCAGTTCCTCACTTTTGCTTCATGCCATAGTGTCACGTAAATCACGAAAAAATTTGCTTCAGAAATAGACGTTTATTAATACTACATTGGTAAGCAGGGCACGGAATTGCTGCAGATTCATACTGCGAACAATGTAACCACAAATATTGAAAACATTACCCCATCCAACGTTTCAGCTTAGTTTTAGGCCATCAGTAGAAAAACATTATCTAGTACAATATTAATATTAATAGAAGTTCTGCAATCTCTATCTCTTTTCAACTCTTTTCACTTAAGCTTACGTATCTTTACGGTTTCCAAGTCACTTTGCACACTTAAGTTTATTGAATTCTAACAATAAAGAAATTTCTACCTACTAAGGCCACCAACCGTATAAGATATCAATGTTCAACTATTTCGAAGAAAGCAACAATTACAGGCTCTAGCTTTGCAGCCGGCTGTTTGAGGAATCTCCTGCCTGGTTCTGCTCCCATCTCGTTGTTCTGCTCCCATATTGTTGCTAGATTTTTAAACGTTTTGTATGTGATGCACACGGATTTCAAAAGCACAAATTCAGTACGAACAGAGACCTGCATTTTTTAACGTTCTAAAATGTGAACAGAAAGACAACGTTTTTGATGAGGATTTCGAAACTATGATTGCTAATCTCTGTTGAACAGATGACAGTAACTTTTCTTGCGTTTGTTGCAGGCCCAATGTCTTGCATTTGTGGACAAAAAAGGATGTAAATGTTAGTTATCATGAAATATTTTCTGAAGGTGAACGACACAACGGCTAAAACACTTGGCTAGGTGAAACATGGCCAGGTGAATTAAATTGGTTAGGTGAAAAATGGTTAGATGAATTTAATCCACTTCATATTAAGATCATAACATCGACATTCAACACATACATTCAAATAACGCAAGAGTATCAGGAATTTAACCAAACCGTTTTTTCCAGGGAATGCGGCTTCATGACCTAACACATAGGGCTCACGGCAAACATTGACCTGCAAAGCCTATATTCTATTAGCCATTCAACTCTTGTTGTAGAGTAGATTAGGGACAATGGCCTTAAGCAGAATGCATCCCCACTGCATTTAATTTGGTCTGGGATTTGATTTAACTCGCCTGTTTACTGATATATTCTACATTTCTGTCTTGTGAACAAAAACACAAGCGCTTCTTCGAACAACCAATCATTACTATCGCTTTCATCTGTCAAACATTTCCTGTCGTGCTCTGTGGGAAAAGTCTGCTTGTGTTGACGCACTGAAGTGCGTCCTTGAGGATGCATTACGTTTTTTTTCGGCACGAGATCTGCACAGGCAGCAACTGTTTCCTAACTATAGGTTGACGTGCTGATAGAACTTTGGAGTTTTAACGTATCCCGAAATCGTGTGCAATAAATCGGTAGAGTGAAAAGATTAATGTCAAACAAAAGTACGCCTCTAAGCCTGCTTTTACCTTTACAATACGGGAGCGTATTTCCTGCTTTTCAGAGAACGGCATTTTTCTGTTTGTCAACTTTCCAGTTTGAAATTCTGCCTTGAGTTCCTCAGTATATGAAAGAGAAGCAAAACTTGTTTCTCTGCTTGTTGCTAGTGTATTTCTGAATTTGAATGCAATAATCGTTGTTCAGTGTTTAACAGTAGCGGCTGAGATTGACATCAGTTCATTTCTTTTTTGAATTCAGGAAATCAACTTGCGAAAAAAAGAATTCCGGTTGGGTAGAAAAGATTATGTGCTTCAGGCTGTTGATGAGCCATCACGGCATAACTGCATAACCATAAAAATAGTTACTGCCATCGGTGTGTAAGTGTTGTGATGTTGCTGAAGGTGAATTATCGGATCGTGTGGTTGACACTAAAAGAACCTACAGTTTGCTCATTTGCAAATCAAAGTTTTGGAAACAACTGCCTCAACTATTCAGATCCATTTACAAGAAACAGAAGTTACTCATCAGCAACAGCATACGCTCCATGAAGTTTCTATGGTATTCCATGTACAGGAAGCATAAAGGCACAAGCACTTTAACTGAAAAGCTCAAAGCCGAACACGCTACAACGGGTGCATCGACCAGAATTCCTATCGACTACAATCTTTGTATATTTATAGGTTTCATTCAACTTTACGATCGGCTAATTTTCCGCTTTTGAGTATGGGACGAAGAAACAAAACACTCGGACTTTGAATAGCCTCCACCTAAGTGCAAATCAAATAGTAAATTATTGGCTGATATTGGGAGAAGGTGGGAATTCAGAATACATCTGGAATTCATGAAGATGATGAAAGGCAATTTATTTTCAGCAATTTCTACTAAACGTGCAGGACTTTTCAGTGACTCCATCGACAATGCTCATACTGGTTACTTTCAACTCACTGCTTTATCACAGACTTATGCAGTGACAACGTACACTTGCAAAGTTTTGCTTCACGGTCTTTACCTGTCTCAACTCAGCCTCTTTCTGCAAAAGATATAAAAGGAAACTGAACAATCTCCATAACCCTCAAGATTCGACAATNATGTCTCTACGTTTACACCACTCCAGAGATACACGAACAGCGACTCGGATTATTTAAGGAAATCATCCTGTAACATCTGCAACATGACCCTGATACGGCGCCATTATTCAACAGAAAAAAAAACTCCGTCAACACACCTTTAACAAGGAAGTATCGCCTCATTTATGACCTTTGAACTGGAAATTCAGTCGGCTTGAGTTTCCTACTTCCCATTATATTTAACAGGAAAGGGGTTTATGTATGGAATAAAATGATTTTGATATTTGTTGATATTTTTCTTGGAAGATATTGAATCGAAACCTGTGACTCTGACGGGTTCATTACAAATATATTACAAAGAAAATATACATTACCACCAGTGCATTCCTCAAGATTAGGCCAGTAGTCGGAAAACGTTTTCTCTGAGATTTTTTTTCGTGCAAGGTCTACATTTTTAAAATAAATGTTTTCGAGAAATTCATCCCCTGAACAAGTCCGTAACAACTAGGTTTGTGGACAACCCTGTCGTAATCGGTTTCAGTGTCAACCTATAATTCCCTTAGCATACCTTGGAATTAATTATGCAAATTTCCAACGGTTACAGTGCTGTTTCGAAGCTAGAACCAACAATACTTTGCCTTTCCTCCATCAAATATCTGGGCAATCGTTACGACGACACTGGCACTGGGACAGAGATTCGTCGTGTTAACGGCCAAGGCCATAACTGCTTTGTCATTACCAGCCATTGTACAATCATGGTATTGATTTATCGGGGATATTAGTTATCTCAGAGCTCATCTCGTCCTCGGGCGAACTTTTAGCGCGACAGTGTTTCCTGTTTATGAAATGATGGGAAGGTACCTGATCCACTCTTCTACGCGTAGCCCCCATGCGCCTTTGTCTTGCAGACGTGTTAATACATCTCAAGCAGCGTTTAATGCATTTTGTGAAAAACTGGACCTGACCGTCGGCTCGAAATCCACAGCGACAAAACCACAGCAGCCCTAGGTGGAGTACCGGCTCGACCTTCCTCACAGGGAGATATAGTGCCATGTTTCTTTCACAACAAATGTCTAAGATATAACAGCTGAGCTGGGACAGTTACTCGAGGCAGTTATGCGCAGTCTTCAGTGTAATTACATATTTTCGCTTCGCATTGCCTGTCGTGAGGTAACCCTTGCAAAGACCACAGAGATTTGTTGAAAGCATGCAGCAACCACTAACAACAACCTGACTCGGTTACCTCCGACGAAATATGACCGCGTTGGTCATGTATAATTTTCTTCAGAGGTAATGAATTGTACGCACATCCCAGTACCACACAACGCGGTAGCAAACCGCCTGTGGCGTATACGCTACCTTGATAATTATTAAACAATTTTTGTCGTGTTGTGTTGCATGAGATTTTGCAAAGGATTCTTGTTAGATTTTTGACGCTGATTCCAAATCTGATGTCGGTTTTCGTCTACAATTCAGTGGTTCCCAAACTATGCGCCGCGGCACACTGCTGCGCCGCCCGATGTCATTAGGTGTGCCGCAAAAAAATATTGAAATTAAAACCAATCAAGTAGAATTTCTAAAATTCCACGCTGCCTACTTCTGTCAGCACAGCACACTATCGATACTGGTGGTAGTGATTCGATACGCGGCACAGTGCTACGACAATCGGGCCATAGCATATGTTGCCACTTAGCGGATATAAAACGTAATTACAACTACCTTAGATTTAATACGTTTGTGAGAGCAGTATCTTATTGAAGCATACGGAGAATTCATATGGAAGACATGAAAGAGCTTTTTCAAACAAACAAAAAACATTGTTTGGCATTTTTTAAAATCTCCGACCGATTTACTGCTGTCGGCTTGGAATTATAGAACTTTTTCTCAAGACAAAAGCCCTCTGTTTTGTACTACGGTCCCATTCTAGAAGTTACAAGCGGCTTTGCCACCTAAGTGACGTCACAAGGCAAAAGACGTAACATTTTTTTGGGCAAGACATCGAAAACTACGGCACATTGTACAGTGTCTTAAGCAATGTAGACTGTGCTGTTTCCGGGAAATGAACATAAAAGTCTATGCAAATCAGGTTAGCTGTTGTGCTGTACAGTATTTAAGTTTCCTTTATGAAAGATGTACTGTACAGTCTGTGTTGTTATTTGCAGATTATTGATATTCTTCATGCTTGTTTGCACGTAATAAGTGCATATCAGTGCAGCCATCAAGCACATGTATCTCACTGACAGATTTGTTGCACTCTTGTCATAAAGACGCAAGTACGCTAAATTTCCTGGGAATTTAAGCAATATTGCTTTGATTTTACGTTAGGATATGAAAAAATACAAATTCAAATAAATTTTTTATTCAAATGTTCGAAGTGCGCCAATTAATTTCTGTTTTTTTCTGAAATGCGCCTTGAAAAAAAAAGTTTGAGAACCACCGGTCTACATGCTCTAGTTTTTGCGCAATTTGAAAATCCCGATTCCCGTAAAAACGGATCGACGCATACCGTAATTAACCTAACCTTGGTCTCGAAGTCACGAGTAGTGCAGCGCACCAGTTGACAGACGCAAACGCTCAATTAACTTTTGTTCCCATTACAAATTAGCAGATTTTCTAGCTGCGGCACCTTCAATACAATCAGTGAAGGATGCAATTGGTGCGAACAAAGGTCAGACATCTCGCTGTAGTGAAGCATGTGCAGTCAGTAACAGTAAGAAGTGCTGGAAATGCAATCGAAAAAAGTCAAATCAGAGCAACAATACGGTCTATTTACAAGGCCCAGCAGCTATGCAAATAGAAGTACCTGGAAGGAGCACTGACTGTGTGCGGCCATACAAGACTACCAGGTTACTAAGCAGCCAAAAAGCGTGCGAATGTAGCAAGCCCCTTGAGTTAGCACTCGAGAGTGTGCACAGCACTGCACACGTTGTTAGCTAGTCTAGACTCTTTAACAAAGGTCAACCAACTACGGTATTCGGTCTGCCATATCTTTACACTTTTATATTACTTTACTATTATATTGTTGGACTATATTTTTTCTTGAGTTGTCTGACTTACGAAACGTTTTGTTATATCAGGTGTAAACAGGGCTTCTCCTCGTAGACGTGAATGTAAAAATAAGCCTGATTCTTTCTGTCATGTATGTGGGTGCTACACACTGCTTCGTCAAAGGCGTAATATCACTTCGTTTGTGAAGCGCTAAAAAAATAAAAAACATATTTTCAAATTACCCGTGGTGACCAAGACACGAAGTGGCCATCTCATATGGTGTGTCATAACTGTGAGGAAATGCTTCGCGATTGGACAAAAAGAAAACGATTGGGACTGCCTTTTGGAGTTACCAATGGTTTGGTGGGAACCCCGATATCACGTAACTGACTGCTATTTTTGCACGGTCAACACGAAAGGTGTTGGCAAGAAAAATCGGCATAAGATCTCATACCCAAGCATTCCCTCAGCCATTCGACCTGTTCGACATTGTGAAGGACTTCCGGTCCCGGTTATTAGTGCTTTTTCCTCATGTGAAGACAGTGATCATGATCAGGGAGAGCGTGAGGGCTGCAAAAACGAGATGGTTTCTGAATCTGAATCCTTTTCAGATGACACCAATCGGCTATCAGCCTCTGAGCCGTTTAGCCAAACGGAATTGAATGACTTCGTTCGTGATTTGGGACTCTCCAAGAAAGCTGCAGAGATACAAGCTACCAGGCTGCAAGTAAAGCATCTACTTGATGACTCTGCAAAAGTTTCGTATTTCCGAAAGCGGGACCAGTCTTTTGTGACGTTTTTCTCCGAACAGAAGCAGTTTGGATACTGTCACGATATTCCTGGTCTGCTCTGGCAGTTAGGTGTTGCCTCGTACATCCCAACTAAATGGAGACTGTTTCTGTATAGCTCTAATCAGAGCCTCTGATGTGTTCCTTTACACAATGGCAACCTTTATGGAGGAATTCCCCTTGGTCACTCTGTGCACTTGAGAAAAACGTATAAAACGTATGATAAAAGAGGTCATCGACTTACTCAATTACCATGAGCACAAGTGGATCCTTTGCGTAGACCTTAAAATGGTCAGCGTTCTCCTTGGCCAACAGAGAGGTTTCACAAATTATCCCTGTCATCTTTGCATGCGGGCAGCTGAGATCGAGAGAAACCCTGGACTGGTCTATCCGTGAAACGTTTGAAGCATGCATGCCAATTGTTGTGCACGACCCAAGAGTAAGCCAAGAAAAGATAGTTTTTCCCCCACTCCACATGAAACTCGGCTTGATGACGTAATTTGTAATGGCACTGTATAGTGATGATGAGTGTTTTCAGCATATAGTTTCTGCTTTTCCTGTCGTTTGACAAAGTTTGACAAAGTTGTCGTTTGACAAAGTCAAGGCTGGTGTTTTCGATGATTCTCAGGTTCGTACCCTTGCACGTGATGAGAAATTTGTCAACAAGATGAATGACAAGGAGAGAGCGGCATGGCTATCTTTTGTAGCAGTTACACGAAACTTTCTTGGTAACAAGAAGACAGATAACTATCACGTTCTAGTCACTACAGTGCTGTTAGACTATCGCGGCCTTGGGTGTAAAATGAGTATCAAGCTACATTTCCTTCATAGTCACCTTGATAAATTCCCCAGTAACCCCGAGGCTGTTAGTGATGAACAATGTGAGTGGTTTCATCAAAACCTCATGACTATTGAACATCGCTACCAAGGCTTATGGTACAGAAACATGATGGCGGACTACTGCTGGAGCATCAAGCAAGATTTCCCCGACGTAGTCTGCAAGCGCAGGAGCTACAAGAGCAAATTCTTGCCTGAACAGGGCCATATCACTAGGCAAAACTTTGAGTCACAATCTAAGGTGCAACATCTCCATTTTGTGTGATATACCAAAAATCTTTTTGGGGTGCCTTGTGAAAGCGGATATCCGTCAGCAACGGGTCTTGGTTGCGGTTATAAAATGATGAAACCGGGATCAAGAAAACGCATAGTTTACGATGAGCAATGACACCACAACGGTAGAAAAAATAAATGTTTCTTGCTATTCTAGGCCTAACGTCAGCTACTTTCGTTCTCACGCCAATGGAATTTCGCTCTTGTCAACATCTGCCTGCGGTACGAAAAGTCAGGTTTGAACAGTTGTGAATACAGAAAAAATTGACTAATCGTAACTTCAAGATTAACGTGTTTGGTCGAAGCTCATATTAAATTGCAATGATAGCATATTTTTTCAATTGTATGTATACCTTTAATTTCTTGTGTATGACATTGTTTCTTTTCCACTCCGGTTACTTCATCAGTCATCACAACGGTTAAAGACATCTGCACTGGCGAATATCTGTTCTTTACGTTGTAAGCTACGCTATTTGGTAACAATGCTCTGTGACGATTGACGTGGAGCCTCTAACTAACTAATTTACGAACAAGCAATGACAGATGTACTTATGTGTTTCGTCCTGTAACTAACTTGCCCAATAATCCTGTATAAATCCAATATATTCATTTTGTGAAAATCTGTAAAAATTTACGTTTGCTATTATTTATAACTCAGTGAATTTAGCTCCGGCACAGGGGTATCCAAACTACGGCCCGCGAAGCCATTTTGTCACTGATGAAAAAATGATATACAGTACTTACAAAAAATGTGTTGATTTGGTAGAATATAACATATCCCGCAAAAATCACATTGCCTAAGACGTCCGGGCCCCGACATGCTCTGTATTACCTCATGTGGCCCTCGGACAAAAACGTTTGGAGAACCCTGCTCTAGCAAATCGGAATTTGTCCCTGGGGGTGTGTGTACCCCAGGTTAAGAAACACTGCATGGTCTATTCGCTAAGAACAAGGAATGTCTTCATCAAAAGCATCTTTGTGGATGGTAAAGTTGTGCAGAAATAACTATCCAGCAGACTATTCCATGCACGGCCCTCCTCCTGTTGTTGAGTAATGTTTGGAGAAACCAATCACCTCAAGTTGCGACAATCGACATGTTAGAAAAAATATGACACCAATGGCTGAAACAAATATTGTTGGAGGTCATGTGAACATCTGACGGTTTAACAGCTGCACTGTATTTTTCACGTATAGTCACACTCACCCATGGATTAAGCGAAATTATTTGAATCCAACTTTGAATCCGTCTTTACCACAGAGAATGTAGTCACATTGAGTTCATTGGGTGAAGAGTTCATTGGTTTTCTCCCACCGATGTTCATCTGGTTCAGATTCTCTGTGCAGACAAATGTCTCCGTCACAGCTAATGCGGCTATTTTTTTTGTCAATTATCATTGTGAAGTTTATTTGAGTCAGAATTGAAAAGAAATTCATAGATTTTAAAAATCAAAGTGACCTATTCTTTGCCAGGAAATGGCTCTTAACAGATATTTGTTGACTTTGAGAAAGCATAAGACCGAGCTCCTCGCGAAAACCTTTGTAGATTATTGCAAAAGTACGGTGTACACGGCCGCCTATTACAGGCCGTTAGGACGCTGCATTCCTCTTCATAACTTTGTGTCGGTATCGGCGGAATATAATCACAACCTTTTACCATGTGGTTGAAATCCGACAAGGGTATGCGCTGTCACCACTCCTCTTCATAGTCTTAAATGACTTTTACAGACAGTCACAGCCGAGTCGACGAGAATGTCACTGTTGGAAGCTGCATGATCAACCGTTTGCATTTTGCGAACGATTGGGTACTGCTATACCGTCTTGTCAACAGGGCTTTCAACATACGCTTGATCGTTTTTTTTACTGCGTGCGACCATGACGGAATGAAAACCAGCACTAAGAACACCAAGGAAATAGGTCTGTGCAGAAACCCACGGAAGTGTATGCTAAAAGTGAGCGCCATTCCACTGTAGCAGGATGCGAATTTACGTATCCCGGGATTGCATTCACGAGTGACAGATGGCGCATCGAGCTTTCTAACAATGGAAACCTGTCAGTTTTAAAATCGGTCGTTGTTGCAATCCTCACCTACGGTCACGAACCTCTGGTAATGACTAAAAATACTCTATCCCAAGTGCAAGCGGCAGATATGAGAGTTTTGCGAAAAGCTCAGGGTGTGATACTGTCCGACAAAGCTACACATGTGCTGCAGCTTATATTGCAAAAAAAACTTAATGCTGAGATGATGCAATGTACACTTCAATTCTCGTGTCATAGAAAAGTAAAACATCATGCACTATGAGGTCATTATGTCATTGGCAATCTAAGGATAAACTCACTCATAAAAGTAGCATAATTTCGTTTTTAACAGGCGATGTTAGCGCTCCCATAAAAATTTTAATTTTGGCGTCTTTAGTATTTACTTTTGATTTTTGAAAAACTTAACAAAGGCATTGTTAAAATCTTAGAGAGAATCAAATTTGGAACATAGAGTGCTCGGTGAATTGAGCTTAATTTGTTCAACGCTACGCTGAATTGAGACAGACGATAATGGGTCTGAGACAAAAAACACAGTTGAGACAGAAATTTTGAAACTTTACATTAGTGTCTCACATGGAGAATAAGCAATATTATTGCAACTCAACGAAAGCAGTGCTTTCATTCTGAACGAAAAATACATTGATTTGATGCTTTCATTATGCAGAAAGAACATCAGTTTAGAAAAGAAGTCATCACAGATGTTTCCACTGTCAGCATATCATGCCATGAAGGCATACAAGAAAACGTCTGAAAACTATTAGGTGCGCAATTCCCCAATTGCCTTCAGTAAGCTAATACTTTTGTTCGTTTGATTTTCAGGAAAACTGTCTATACACTGTTCACTTACAAACCACATCAACAAACAAATCAGGCTGCAGCCTACACCTGTAAGAACTTTCTTTCCAAATATGATACATTGCACCTGTATTCCCTTCCCTGATCTGTTTCACAAATTATGGTTATGAGTGGAATAAAACGAAGGTCACTTAGCAATCTGCTCTTCCTCTTCTACAGCAGATCATAATGCTAGAAAGCATTCAAAAAGTAATCAGAAAAAGTACAGCAGTTATTAAATCTTCCTTGCGCATTTTGAAGTCACATTACAAATGTGCCTTGTATCTCCTAGTCTAGTTTTACTTAGTAGTAACTAGTGCTCACCTCAGCAGTAAATTAAGTTTACTACTGTTTTCTCACCTACTATAGTTTAGCAACAGGCTTCCCCAGCAATTCTCGTTCCAGGGAGAGCGCTTATCTCAAAACACCGAAAGGTTTCCGCATTGCTGAAGAGAATGTGTTATGCTGCAATTTCTCACCAAAGGAGCCAGACCGCAGACCATTTCCACTCACGGGGAGGGTTTTGGTTATTGCAAAAGCATTTCATGTACAGAATTGCAAGGGCTGAAACATGCACAACTTTGGAATTATTCTTCGTTTCCTATATCATTGGTTTAAACCTACACCTGTGGTCTAATTATTTCATTTGAAGGCGTCTTGTTCCTCCACCGTCTTACCCTATACATTTTTATGTGAACGTAGCCTGAAACATTCAATCAATATCATGGTTAGGTTTAGCAAATAGCTCCAGCCTGTGCAGACATTGACTTGATAGATAAAGCAGCCACATGCTTTAGGAATGGCGCGGACTCTGTGACAATACCAATAAGATGTTTCTTGTACCAACATGTTTACCCCCACACTGAAACATTTGGCAGAAGAAGGCGACAGTAAAAAGGAGTTTTTCGAAACAATTCTGATGTTTTGACATATAAATAGCATATGCATTCTTTCAAATCATAGGTGAGTTTTTGCAATATCGAGGTCAGAGCAAATGCAGTGGAATGGCGTTCATTCATTTGTCCATAATCTTTGATAACCTCATAACTTGCGCCAATTCTACTTGAAAACTAGCAGCTGAATGACAACTTAAACAAATTTTTTTTCAGGTTGCTTTTATTATGAGCGGCATAACAGAGGTGAGCGGATATTGATTTTTTAACTCCTGATCCATATCCGATAAATTTTTTGAATATCCATATCCAACCCTTATTCGAAAATTTCTGAAATTTAGTATCCGATATCCATCTATATCCAAATGCGACACTGGTTAAATACGAAACAAATAGGCAGTGGTTATAGGTCCGACAGTGGACCTTCATTTTTGAAAACTTATTCATCCATCGCCTGTAACAGTGTAACATGACACTAATCCATGACAAATGTGCAGTAGGCTGGACTACGCTTCATAGAAACTTAGTAAACATAAACCTAACACTCATTGAGCCTAAACCACACATCTGACTACAAAAGTTTGGAAACTTTTGAACAAAGTAAATAAAAACCGGGACCATGAGAAGTGCAATCACTACAACGAAAACAAATGGTGCCCAATTGTGGCAAGAGTCAGCACGAACACCATTCACACAGTAAGACACGTCTACCTGACTGCCATGACAGTGCTGGTAATGTGACAAACTCAGCGTTTTATTCTGTGTCGCTGCCAGCGGACCTATAGCCACTTCCAAACAAAAACACCCAGTCATTTTGTGACTCAATCCATGAAAATAACATCACATGTTGTGCACTTTCAATTGTAAAAACAGAAATTTAGTGTACATTTTGCTGCCAGAGGTAGCCTATAGCTCTGCTGTGGTTAATTTTCCATTTGAACTGTAGTGCATCTGGCTTTGTTCACTCATAACACTGAGTTCGTGGCACTAGCAGTTAGTACGATGAACCTGGTACAAAGAGAATTCCTGCTGTGCGAGTGGTCGTCGTTTGGGCTCTCAGCATTGTTGCTTAGGCTGGGCTGATAGAGACGACTCTTTTTATGGGAAAATTTTTGATATAAGCTACAGCAGTTTTTCAATAAGTTTTGAAAAACAGTCACAGGTTTACAATTTGGGTTAGGTTTTTTGGTTATATGGAAAAGAAGATCCGCTAATCCAAGGATATAGTCCTTGTCATATGACCAATTCCACCTGCATCAGCTAATTGCAAGAGCTCCAGCCTTCAATCAATTGATGAAATAAGGAAAATATATTTTGTAATACTGAGAGTAGATCACAGTATGAAATACAGTAAACTATGTAGCTTACAAAAACTACAAACTCAAACTGTCTTTTAGCAAAGGTTGACTGCATAAAACTTGAGGTAGAATGTTCAAAATTCTAACCAAGAAGAAATGCAGCTGAAACACNGAAATAGACCAGGGGTGGCCAACAGGTTGATCGCATCAACCCGTTGATCGCCGAGTGTCACTTGGTCGATTGCACCTGATTTTGCATTGAATTGACAAGCTGTCTAAAAAATGAACAGTTTTCAATCAATAATCCAGAAAGTACATGAAAATTATCTATCAATTGGTTTGTCACGTATATTCTTCGGTGCCTCTTGTGATGGCTGGCCACAGGCTAGCTCGGCAGACGCTGCGAAGGTATTGTGATATGTTTTTCTATTATTGCATGCCAATCGTGGTGATTTACGTGTAACAGACACATTGCCTTCTGTCTGCGCATCACTTAGTGAGACGATGGTACACTGCATTTGCACATTCAAGTATGTACTTTCCACGATGGGTGTAGGCAAGGAATCGATCAGCAAATTTTTAATAGGAAATCGATTTCACGTAAAAATACGCATCCTCAGTCCTTATTCAAAGAGATATTTGTTAAAAAATTTGCTGATCGATTCCTTGCTTACACCCATCGTGGAAAGTACATACTTGAATAGAGATATGTGCAAGTTTGAATCATCGCAAAAAGACG
>JGI24021J15306_10001375_pt1 | contig 23651 bp, 12 predicted proteins | sample Ectturendosymbi1_FD_15306 | JGI IMG/M metagenome (IMG submission 15306) | reverse complement strand
ATCGTCGAATCGTGAACGCAACGCTGTGTCGTACAGTTGGATTGCGGGGTATACTTATCGAGAACGCTCGAGAGTCACATGAGGCGTCTAAACGGTGCGCTGAGATGTTTTTAATGCACAACAAGCGACGTCAACTCTTCACTGCGCGCGTGTTTCCTTGGCGTTGCCAGGTTTTTTACAAACTTGCTCATGTAAGTTTGCTTGTTACAAAACAATGTTATCGTTATGTTAAAGAAGTAGGTTTTAGCGTATTTTGAAATGAGTATACGTTTTCAATTTCACGGCGGCCGAAAATAATGCATTCGAAACGAGTATCCTTGACTTGTTTTGCGCTGGTCATGTCCAAAGCATCCGACCATCTGTGAGTAATGTTTGTTTAAAAACACAACAAAACGGCAAATACTTTAAATCATACCGCTTTCGTGAATTGCACGTTTTGGCATGTGATCAATATAATCTTCTTACTGCCAAACTTCTAATGGAACGGCATACAGCACATCTCTAACCTCAGTTCGTATCCTGCTCAAATGTTTGTTATTCCCATGTAGCAGCATCCTTGAAACGATGTGAGCCAAGTTGAGCGCTAACCTTGCGCGCAAAGTCTCACCTACGTTTTTCGCATTTCCACCTCTTTTCTTTCCGACCTAAGTGCGCAGTGTTTACGCATGCTGTTGCTTTGCAATGCAAGCAAACGTCTTACGGGCAAGTTACGTAGGAACGTGGACTGTTGCGACGCGGCCTCAGCAGTGACGTAACTAGAGGTTTGAGCCAGGGGGTAAAAACATAGTTGAAGGGGTCCCGCTGGCCACCTTAGAGGGCCCACTAGCCAAAACTCAGAAAAAAAGTTGAGAAATTATAGAGAATCAGCGTGTGGATGTCTATACTGAAACGCCGGATCACCAGAAAACACTCCAAAAAACGCGATAAACAACAACCTACCAAAAACCCAAAGGATACTAAATACCAAAATATAAGCTAAGTGGAGTGGGGGGAGTTCGCATCCCTGCCTCCCGTCACTTACGCCACAGACTGCAGAAGATTGCGCAGCTCTGATGAAATGCGCACGTGCAACGTAAGCCCGTGTTGAACGGATTGCATTTAACGTATCGTTCCCATCTGCTCCGGTATATGTTGCGAGTAAACGTCAAATGCTGCATTGATGAACTAAGATCGTTCCAGTGCGTCCATCCCAAACTTGGTCGTTGAGAATTGCATTGCGAGAAAAGCAATCCTAACGTGAAAAGCCCGTTTGTATGCAGCTTCGCGCAACAGTAAATTATTATTCGCCAATTTCCAGGCTTGTCCATGGGAATGTCATTCCTATGGGAATCCCATGGGAAACGTCCCATGGGATGGGACAGCACACATTTGTATTTCCCATGAGACTCGGAAATAGAATGAGAGTGTCAGATTTTTACTGAACTGTCATACTTAGACTATACTTCTGAATTTTAAAGTCCATAAATTTTGTCGTTTTGCATGTCTCTTTGTACATGTAGTCCTATTTAGTAGATAACTAAACCTAAACTTTCATAAATTTAATAATTTTAATTGAATTGTATTCCATATTAATATTATAATAATGTAATGGGAATCCCAAGGGATGGGACACCTAATATGTCCCATGGACAACCCTGCCAATTTCGATCGGAAAAAACGGCATACTATTATTGCAAGTGCAACTTTAGTCGTCTTGCAAATGTTTCAGGCTAGCGAAAAATAAACGATTTTGACAGCTGCTTGGGAAATCTGAAACGTATCTGTGGGGAAAATATTTTGGTTTTCCGATCGTCCCTGTTGTCACAGATATTGGACATTTGAACGAGCGTTTTTCTCTGTACAATAATCGCATAATTTTCAGTAAACGCTGTTGCTTTGACAGTTATACGCAGTGATTGATTGTGGATTACTGCAAGCTATGTAGAGTCAGCAAGCAATTTGAGATTGTTTCAGTTAAACAAACTGGATTTTGCTGGTCGGCGCACTGTCAAAAACAACTTGGCATTGTGAAAGTTGAAACTAACTTCAAATCTGTGTAGATAAATCAATTAACGAATCAAACCGTCGCATTCTCGTCATACGTGGCTAAGCTATTCTAATCGGCAAAATGAGTTTATTTCAGTACTGATTTGACGGCTTCCTCGGTCCACTTCGACGTAATTGGCCGTTTGTTTAATGCTTTTGCTTTTCCCTTATTATCTCATTTGGCGGCGTACCTTCCCGTGAGCAACCCATTTAAGTGTTTTTTCTCCTCATTAGTGTGAATATTTGTGGTGCAACTTCAATATTACAAAGCATTGTCTGACGCAAATGTTGTTTGTAAAACCCTTCGTTCGAAGCCTGATTCACAAGTCCGTGGCGGAACACTATACGTGAATTTATTGCACTGCTCAGATTTGCATCAGCGCACCCGCAGAGAGATCAAAGTTAGGTTGTGAAGGAGTACCAAAGCGATAATTTAGCAAATACAACCTGTTGGAAAGAAATGATAGATTGCATCTTTTCCAGAAATTGACGTTTAAATAGAACTCCCAATATTTTCGCAAAGCGAAACGCAGGTTCGAAAAGAACGCTGTTGAAAAAGTTTTTGAGAAACTGTGATGGTATTTGACGAGAAAATTGGGCGTTTTACGTTTTTGGCGTGTGGTTAATATTGAATGAGGATCCTTATCAGCAGAGTTTATTCCTACTTGCTCTGAAACGCATCGTTATGAGTGAAAAATACTTCTGATGTTTCTGTTTCTCAGAAAAAATGTTTCTGAGATGTCAGCTATTTTTTCCTTGTTTGCATTGTTAGGCTGGGTTCAACGGATCAAGAGCTAATCAAACGCATTAGCTACATCCTAATTATTTCCACTAACTTTTGTACGAAGCCTCAATTGCATACTGCAATCCTCCATTCGCTGCGTTACTGACGAAAGCGCAGCGCAGTGTATGCAAAAGTTGCCCTACATTCCGAAGTTGTCGCCTACAGTGTTTCGACTGTGCGTTCAAGGCTTATAAGCCGCAGCAACGCGTGTTGTTTTAACCAGACGCCTTGTTGTCATGGGAGACATTTTAGCTCTCGTCGTCCGTAGTGCGGCTTGGTGTGAATCAGGTCGTTTTTGTCGCTCTCTGCAGCGCTACGTCGTGTCAAGTGCTTATGAATCACGGGATCGAAAGCTGAGAGGCCAGAACAGGCCTCGAGATCCTGTTCGACGCTCTGCCCGATAAGACGTACTGTAATCAAGACTGTAGTCAAACATTACATCAGCATCACCTTTGAGTGGCGGTGCTGGACATCGTCCAAAACTGCGCAGTTGTAACTTTCGTTTGTTTGCTGCCCAGGACCAAGAGACGTCTGCACGAAACTGCCTGAATCGTCCGCGTGCATGCCCTGAATAGTCGCAAAATAATCAGTTTCGTAATTGGATGTTGCTACCCTGGACCCCCTTACGAGACAGCCTAAACGTGTGCTCGACTGAGAACGGAAAGTGTCAAATATGAGTGTTCAATCAGCACAACACTACTTTGTGGCCAAACACTTGTTTGTTTGGCCACAAGGCTTGTTTGTAGACTCGAAGGGATGCGCAGACAACGTTTGAGTTGTGTGGTTGATATACGTTGCAGTACTTCATTTGTCTCGCTTTTACGCGACGGGACTTCCCGCTGTTTTCCATTCAAGCAAAGTAGTTACTGATCCTTTTGAGATAATGGACGCTCAAACACTTTCCTAACAAGCCTTGGCTAATTTCAGACTAGAAGCTTTTCCAAACTCACTTTTTGTGAATCCCTTTCTTTGATCTAGTTGCTGCAAACGAGTTTCGCGAATGCTTGCGCGTGGTTTGCATCACGATAAAGCGGGAGCAGAGTTTATCGGTTTGTCCGGCTCGAAAACAGCCCGATTGGGTGCGTGTCCTGCACGCACGCATTGCGTCATTTCAGGAATTCTCGGAATGCTCTCTCTCACCCCATTGCTGCTGAAAAAAAAAACACAGCGCCAGAATTCGCGCGTTTACCGCAGATTAAGTTGTTAATCGGTTTCTCCAACCTCAACCTGCCTTCTATCACGACCTACAAAAAGAATGCGTTACATAAGTTTTCGGGAGAAAGGAAGCTTTTGGAAGTTTGGTTGTTAAGACGCTGGTTTCTGGTTCTACCGACGTTCGATCTCATGATTGTTGAACCTTTGTTAAATGTTCTTCGCTGCCGCCGAAAGTTAAAGTAGTTTTTCACCCCGCCTGTGAACTTTCAAAAGGTAGTCGGAAAAACAAAACCGTTGTAATTGAGCAAACAGTGCGTCCTTAACAGTGGAGGAAGCGAAAAAAGTTGGCCTCAACTCTTTGTCCATTTACTGACGACCTACTTCTAAAATGCGCTTGCAGTGAAGGTTTTGCGTAAAGTCCCATTCATCCCGCTGTGCGCTCCGGTTACTTTCGCTCTACTTTCTCCAAACCTTGCCCTGTTTTCATGTGTGTTTTTACGCGATTGGACTCAAATGCTTTAGTTGCAAAAACGGCCGTGTCCGTTCCTGTTGCCGCACCCGTGGAATTTAACAGTGTTTATCCACTACGGCGATCACCAACTGCCCGCTATCACAAAATTACGATTTCCGAACGTGACGTTTGTTCCGTGACGCGGGCACTCGACTCGTAACGAGATTATCGCGCGGTTTATGAATCTCGCCGCGTGACCGTTTCACGGCAGCGCGTCGGTTGTCGGGCGAATTGCGATGATACTTGTGATAGCATTGAGTGCTCCACTTCTTGCCCTCCTGTAACAATGCCAGTCAGGTTAGTGTCGCCATGGCGATCGGCGACGCCTACGTCACACTTAAGCTAGACAAGTGGTCGAATGAAATGGCGACTGTTGTAAACTACCAAGTGAACACGTGTGTGGAAAGTGTCGCCTTCACACAGCTCACCAGTCTCAGAGCTACACTTGGACAGCATGCCCAATTGTCACCATCATCCCAAAGATCTCGAGAGCCGATTTGCTCAGTTATCATAAGCACAGTGTTACGGAAAGCTATCGCTGTGAATCCTTCCAGGCGTGCATTGCAAAAGCGGTCAGGCGCAAGTTTTCTATTTTTGTTCGGGCCACCCGGTGTTCTTATCGATCTACGCTACTATAGCTCGCGGCTGTTTGCATTTTTCTGTGAGCGCTCGCGCATTTGGCCAAGCTTATTCTGGACTGGGCCAAGCAAAAAGTTTCCGTAATAGCTTTTGTTCGCATTTGACTCACAATGTTACCGTGGCCACATTCGAGGCGAAACGCTGCATGCCGATTTGCATTGGCAGGGTGACAGACTTTACAGCTGATCACGGATCAAACTAGTACAACTAACCGTATTTAGATTGCCGGTGAAAGACGCCGGCATCTTTGCGTAGTAAACATTGAGCTCCAAACCGCTAAACTGGGCGGAACGGACCACCATGAAGGCCCGCATTTGGCCTATTTGAGACACGCAATCATAATGACACGAAGTCTGCGGCGGAAATTTGCATATTCTGATTGTCGACATTAGCATCAATGATTTGTTAATGGCGAAACTTTGTGACGTTTTAAGTTTACTCAAAAACCATTTGTTTCACGCCATTCGCAATCTTTTCAAGCAGAAACTGTGCAATTGTAGCTCCTCAATTTTAGGCATTGCTTGGATTAATTGTCCAGTTGGCAAGCTTGCCATTGCCGAGTCGGTTGTGGACGTTTATTTGTAGTAATGTGTTTTTGTCATATACCGTTGTCCTTAGTAACTGTGTTGTTGCATCAACTTACGAATATATCGCTGTAATAACTCCGGTGGCGCCGTCGAGAGCAGTTGCTTAGCGACCGTTACGCCGAAATCCGATACCAAATGTTTACGTTTTTGCAAACCTCGCTTGCGTCACCTGGTGGCATTATTGTTTCAAAAATAGTTATGCCATATGCGGTAGCGTAGATTTTAAGTTGCGTTGATCATCGTCACTTGTAGAACACGTCGGTTTTCCGGATTTGGTCACAGACGCGAGGTAGAAATCGGTGGTATTTTAGGTATTTACAATTGCTCGCTGAGAATAGCCGGCTACCCAGACGGAAACTGATCTGCGCCAGCCTGTCGGAGATCGTAAATTGCACCTTTGCTAGTGCTGTAACTGTTGCCCTAGTCGGTGATTGCTGCTTTATCTCAAAACGTCACGCAGGCATTTTACGCATCGCAAAATGTCAGATCACGTGAACAAGCTTTCTTCATGGGGCAGGGACAAGTCAGTGGTGGAGTGTCCGCCTCTCAATTGGAAGGTTGGGTGTTCGACCCACGGCCGCTGTGTGAATGGCTGTAGCGCTCCTTGGGCGAGAGCGTTCACCTCAACCGCCCCGGTAAGAAGCAAATTTCAGACTTTGGTCTAATGTCAAGTACCGTCATCCAGACCCAGATCAATTAACGACTTTCTTCAAGCAGCGGCAACGTTTATAAACGTATGTTCTCAAAACTGCTGCGTGAACATTGCGTTTCAGCGTTTACTGCGTCTTTCTCAAAGATCCATTGAAAGTTTCGTCCAAAGCAAAGTGTAGATGTAGAAGAACCTCAAACCCCGTGTTGAGTCCCAATAGACGTTTCAATTATGTGATCTGTGCTCCGTGCGTGAATCATCTATTACTTGACTCTCTTGCTTTTAGCGGCCAGGATAGAAAATTAAGAGCGCCACTCGTCTGCTGGTTACTTGCAACTGCAACTATATTTGTTAAGCCCTCATTTACCGGAATCGTTGTTAAAAGTACCGGGCCGTTTCTGTTTTTGAAAAGTTTTCGGGTTCGTGGTATTGTATTCCATAACGTCTTCACTCCCACACGCAACGCAGTAGACTTAAACATGCATAGCAGTAACAAGGAACATACACATACATGAAAGAACACAAACACATACATGCGACGGTAAAAAAAAATATGCGACGACGGTAAAAAATGAAATATGCGACGAAAAGCATACGCTTGATGGCGCTAACAAAATTACTTTGATGAAATACAAGCATAGATATGTAGTACTAGTAAATGTCACATACATGGGCGGCACATGGCGCCATCACAGTTGTTGTAATATAGTGCTGCAATGACTTCCAAGAAGGCCGATTTACAAAATGCGTGGGGGTGGGGCGGCTGCAAAGGACCAGGGGTCACTCAGGCTGCAGACCTCCCTAGGGGGAAGCTACTGATAATGTAAAGGAAACAGTTTATAGCAGCAAGTAAAAGCCTGTTGCTCTGAGTGAGGCTTTTAATATGCGCTGTGCGGTTATGATTTACGGAAGCAAAACGCGTTGTAGGCAAGATCACGTAATCAGTTTTAAATACACGCGTGTTTAGCCGAGTATCTGCCAACAGAGCATTTTTTGTCGTAAAGTACAACTAATACAATACGCAGTGTTTTTGTTGCAAAGCGTATGTTTGTTGCTGGCTTGTCAGCAAACTGATCGTGTGCAAACGAACTCAACATTTTCGGTTTATTCTTCAGCACTTGCAAGAATGCCGCATAGCTTTGTGAGACGAACATAAAGAATATTTTTTATCCAGAATTTTTCCTGTCTCGGATGAAAGTCTAGTAGACTCTTGACGTGGGTACACAATCCTATGAAACTTTGAAAAGTTGTTTTGATGTTTAAATTACCCTTTTTGCATAATATCTTACTTTTGTTTAGTGCGGCCCTTGTCCAAGAGGATTGATAGCTGTGGAGTCAAAGTGACGCTTTTTATTATTTGAAATTGTACGTTTCAGTGCTTTTTTCCCGTGCTGCCGCCACGTCCAGAACGAAACGTTTCTACGATATTCACTGCTTGGCGCAACATTGAAATAGCGAAGTGGGTGGCATTTAGTGATCCACCTGTCGTTCACCGTTCATTTTTCAAAACCGCCCAGTTTGGTTTCTGTTGTTTTCTGCGCACAATCTTAAACATTCTTATGCGATGCATCGCTGCCTCAAGCGGCGATGAACTTGATCCGACCAAGTTGGGTGTCATATTACTGAATCCTTTTCTCGCCCTCGGTGACTATTACACGATCTTGAATGCAAGCCAAGGCAAAGAGGTTTCCCGTTGTTGCAGGAGCGCTGTAAAAAACATACCATTGTAATCCTGCCATTTAGTCAGAATGTCCGTGGCTTCTGTTGTTTCTGATAGCTGTGATGAATCGATAAATGCGTGCGCGCCCGTGTTGAAATAGCAACGGTTGTTTAACAACCGTAGCAACTTGCAAGAAAAGGCACAGAGCTTTTGCGATTATTCGACCAGTCAGCTGTTCAACTTATACCTGAAAACATCGCTTGATTTGCGAAATTCAACGTGAATGCTACTAGAAATACAGTAGAAACGCTATTTGAAATATTCTGTCGGGCTCCATAACGCCGGCGCACCATAACTATATCGCCTGGAGTGCGGAGCAACAGCATTAACTGATAAAACAACCATCGAATACCGTGACGATTGGTCGGTGGTTAGTGACTGGGGCGTCCGCCTTTTAGTGGACAGGATAGGTGATCGGTCATAGGCAATTTGCTGAAGGGCTCGTTGCGTGCGGCTGAACAGTTGTGTGTTGAGGTTCCCCAGCAAAAAGTATGTTTCAGGCGATGATTTCATGTTGTGCGTCACTTGCGTCACGAAAGAGACCTTAATTCGCGTACGTGCTCCCGAAACTTCTTGATCTTCTGAGGTGTTTGCCATGTACCATTTAATCCGTCTCAAGCCATAACGGCACCGTANGCACACATATTATCGTTTATAGGCTTTGCGCTCGCAGTGGTTGTTTGCCAATGGTTAATATTTTACTTTGCTCACTGTGTCAACCTTCCGCCCTCGTTCACAACGTTTCGATTGTCTTGGGATTGTGCTGGTCCTAGTCGAGGTGATTTAAAGCCGAGTGCAAAGCAAATAGATGAGCTTCAGTGTTTGATCAAATCGCTGGCAGTGTCTCTTGTCGAAAACGCTTCTGTAACGTGGCGTGTTGTGTTGTGTTGGTTGCTAAGAAAAGCAAGAGCTTGTCACAGTTACAGCCAAACTGTCAGTGCGAGTCGAGTTTGGTCGCAAAACGGACCTAGACTTCAGCGCTTGTGAAGAAGCAAGAAGCGCAGTTGAACGTTCGATTTTTAGTGGGATCCCTAGGTTTGAGATTTGCCCAGTGGTGTGCTCATCGTGTTACTCAGGCAGAACGGCACGCCATTTTGAGTAGGGGATTAAAAATTTGCAAGTCTTGAGTACGCCTTGGCTTTGCTGCCACCTGTCGATCTGCTGTAGTTCGCCTGTAATCTTCTACACAACTGAGCACCGTAAAGGTGTCGACGAAAATAATGGACCAAAGCAAGGTTCTCCGTTAAGCTCGTGGGCTCTTTGGCTGAAGAGGGAATGCTTCGTACAACTAATATTGTCCAAGCCTGCACCTCTCCCTCCTCAGGCATTTCTTCTCTTAGCTTGCTATTTCAAGGATTTGTATGTTTTTCCTCCTGAGACCAAAAACTTAGACATCTAAACCAGGGGTCGGGAACTTTTTTGGCTAAGGAAGCCATGAAACCTACATATTTTTGATTGTATTTCCGTGAGAGCCATATAATATTTTTCAACACTTAATTTACCTACCTAACTTATTAACTAACGTGTGCATTTTTAAGCAAACCAACAATTTTAAACAATGGTAAATGTCTGAATTTTCTCTTTAATAACATGCTTATTACTGTTAATGCGACTTCTGGTGCTGCATGGCGTTGCTGATGGCTTTGTAGTCTGGTAGATGGAAAAAAATAACAGAAAAGTTTCATTAGTAACAATTGTGTGTTGAGAAAATGTCAAGCGAGCCAGATGCCGTCATCAAAAGAGCCACAGCTGGCTCGCGAGCCATAGGTTCTCGACCCCTGACTAAGCAGCCAGCTTTGCTGTACGGTAATTGTTCACTGGAATTAAGCTTGTAAATTGCGCGGTGATTGGTCGTTGGAATATTTAAAGGGCGCAAATTTTTCCTGTAATGGTACGAACGGGCATTTTGCTTGAATTACATCAACATGTCAGAATGGAGTACACGATGAGAAATGGTAGTAGACGATGAGATCCTGATGCCGCTGCTCGGATATTGCGTAACAGTCGTAGAAAAACCATCAAGTTGTTTCCATCCAGACGTCTTCACCGTTAGTTAGTTTCGTGCTTTGAACAACACGCATTTAGCAAAGCGGAAAGATACAATGGTGATAATCGCATTTTCGCTTACAGGGCTCACCCAAAACAGTTTTTTTGCCAGCACGATCCTGCCTACTGTTTGCTTTCGTTCGAATTTTTTGGCCGGAGCTAATTGCCAAGTCTTCGAGTGGTTGTAAGAAAACCGATCCAATCGTAACAAAAGGTAATGATAAGTCCCGTGGACGCATGGCAACTGATGCGAAACATTATCGGTTTTGTGGATCCCAAAACACCCTGGACGTTTGAGCGAATTTTTGTGCTGTGAGCTAAGCGTGTAAGCTGGTGGCCTTAAACACCACCACCATTCGTCAAGACGAATGAAATTTCGTAGAGGTGTTGTGCCGGAAAGAGTAAGCAGGTTGTGCGTTCGTTGCTGCACAATTCGAGCTGCAAGCGTTCATAGGCAAGGAAATTAGTTTATCTGCAACTACTATGTGATCGTTCGTTTGCGGTGAATACTGAATAGTGCGGGTAAACGATGCCTAGAACGTACAGACACAGCTTTGTGTGAAACGAACAGCAGTGTGACGCAGCAAACACGCTCGATTAAAAGCTCAAATGTAGTCAACATAACGCAAATGGGCAACAGCGTGCGAAAGGAAATGAAGAGGTGAGCAGTCACGCTTGAACGTGAACCACTAAAAGTCTTGATAGTACAGTAGTGTACTTCGATTTAACCTTTGCTGCAAAGCATTGTACGCAAAAGCGTCAATACAATTTGAAAATAGTTCACGTAAGTAATTTTTTGAATGTGCCATGAAGTAATTAAAGCTTTTTTGTTTCTTGCTGTTCATTTATAAAACGTTCATGTTTTTAGTACTCTGCTCTTTTTTGGAAATTTTCTTATATGTAAGTTTATTGCGAGTCGAACGGTCGCCCATGACTGTTATGTGAAACAATTCATGCATATATCTGTATGCAATCTTTGCACGTTCCGCTGGTAACTACCGTTCGGTAGTACACAGATCCCAATAAAGTTGTCTAAACGTGCCGGTTTTTGAAGCAGTGTTTGTACTAATCTTTTTAATTGGCAGCTCACCTGCACTGCTGAGCTAACTCGGGTAACTAGCTGCTAGCCCATGTACATCCTTTTTCGCGCTGGGCTTGCGCTGTTACCACGGATAGGATCTGTTTTTTTCGCTGAGACATTTCGATAATTTTTTGCTGAGACATTTTCGTCATTCGTCTCACAGTTGTATTAAAATTTGCCGTAACAGTGTTCTCATTAGCCTATATTTTCAGACATTCTGACCGAAATGACCTATTTTTTTCGGTCATTTCTAATACATTTCGGCGTATGACCGAAAAAGACCGAAAAAACAACAGGATAGGATGTACATGAATGTTGTCGCCACCCAAGAGCTCTGTTGTTCTACAGCAAAACTAGCTCATCGTTTGCCAGTTTGCCGTGTTTCCTTGGTTTCCCACGTTTACCGTTGCTTTAGTTTTTTGTTGCTGTTTGATACAAAAGTACGGCTCACACCCACCGTTTTTGGCGGCTGAAATTTTCTTGAATGCTATGGCGAAACAAAAAACGAATGATCTGCTTTTATGCGGGATTTTATCCCCGCCCCCGAGACGGAAGTGTTGAAAAAACTACCATCAACAACAAGAAAGCTGTAGGAGTTGTGCATTGCTAGTTGCGTGCTGGTTGACCTTTGCTGATCAACCTCCGATATGTGTTATCCGCCCACACCTTTTCGTTCTCTTTTTCCAGGTTACCAATGGATGTAATATTTCTTCTGAGCTCGCTTAAACCGTTAAAGTGACTGTCGACACAAAAACAAGTAAAAGTTGAATGTTTACCAGAGTAATGACATAGTTGTCGTGTGATACGCGTTTTTCAGTCCATAATGGCCAACCTAACGGCCACCCTGTACCCCTCTGTCAATGACTTGCCCCGTGCCGTCCACCTTGGGACGATCAAGAAGAAAGCGGCGCTTGCTCGCCTGAAGCGTTCAGCAAACCCTGTGGCGCGAACAGGGCAAGGCGATGAAGTTCAAAGTGCCATTGTGAAAGGTACAAAAGCTGCTGCCTTTGCGTTCTCGTTGTGAAGCATTTGAGCGAAGCAACTCCTTTTGCGCCTCTGTGCAAAGCTGCTCGGAAGACCGAGAGCGCGCAAAGATTTGCTTTGCAAACGGTAAACTGTAATAAAATGCGAATCCGACACCGTTGTGTTTTACTATCCTCGCGGTTAATGACGTTATCCAACACCGACCGCCAGTGTTGCGGACGTTTTTTCTTGTGGAAAATACCCCCTTTTTTCTCGACGTGGTTTTTCATTTTGTGGCGAACGCACATATTTCTGTGGGGGGTCCGATGTATTTTTGCGCTTGGTTTCTTTTTGAGTTTCTTGAGAAAATTTACGAGGCGGTTTTCGCCAGCCGTGTACCCTGAAATAACGTTATTGGTGTATTGCCGAATCCAATGTCGACCTGACTTTAAAATGTCGCTTACAGAAACGCCCTGCGCTTTCTGCACTAAATGTCACGCGTACATAGCTCGCGAAGGCGTTCAAACAGGAACTGGGGCGTAATCCAAGCTACTTCGTCAACCGCTGCGAAATCTAATATTTTTAGCCGTGACCGGGTTGTGATTGCTTCTTAGCGCTCTGTTCGAACAGTTACGCTTCGTTGCATTTGTATGTCCTTTAACTGGCCGTGAAGAACCACGTATAGTAACAGCGCAGGGTGTGTGACCCCGTTGCCATTCACTGGCTCTGCGTTTGTGTAGAACCATCGTCAAAAGTTTTTCTAACAAAGTGTCATCGAAATTGAGAAGGTCCGTTGCATGTTGCGGGGTGTGTTTGCATTGTGCGTGACCTCGGTCGACGGCGTCTTTTGTGCTGGGCGCGTCGATTGATCGCTTACGAGCGAAGTGAACTTTCGCTGCTCTCCGATGTGGTGCTGAAAAACGCTCAGTTAAGTTGTGTTTTGATAGACTTTTCTCGTTCCAGGCCATTTTCGCAGTTGTTTCGTTCACCAAATTTGCGGGGTTTGAAAGACGAAGATGTCCTTGTCAGCGTCGCAAGCAAAAAGAGAGATCTTTTTGTCCGGCCTTAATGGATTTGCCCCCGCTGTGATCCGTTATCTGTTCATATATCCAACGCACCTTGCAGTTAAGCGCCCTTGGCTTAGCTGACTTTTAAGCGATTGTTTCTCGGGGTTTCTTGCCAAAAGCAGAAGATGCGCTTTGAAAGTGAGACCCCTGCGTCTTTTGTGTTCCGGTCGGTCTTTTAGTAGTGCGTCGATCCACTTTACCTGCTAACGCCCTGTCATGGATCGCCAAGCGTTGGCGTGGAATTAACTTTCGATGCTGAAAGATTCGGAACCACCGCTATAAAACCTTGGCCNCCGACGTGCACTTAGGCTCAAGCGAGAAAAGTCATGACACTAAAAGCAGTGATTACAACGGCGCCGGCACAAAACGGTTTGTTGCTAGTAGTGCATTTGAAGTTAAGCAACCGTTTTGTTTCGCGTATTTAATCCCTTTTTGGAGGAAAATGGTGACTGTCGATTCCAACAAAATCAAGCGTGAATTCCGTCGAACACTTGACAGTTCAACGCCTGATGCTCTTCCATTTTCTCCTGTCTCCCAGACAGTTCGATCCTCAACAAGCTTGTTGCTGCCAAGGGGCGCGAAAAGTGACTTACAGATTTTCAACAGTAACAAGCTATCATTGCACTGCCCTCTTTGCCAGCTGCGGTTACGCGTCTGCGAACCTGCGTGTACGTTGTGCAGTGTAGCCGATGATGCTCTGTGAGAGAAGTGACTTTTTTTCAAAAGAATAAGTTCGTAAAGAATAATAACAAAATGCTTTTCTGAGAGGAAAAAAGCAAATAAAACAAACTGTGTTCGATTTCCAAGGGAAATGGAGTGTGCGCGTAGGCTTGTACAGGTTTCTTTGCATGATGTTGTTTGTTAGTGCAGTCAGGCGCAAGTACATGAATAGTGACTACTGGAAAAGAATAATGTTGGAACTAACATAGCAAGATGCGCAACGCCTGCACTCCGGCCTGGTCCTGGTCCGCAGTTGTCCCTCGTCTGTTTTCAGTTGGGTTATTCGGTTCACGCTGAAAAAAAGTGAACAGCTGGTTTGGGAGTGCGGCCTCTTGCTAGTTCAATCATAAAACGTTATTTTGAAACGTTTATCTATCTATACCTTGGTTTGAAATTTTTGTCAGCCACTAAACTGCTGCAAGTTCGCTTATCAGTTGCGGAATTCAACAACTTTTTTCATTTTGAAGACGTCTTGACTAGCCATGTAACCTAGAAGATATTTTTCTGGATAATGCAAAATGCTGTAGAAACAAAATCATGAATCGCTGCGTTTTCAAGCACTCTTGCGTCAGATATTACTTCAAATAACGTCGGCACTGAATCGGTGAATCTAATTTAACTCTAAGGTTGCTTGATGAACACTTCAAGTACAGCAAGAACGTTGCTATCAAGCGTGATTTGGCGTGGTTAAAATGTGATTTGAAAAACGTGTGCAGTGGAACTTCAGGGTAATTCAGCGGGATTTTGTTGATTAGGGGAAGGCTTTGTCACGAAACAAAGCTTGAAATGAAGTCGTCGCATCAAAATGTGGGAATAGCGGCAGATGGCAACAATTGTTGTGCAGAGTGCGGTCCCTCTTTTTTTACGCAGTTGACGATACGCACAGTATCGGCTTGATATTGCTCCTCTATTTTCAAATTAGCCGAAGTGGGCGTTGGGACTGTCACTTTTATCATGTGTTGTAACTATAACAACACGTCAGCTACAACAAACAGGGAAGTGAGTTGTNTTTCTCACTATTTACAAGGTTATGATGTGTGGACTCCTACACAAGTGGAGAAAAGCGATGAAACTTCATGCTAAAAAAGTAGAAGTACTTGGCCTAAGTCTGCTTCGAACATTAATAGGTGAATTGTTCGAAGAATGCTGTGAGTCTTGTGCAAACATCCGTGTCATGCCTTCATCTCCATTGGTGCTGTCACTAACTACGAGGTTTACACAAATCACGTTTTTGATTATTGCTTACAAACCACGTGAGGTTACAAGAAGTTTTGGAAAGGTTGCTGAACAGTGCATCCGATGATGCAATTTTTTTGGCGTCTCTGACGTCATTGCAGCGTCATGTTATTGTTTGACGTCATTGCGACGTTACTGAAGGAGATTACCAATAACCATGTTGAATCTAAATCTGTAACATTCATGAAGAAATTTAGTCGTTTTTTAACTCAATAGAAAGATCTTCGAGTTTTGGGCTTCAAAGATGTCTTCACTTCTGTTTTACCGCCAGCGATTCGCGGCATACTGACCGGATCAACCGAAGCGTGATTTTTCGCCACCTCAGTGGCAGTCTGCATGCTCCATGCCGCCCCTTTGCGGTGACGCGACATGGCGCTTGAAAGCGCCAGGAGATATCGTTTCCTTCCCTAGTCATGCACCGCAGTTTTGTGTTCACGACGAGCGCCGAATCCCGCTGTGAACCCGGATCTTGATCCGTCTTCACAGCAGGAAGCTCGAATTTCGTCCGCGGATTTCTCTTTGAAATCGTATTTCATACGTGGTCCTGTCCGTCGAAACCGCGCGACACGTCGTTTCTCTCGCGCAAGAACAACACTGCGTCCCGCGTTGCGTCACAACCCTTTATGCCCGAACGCGATTAGCCGTTCTTTGTTGCTTGCACGCGCCGTAAGAGAAGGCGGTTAGCATTTCGACGCCTTTTCAATGGCGTCCAGAATAAACTTTCCCTTTAGAAATATCGCTGCCTGAAAGATTGTCAAGTGGCCGCGCGAACAATGGCCGCTGCAGTTTCAAGTGGAAAATTGAACACAGTAACTTTGGCCTCTCAGTGCCTGCGCCGCGTTGATCATGGCATACAGCGTTTGATTAGCGTGCTTAAGCCGCCGGACTGAACCGAAAGAACAGATTTTGATGCACTGTGTCCAGAAAAGCTGTTTTTGGCAGATTGTTCAAACACTGCCAACAAGTGGCAGATATCGTAATAACCAGCAGTTCTCGTGGCCCGATTAAATTTTTTGCAAAAGAAAAAGTGCAGATGTCCGACCGAGAGGCTCAGGCAAATTTTGCAGATAATATGCGGATGTAACCTTAGTCTGTAATACCATTCTGCAGTCGTTTTTAGGGCGTGACTTAATTAGGTTGTTTGAGAAGGCGGAAGAATCTTTATGGGGTTAATGCCGTATTTGGCTCCAAAACCAGGTTTAAGGTTTGTAATAAGATGAATGTCACAAAGGTCGACGGAATTTTCATCTGCTTCAGACAGTTGGCGTCAGGCAACTTTGAAAAGCAGTTATAAGGTGTTAATGTTTGTAGCCAACTATGCAACAGGCAGCAAGTTGCAAAAGTTGTCATGAGAAAAATAGGTAGCTGAAAGGCAAAGTTGAATTTTTTGCTAAAAAAGCGAAGCTTGGGTTAAACGGATCTGTTCGCCATGCAAAGCAAAGACTGAAGAAGTTAAAGCAAAAACAATGTGTTGGGGCGTCGCATGCAGCAAAAGTCGGCGAAATGATTGTTGTTAGTGCTTCAGAGTGGAACAAACCAACTCACCGAGTAAATTTTGTGCGGACCTGTTTTGTTGAATGGAGGGCAGTGAGACTTGTGTTGCTATTAATTTATTCAGCTATGAGCTTCACTCGCTTGCTGATCTGATCGAGAAAAAGCAGACATAATCGAAATCAAAACTACCTTTACTGCAAAAACTTTTCAATAGTGACATGATATAAGGTTCAGATACAAAGGCTGGTCTGGGTGCAGTTGCCGAAAACTTTCAATAACCGAAAGTTCTTTTTTTGTTTCTGCCCATCCATCCATGCAACACATCTCTCCGTCCCCAAAATTTATGACAAAATTCTCTCCGTCCCCAAAATTTATGACTAAAGGTTCCATCAACTTTTCGCTCGACGTATTCTTAATGCTGGTTTTACAGGGTCATGAATTTTTGTAGCGAAAAAGAAAAATCATCGAATCGGCCAGCGACTTATTTTAAAATGTTGTTCGTTTTCTATTACCTCCAGTTAGACTGCAAGGGGACTAAGGTTATTGAATACAATGAGTGCAGCCGATTACGTTTGATTACTTAATTACAGCCTGTTGCTCAACAAATGCAACGATTATTTTGTCTGCAAAGTTTTTTACTTCTTCCAAAACCCTTTTCATAGGCTCCTAAACGTGGCAAATCTCATCAAAAATTTATTAAGGATTCGGAAATCTCAACTCTAAAGTTTAGTTTTTGTCCTTAGCTGTAGAAAGTACGTTTAGACAGCTTTCCAAATCCTCTACTGTGCTTATGAACAAAAGTTTTTGGCAGGTTTGAAAAAAGTTGGGGTCAGATCAGTGCAGTTGCAATACTTTGTGATCAATTACATTAAAATTAAAACTTTTTGGTTAGATGTCAGATACCACAACAAGCTACAGTACGGCAATAACTATAACCACTGAAAATATTGGACTTAGTCTTAGACCTCATGTATTTTCTTTTTTCTAACCGTAACATAAACCCTAACCCGATAGGCTTAACTAAGCACCAAACCCTAAGCCCTAATCGTCAATTTTCTCAGCGTATTTGATATGAGAAGTATTACTCTGTGCATTTGCACATGGCGTGAAGTCAGAAATTTCGCTAGACACCGGTTTAGTTTGAATCACGGAATATATTTCACCCATGCCTGTTTCACACAGACATTGTAGCAAAAACACACACGCAGGCTACATAGTTGTCTACGCAAAGTATCAATACGTCGATTAGAAACGCCATCAGTAAGCAAATACGTTGTTCTAAGTCGTGGAACGAAGAACATGCAGTCGGTAGCTATTTTTTTGGTTATCATCGATTTCTCACTGTGTTCTGCTGGGCAACGAATCATTCGGTTTTTTAAGCTCTTCTCCAAGCTGCTTTAGGATCTCTTTGCTGTTTCAAACCTGCCGGACATCACCTGTTTTTTTGTTAAATTTCGCGACATGACTCTGTTCGTCACCACTTGAGACACTCTTAAAATGCCGGTCTTCCTTGAACCGGTGGACGGCGGAGAGGATTGCCCCTGGTTGTGCAAGAAGTACGTCTGGGGACGAATACGTAAGTAGACCCGTAACTTTACCGGTGTTTGCATCGGTTGTTTGTAAAAGTCAAAATACCTGTGGGCAGGGATCGGACTGGTCGTACAGTTTAGTAGAGGATCCATTCTGTCAAACTTGAAGTCCGCGACTTCGGCGAACCATCCATTCGGGCCACCCATCATTTAATGTCACGCGATGGACCTGTATCGTAACTTGAACTGACAATACACAAACGTTTGCCAGTTGTCTATCGCGCTGAAGTCTTCCTGGAAGCGTCGTGAAACATCAATGTAATCGCTTGTGGCTGCCGAATACCTCGGCGTCTTAACGCGGCCGAAAAGCTAAGTGTGTTTGTTTGGTTCCACAAGAAAAGGTTCTAGAGTCCAGAATCTAGACTCTTGACGTCCCTTCGTTTGGTAATCTCTGCAGTTGATTTTGTGTTTTGGTCCGTTTCCGCGCCTGCGATTTTCGTGGAAAAGGGGTTTGCGTTGTTGTTTTTGCTGATCCAACTTGTTGTGCGTGCAGGGGTTTGGGTCGAGCGTAGTTTTCCAGTGCCAGTCGCCAACACGTTGTGACGAAAGCGTGAACAAACACGCCGTTCCGGGTTGGCTGCTGGTTAACAGAAAAGTGCGCAAGTATGGTAGTACTGCGGGCTTAAGACTCGTCCAAACATGTTCGTTTAGCGGTACGGGGTAATTTCTATAGCAGTGGTTTTCAACGTTTTTTGTACCGCGACCCATTACAGAAGCCCAACGATCCCCATCGAAGACTCGAATAAAGCAAATATGTATAATGAAGCTGCGTACATAAAATATCTACTCGCGATCCCTCCAAAAATGGTTCACGACCCCTACGCCAGGTTGAAAACAACCGTTCTAGGGGAAGTGAAGAATTGTGAACGAACGTTTACAATCTCGTCCACCAACCTGTAGGATCATTACAGTTACTGCTCTCATTGCTTTGATTGACATTTAGTCGTGGTAGTTAAATCTCAAGTAATCGCAAACGTTGGTACGTCATGTGGTCGTAGAGCTAAGTGTGTTGCTTGACTAGCTCAAGCGAGTTACTTCCAAGGTTTACCGTAATCATGACATTTAACGCTCTACATTAGCCGCAAACTTTCGAGCAATCAGCGGACTGAGCTTTGCTTTCAAGACTTTGCGATGATTCGGAGTTGCACATACCTGTGTTCAAGTAACTACTCTCCACAAAGGCGACGCAGTCGAATCAACAATTTTTGAATTCCGCGAAAGTTCGAGGGTTGAAGTCAAAAGCGCAGGAACGGGTGACAATTCTACCCTGAAACATCAGTTAACAAGACCAGGCTACAGACGCACCAGTTGTTAAGCACCGGTGACTGGTAAATATGGTCCTGCATGTTCTTCCGCAAAAACTGATCCCATTCCCCTGGTCAGTCACTGGCGGAGTCAAATGCTTGTTTACAGTAAAATGCTTTTGGCACTTATTGGCATGCTTATTTCCACATATTTGATCAAGGCAGGTGATGTGAATATCATAATGCCCTTCCTAGCAGTGCTTCGGCGTAATAGTTGTCTGCCGACGCCACGAAAAGTGCTCCCGTCTGTAATGAAGACAGTTGATTGGCGGTGGCACGCGTTGCCTTTTTCCGAGTATTTGCAGAAAAAGACAACCGTGGCGCTTGTTTCACGCGGCCGGTCTTCTTCGGCGTTGACCTCTCATGCTGGTCAAATACAGTGGTCCCTTTGTAAAATGTGCTCGAATATTGGTAGGCGCGAGTGCCACATGCAGCTGCTGTGGAGGTGCAGCGATGAAAGCGCGATGATAAACGAGCACAGCACTTGTGACTGCCATAGGCCTGCGTTGTTTGTTGAAAAGCGCGCATCGAGCTCACGCGCGATGCCTCTCCTGTGTCGATGTTCGAGAGGTGCTCCAAGTTTCTAAACTTGTTAGACCCGGGAACTCTGGCTCTTAACATGCTTCCCCGTAGGAAGGCTGTTTGTAAACTGCTTATACATTTTTGTCCGTGTTGTAGTCAGTTTAAAGTCCAGCCAATCAACAAGAAACACGGGGAGTACAAATTTACNTACGAGCCATAATTCTCCGACCTGAATATAAACTGTGTATTTTGTAAGGGTAACCTTTGCGAAGTGACTGGAATTATTTGCATTGCTAAAATGCCCCAAATCCTTCAAATACGTTCCCAGCAACTTACGTTCATTGTTGTTGTCAGCAACTGGTGCAAAGCTGTGCCAATATCTGGCGCAGGAGTATAGATTAAAACGTGGAAGTTGACTCTGTGTTGTGCTTTGAAAAGCCACACATACGTCCCATGCTCGGTACCGCTTGAGTCGCAGTCCGCATTGAAAGCCACGTGTCCTGAAAAGAAAGGGTTTTTCGCCTCATCGGAACAGTGGAGCACGTCGTGGCGCAAGTTTTTTAATCACCAAACAGATATCCCTCTGTTTGCTCCGTAATTGTTGGAAAATGTGGGTCGCTTCTGTTGAAGACCCATGCTTCGATTCGGTGAGGCAGGCAGTACATGAATTTTAAGGAAAATATATGTTTCTTGCAAATCTAATGCGATTTGTACAGTGAAGCAAAAAAAAGCAATACTGTACGTAGCCACAGAGGAATCCTTTTTTCAACCGAGCTGTAGGTCTGGCTCCCTTTGTTCAGCTTAAATAAATGTTCATAAGATTAATTGCAAGGGTTTACAAATTGCTTCTGACATACTAGGAGTTTGGATCGACTCAAATGCAGAGATTTCGATTCCAAAGTTTTGTCTTTGTTAATTATGTCGAAAGTTCCTCCGTTCCCATAATATTTTCCGAAACGTGGTAACGTGTCACAAAAAAAACAAAGAAAAAATTGCTCAGGGTTAGGCAACATAAGTAAACAATGAAAAAAATTGTTTCGCGTCAATGCCACTGAGAGGTACAATAACAAAAAGCTTGAAACAAAGTTTTAAAGTTGGGCAGGCACTTCTTTGAAACCTCGTCTTTCAGGCAATAATCCTCAGGATGAACTACACTGATAACGACAACTTGACGCGTCCCTTTTCTGCCGGCAGGCATGTTTTCAGATAACTTTCTGCCTCAAATGACAGAAACGACCAAGCGGAATCTGTTTCGTTCGCATACTCGCGAAAACGCATTTGTTCGCCTGATGGACTACGCCACGCAGTGCTGTTTAATGCGGTACTTGGTTCCTCTTCCCGGTCCGAATGCGATGCGAGACGATAGACATGGATGGTGACCCATTAGGACCGGTCAGACCACGGGCTACCGATTCCCACGCTCTTGGAGACGATGCATCATCACTTGGCTGCGCTGTTAATTTGCGCTGTGTCGCTTTGCCTTCGCCACCTTTGCCCACTTCTCACTTAATGGTCATATTTGTTTTTCGGATTACGTTACTGATCGAAGACTTCGTGGTCGCCATGGCGACCACTCTTGCTTTTAAAAGGCGGAAGTTCTAATTTGAACGAGTCACTTCCCATATAATTGGTTTAGTCGATGCGCAAGGTAGCGTGGGTATAGTCGCTTGGTGCTGCAGTGATATGTAGTTCGCTAGTTGTTAGAACATGGGTCTGATAAGGCCTACCTCCCACCTTAGATTTCGTCGATGCGATGATTAAGCATACACTGAGGCTTCGTACAACTGATACGTTCGCAAACTTTTAGCTGTAGATCACTTGCACAGAAAAAAGTTGCAAAGGAAAGCTTGCATTGGACAGATTTTGCTGGTTTTCGCTGCGCCATTAAGTATTCAAGCTTGCACCACACTGTAGTCGTCAGTGAGTGAGGTGGTGTTTTTGCAAATTTATATTGACTTCCACGAACGGCGACGTTGACAACTTGCGTTCTCGCTGATTTCGCTTATCCCACTCACCTATATGCCGCGTCGTGGATTATACTCCGTCGAGGAATTGAAGTTTTCCTCTCCGCGAGCGCAGACCTATCGAGCCACAGAGAAGCCCACGTGGAATCAGCACTTGCCCCGCGGACACCGTCCGGTAACTATCCTCGACGACGGCTCGTCCAAATGTCCTGCGTGCGACGTGATCAGACGCAAGAAGCCGACAGTCTCTGAAATATTGCATGGTTCGAAAGCTTCCGCTTGCCTGCGACATTCTGGCCACGATGTCAGTGTGGCATTCCCCGCCAACCCGTCCGAGACCTCCAAGACTGAACCGACCAGATCTTCGCTTGACTCTGAAGGTGAGAAAGCTTCGTGTAGCGTAAACCAGAGCGCGAAAGCCTCCCAGCCCGCAAAAGCTGACGCGGATTTTTTGAGCTCCGGCCTAGATAACGACGGAGTCTTCTGCGATTCCGGCGTCTCGATGCATTCATTTCACGCGAGCAGTCGTTTCTCTCGGGCGGCGTCACTCGAAAACAGAAGTTTCGAGAGTTTCGCGCAGCGGACGGATTTGGATCGGGCAGATGTCAGTGACAGTGTGCAGGCTGCAATATCTTGTCCGGACGCCGAGAGAGGCGTCTGGTTCGGCGACAGTTCGACGAACCTGCACGGCGTTTCTGCCGCAGCAGCAACTCGGCTTTGCGGCGGTGGTGATCAGGACGTTCCTGCTGTGGTTGTTTTGCAAGGAGACGTGAAACCGGTCAGTTGTGTGTTTTCACAATGGGGAAATTCCAAAGCGACCGGCAATCAACCGGCGTGTATCTCTCAAGCTGATGGAGTGCTGCCGTTTGCGCCGTACAGGTACGCGAGATGTGTTCTTTCGCGTGTTCCTGCGCGCATCGCTGCTGGTGCCGTTCAATCGAAGAACGTTGCAAACCGCAGCCAGCTGCTCGCAAAACCTGGTTTCGCTGCACCAAGGCTGAGCGGCATCAAGGAGGAACGTGAAAACGCGGAGGATTACGTTGTTCGATGTCACGCCGGCGTTTCACGCACCACGCAAGCGGAATCGAACCCACGCCAGCCAAACGTGTCCGAAAATAACCGAAATGGATCCGACAATCCGAAAATGCCCGAAATGGAGCAACGCTCACGGTTTGACAGACGTCGTTCGTCTGCTACAAATGCGACCCTGTCAGTCAAAACTAAAAACGATGCCGGATGCGCAGTTAAGATACCAACAGAAAGAGATGGTCTGCAGGCCGATGAAGATGGTGGCGCTGTGCCCGACCAAAACATAAACAATGCTGTGTCGTGTGTGAATTGCCCTGATAGTCGTTTGACAAGAATGGGATCCATTCGTCGAAGCCTGTGTCGCGTTTCGAGCAAATTGCTAAGAAGCTTCACTCGCCCCAGTAACTCCCCGCTCCCCGGATGCCAACATAAAACGATTTCGACAGACACTGGTGCAAAAACTTTGTCCAAAACCAATGGAAGAAAAGACGAAGAGTCCCAATCTGTACAGCGTCACAAACAAGAGCCATTTAAACTGTTAAGTACCTTGCTTTCATCACCGTCCA
>JGI24021J15306_10001371_pt1 | contig 23661 bp, 14 predicted proteins | sample Ectturendosymbi1_FD_15306 | JGI IMG/M metagenome (IMG submission 15306) | reverse complement strand
CCTGGGCCCCCCTTAAATCCGGCGCTGGGTATTTCGAGTCCCTCTAGAGCTGCTGCCCAGTTGCACTCTTGACACCACGAACACCTCACTACACAAAGACTAGCTACCGCCAGTGCATGCACACCTTGCAATTACAGAGATATATTTGGGTATACAGCATTCACTTCGAGTATGTAAAGATCTTTTGGACTTTGTATAAAATTTCTTTCTCAAGGAAACCTTCAACATTTTTCCGCAGTCGTTCTCGCGAGCTATATGAGCAATGGCGTATCTTTGAAAATGCCGCCCATGGCAAAGTTTAAATGTGCGCCCTTCTTAATAAATTAAGTACTACATGTAGGCCTAGATGTAGGCCTAATTTTACGAAAAACAAACCATTAAGAAAATAAATGTTTTAAAACAGAAAATATGTCTTTATTTTTTATTGAAGCATTTCAGCAAATAAAATATGAATTATCCATAAGGACCATAACATTCTTCTGTATTCATTTATAGTGGCGTACGCAGAATATTTTCATGGGGGGAGTTCATTCAAAGGCATATGGTTGTCAATTGTTGTATTTGGTGTGCGGTGTTTGTGACGTCACAATTCGGCGTCATATTCATGTTTCCAAACCAACGTTTTCGCAAAATTTGACACAACATTCATATTCTTATACACGCAATCCCCTTAATTAATGTGTCATTGCACTGAATATCAACTATAAGCGCTCCAGGTTACGATATCGGAGGAAAAAAAACTCAACGCTACGACAAAGCAGTTCATAATTGCAAAAACACAGCAGTTCATAATCGCATAATTGCAAAACTATCAGGCTGAGCATTGAAAAACACACTCATCACTACGTCAAAGCAGTTTACAACTGTAAAATCAAGCTAGACTATTGTCTTGTCGAATACGAGCAGTGGAACATAGAAAACAAAGTGTGCGGCTGGACCAGTGGCGTAGCCAGCCCAAAATTTGGGGGGGAAATACTTGATTTTAGGCGAATAACACTATTTTGTTTAGAAAAACGCTTCTCAAAGCACAAAATCACAATATTTTATAAAAATTTTGGGGCGGCATGACCCCTTTGACCCCCCTGGCTACGCCTATGGGCTGGACTGTCTAACGCACACCACGGTTTGCAAGATCGAATATTGCTAAACTTAACAAGAATTGAGAATGCGCATAAAGTAGCCTACGCAAGAAAACTTTCGATATTTTGTTATGTATAGAAGTCCAGCAAACTTTTTGTTTTCCTTTTTTCTCTGCTGAGACGTTATCAAATGCCTGAATGCTTCTATTTTAACAGCTGCTGTTTTTGAGCTCGTGCAACAGTTTTATCATGCTACAGAAACTGGTAATGTAGCCAATGCGGTCAGCACTTGCGCTGCTCAGCCATAGCAGACGAAATAAAGACAATTGTTTTGGATAAAGTGAACTATCGCAGAACACAATCTTAAATATGCGTAGTGGACAGCAGGTCTGCAAAAAGCGGTAAGATGATTTATGGATGCAGACGATAACCCAGATTCCCACCAAAACCTAGTTATTACTTTTTGGCCCACTTACCATGTTCCTTGAAATGTGCATGCAAATTCATTCCGTGGTATTTGTATTAAGTCGACAAACTAACAAGCAAAAATATGCAAAAAAAATTAATCTCCTTTGCGCAGGTAACAACGTTTTTGTAAAATATCAAACTCAAGAGGGTTTTGAACCCCCAAACCCTCCCTTTGCGTACGCCCTTGTTCATTTATGTAAATTATAAAGAATATCAAACCATTCAAGTATTAACGTTATCATAATTTATACATAGTACTGGCTGCAGTGACGTACGCAGAAAATTTTCATGGGGGGCTTCATTCAGTGGCATATGGTGGTCATTTGTATTTGGTGTGCATTCTTTGTGACGTCACAATTTGACGTCATATTCATGTTTCTAAACGAACGTTTTGACGAAGTTTGTTGACATAATAGGCATATTCTTCTACACACACTCCCCTTATTTATGTGTCATTGTACTGAATATAAACTATTAGCGCTCCAACATCTTTCTGCTTCGGAGACGCCAGGACTTCGATAAACAAACTTTTATCAAAAACATAAAAACACGTTAAAAACATAAAAACGCGTTAAAAACTATTAGCACTCCAAGTTGGGATATCGGAGGAAAATAAACTCAACGCTACGACACAGATGTTTACAACTGCAAAAATATCAGGCTGCGTGTTAAAACAGGGGAGTAAAACACATTCATCACTGCGTCAGAGCAATTTACAACGGAAAAATGAGGCTGCGCTGATGTTTTGTCCAGTACCAGCAGTTGAGCATAGAAAGTGTGCGGCTGGGCTGTCTGACGCACACCCCGGTTTGCAAGATCGAATCTTGCTAAACTACACAAGAATTTGAGAATGCGCATAAAATATACATGAAAACTTTTTTGTAATTGATAGATTTTTTGTTATTTACAGAAGTCCAACAAACTTTTAGTTTTCCTTTTTCCCTGTTGAGACATTATCAAATGCCTGAATGCTTCTTAGTTAAAAACTGCTGTATTTGAGCTCGTGCAACGGTTCTATGGTGCTTCAGAAATTGGTAATGTAGTCAATGCGGTCAGCGCTTGCGCTGCTCAGCCACAGCAGACAAAAAAAAGGACAATTATTTCGGATGACGTGAACTATCGCGGAACACAATATTAAACATGCGTAGTGGACGAAAGGTCTGCAAAAAGTGGTGAGATAGGTTCTAGATGCAGACGATAACCCAGATTCCCACCAAAACCTAATTATTACCTTTTGACCCATTTATCATGTTCCTTGAAATGCATGCAACTTATTTCGTGGTATTTGCATTAAGTCCACAAATTAACAAGCAAAAGTATGCGAAAAACAATTAATCTCCTTTGCGAAGGTAAAAAAGTTTTTGTAAAATATCAAGCTCAAGGGGGATTTTTAACCCCATCCTTGCGTACGCCCTTGAGTGGCTGACCAAATTATAAATCCTACAAAAAATCCCACAAGGTATTGCAGCTGCTAACGATAATTTTAAAAAACACATTTAATTTGGATGATACAGTAAGTTATTTCATGCAATGCACGAATTACTTGTTCGAATGACACAATTCCATTTCAACATCAATATATCCAGCTTTTTCTTGTTTAAATGCTGCAACATGCTTATTTAAGACAACACTTTCCCTGCCTTTATCGAAGCACATTCGTCTAAGATTACATCAAAGTCAGCTTTCTCTGTTTCGTCCCTTCCTATCATAGGTGTAGGAGCAGGTAAATTTTTGGGGGTGCACAGGATTCTTGCCCGATTTACCCAAAATTGCCCGAAAAGTTTTTGTCCGACTTTTACCTGCAGATTTCCTCCCACAAACATCATGAAGACCTTTTCTGATGTAACCATCAAAAAATGTCTTCGTGTGTTTTCTGCAAACGTTGGGCACCATTTTTTCAAGTACAACAGCGTTGGGCACCATTTTTGCCCGGATATTCAGGACTTTTTCAGGGATTTTGTCCGGATTTTTGACAAATCAAAACTTTTGGGCGTGCGGTTGCACCTGCACCTCCACCTCCTACACCACTGCTTTCTATAATCATCAAAGCTAGGATCCACAATCTGTCCTGACTCACTGAGGCTCAGAGGTATGAAAGAATCAGTTTCTCTCAGCTTGAAGTAGATACCGCCATGGTCAGCATTATTTGGAAAACAATTCGAAGATTTGGAAATACGTTTTCATCATCATATTCAACTATGAATATCAGGATCTCTTCAGGACGCGAAAATTTTACGTTGCACGACTTGATACTGCATTTTGCAATGTAGAATCTCCTCGTATAATTGCTTGCCCTCTACGTCTGAACTGTACGAAACTCCTTTGTTCTCAAACATAGATTTTAGTTTATCACAGTCAGGATTGCAACAAAGGGTTTGGACATCGAACAGAAAGCCAAATTTGGGAAAATAAGTAGCTCTAAACAAGATTAACAAACACGCCCGCAACCAGGAGGGTCGCAGGGGGGCTTCGCCCCCCATAAAACTTTTTCGCTCCTACTGGAAAATGTGTTGGGAATAGTTTAAAACTATCCGACAATATTTAAAAAATTTGGGCCCCTCTCAGAAAACTTTTTGCCCCACCTGGTGTCCCAAGCTGGTTACAGGCCTGCTAACAAATCTCTTCTTTCATGAATTACCATTCTTGCGCTGCGCAGTTGTTACGGTAACGATACTAAGTGCTGATGTCTCGAGGACTAAGAAGGTTCTCTTCCTTAGTCTTTGGACTGGCGCATTGTGTTTAGCTTAGTTGGACACTAGCGGCCATCGAAGAAATTTCATAAAGTCCTAGTGGGCTGCAGCAGTATAATTTATAAATATGAAAAGCTCAACAGCATATATTTGCGTAAAAGTCAGATTCTCCAAGCCAGTGACTTGAGCTCGTCCCAACCAAATTCTGACTAATATCTCCTTGCCTGAAGCGCAGCAGCACGGACTTATTTAGCCTTTCTCATATGCGTGAAAAGGAAGAGGTCTTGTAGGTTTGGCAAGCGAGTGTTCTTGTTTTGTCAGAATGTCTGACGGTCGTGTTGTGTCACAATATCACATTGTCACTATAGAATAGTTGATGGCACTGGCGCAACCAGTGCTCTCACTTTTAGGAGTTTTGTCCCTGGAGTGGAACTTTTGACCCTTTTCAGGCATTTTTGAAAAAGTTTGAAAATGTGTAAAATGAACTAATTTAGTTTATTTTGCAAATCATATTTGGTTCTATTTTTAACATTTTTCATGGCAATCCGATTTTATGTTGCAACACCACATATTTAGGGATTTTTTGGTACTGTTCTAGGGATTTTTAGGGATTTTTTGGTACTATTCGGGTTGAGTTTGCACAGCATTTTTAGGGTAATACGTGGTTGCTGCGACCATGATTTGTTTTTGGTGATTTTTATAATTTGTTGTTTGTTTGTTCGGATTACGTTTTAGCTGCACACTGGACTAACATTTTGTTAGTTGACCTTAAGTGCGCCTTTATGCAGTTTTATGAATTTGTATATATATTTTCGTTTATTTAAAGATATACAATCTTTTGAGATTTGGTGTTAATTGGATTTTTTCATGGTGCAGCAATATCATTCTTATTTATTTCTGTTTGGGGGGAGACAGCACAAGACCAGCGCGAGCTGTGATATTTTGCGATAAAGTACGAAAGACGCGAATTGCAAGGCACGAAGAGAGAGTTCAGCAGTAAGGATCTGCTGTTTGACGACGGTGTCCATTTGTAATTGTTCAGCTCCCATTTCCGGTTCGTCGTGTCTACTGTGAGCGGACATGTCCATGGTGTACAATCGTATCATCTGCGGTGACTGCGACCCTGAGTTCTGGTTTGTAGATGTGAGGCGGAAGAACTTTTGTTTTTTGTGCGCGTGCGCCTCTCATGTTCCAGCCGGTGGGCCATGTTGTTTATGTGCGCACGCTGGTGTATTTCCAGTTCCTCCACGTTCTTCGGGAATGGGAGCCGTTTTTGTCGTCGTATGGTGCCTTGTAAACTGCGGGAAGAAAACTCACGCGGCAGTAATTTGTTCGTCTCGCGTTGGTATGCCCCTACACCGAGATTGCCACACATGGTGGCTGCCCTTGAGTGCAAGATTGCAGGTGTTTCTTGCAACTTGCGTTTGGGTCCGACCCGTTATGCCAAGGGCTGCTAGAGTAGTTGAGTTGCCCCTGGCGTAGCTTCCCATGGAGCCAATTATATAGGTGTGAAAACTGACCCGCTTTCCAGTTGAGCAGGCCGGGCTCCGGCTCCGCAGCTCTGCTTAAAACACCGGACCTCGCTACAAGGGGTTTGTGGAGCTACTACCCACAAAGAGTAGTAACTGCACCACCATATATTTAGGGATTTTTTGGTACTATTTTGGGATCTTTGGAGTTGCATTTGTGAGAGCCCTGGGCGCAATAGGCCCGACGTAATGCAATGCAGGAGATAAGGGCGCTGTGTTGGTGCAGCTTTGTAGTTATGGTCGTATGGGGCGCAAGATGGAGGTCCACGAACTGTAAACAAGATTTATTTCTGCCAAGCATTTTTGCGCCTGCCATATCCTAGATACGCCATTGCATATGAGTGATCCACAAATACTATGAGATTGTTCATCACCGCAGTAGATAGATGTAAATGCCCTATAAATAAGTCACTGTCAGTAAATTTTGATCATTACATTTAAAAAAGAAATGGGCTCTTAAGCCCTCAATGCCATCTGTTGGTTATGATCCTGCGTACTTCTTAAATTGCTCTTTGGCTATGTGTAATCATTATTCTAGACCAGGTGGTTCCACACTTTCTCTGGCCATGTAACCTTTCAGCATTTCGATAGATGAGCATGTAGGCTACACTAAAACTTCTTATGACAAAAAGGCCGAGGAAAATAACGAAAATATTTCTACCAATAAGAATATAATGATTTTGAAAAAATATTCACTGATGTTTGTATAAATATTTCAAAATGAATAATATGTAAACATATTTTCCCTTCTGTTGTTAACCTTAAATGTACCCCTTCATATACACAAATGTACCCCTAGGGAAGGCCTGCGCAACTCAGAAAGCTCGAAGGGCCAAATTGATCAACATAAATTTGCCGCGGGCCGCAAAGGTTTATTTCATTGTAGTTTGGAAGAAATTCTGAAAGGACAGGTAATTATCCGAAGTTGTAAGCCACAAAAATGGTGAAAACAAATCGATCACAATCCACTTCCTAGGAAAACCAGTCTCGCGTTGTTTTAAGCGCCAGGCACGAAAATACTGTAGTTTTCCTGTGAAACAAATTGCGATCGACCCACCTTGGCGATCCCCAGCTGTTGCTTCCTCTTCGTCGCTGGAGCCAGTCGCTAATATCAACTTCGTGGCCGCACTAGATCTCCGGGCAGGTGTTGAGCAGCCATTCGATTGTCTCATCATTCAGAATCGTCAGGCGGTGCAGTCCACGGGGAGGTCGATGGATTGAACATTGGAGGACAACATGGTCGACGCCGACGGTTTGTTATTCTGCGCCACACTCACAGGCCGCAGAAGAGGTCATACCTCATTTTTCCAAGCAGGAGCGGAATCTCCGACACCGATGCGGAGACGGTTAAGCCTAACCCACGCTGTTCCTCGCAGGGCCATTCTCGGAGGATTGGTGCCAGTTTAGTAGATAAAAGTACGGAGTGGTGGTGTTGTGCGACCACTCCACATTCCATCGGTGATCCGCCCAGAGCGCCGCACGTATGCTGTTGTCAGTTGAACAGATGAGTTGTTGTGCGGCGGATACAAATGGGTGTATCAATTTGAGGCGCCGTGCATTCCCACTCAGTGGACAGGTGAGCATGAGCAGTGGAGCAAATGTCCAGGCGCCATGTCAAGGCGTGCTGTAAACAGTGTGGCTCCTTTGCGACCAAGCTCAGCAGGATGGTTGCCTACGAGGATAGGAAGATTGTTCGCTCGTGTATGACGCAGGCATCCAGTCACAATTCGCAAGGTGTCGTTTATGGTAAGGTCATTGTGGCGGGTGTGAGCACTGAGACACAAGACAGGATCGCAGTACTCTGTTGTTGAGTGGGCTAGGGTGGCTGTTTGCAACGTTGTTGCTCCAGCACCCCAGCCAGAGCCAGCGAACTGCCTAAAGAGTGCAACCCGTGATGCCAACTTTTTGCGCAGTGAATCGAGGTGTCGGGGATACCTGAGCGACCTGTTCGATGCTTCTCCGAGGTATTTGGGTTTGGAGCAGAAGGGCAGGTTTTCGGTGCTGTGGTTGTCATTTACCACAGTTTAGCTTCCTTGTTGTTGAGATGGAAGAATGCCGACACCGTTTTCGTAGTGCTGATTTTTAGCGTCCAGGTCTGGAGGTACTCACGGTTGCCATGTCCTTGTTCAGCACCCCTTCCGCTGCTTGCCAGTCTCCATCAGAGTGGATGATTGCTAAGCAGCGTGCATGATTGCTAGCACATGCATACTTTGTGCAGACGGTGTTTGGCAGGTCAGAAATATAGATGTTGAAGAGAAGGGGTGCCAGCAGGACGGATCGGTGTGGGACGCCGTTCTTGAGGCGTCGTTTGTGTTTTACATCTATGGAAAAATAGAAACGTGCAATTTCTAATCATCGCAGAAGTATGAAAGCAGGCAGATTCCTCAGAGGGTTGCCACGAGGCTAGAGTTGGTTCTGTTGTTAATTATCCTAAGTCGGACTTTTGCAACATTTTCTGAAATCGAGAATGCTCTCGCGGGCGACAAAACAATTCGGGGCAGTGTCCCCCCCCCAATTTTTTGTGTCCTAACAAATGATTCAAACTCATAGAAATGCTGACGTAGAAATGCTTCAGCATGTGCATAGATCACTGCAGCACTGGCATGTCTATAGATCACTGCAGCACTCAGCATAAAATGCAGCTAGCCCGTATTCCGTACTTAGTGTGTGGCGCAAGCAAGCTACAGTTATCCCACCCTCTAAACAAGCGAAACTACATCCCACCCTCTGAACAAGTGAAAAAAGTCAGTTTCATCTCAATTCAGAGAGGACGTCATTCATAACAAAACACATCAGAATTCACAAAGAAAGTAAGAGTTTGAATTTGAAAGCATCTTACGTTGAAATCACTGATACCATTTACAGCAAATTCAGCCACCGGTTTTCGGAGTTTGATATGTCTTTCATCAAACCTTTGCGTGTTCTTTCACCAGCATCGAATTGCTTTTTCGACAAGGAAAAAGTTACAACCTCTTTACTCTTTAGTCAATTCAACTACTCGATGCTGAAATTACTATTGCGAAAAGCATTGTCTCATCAAATCTTCTTGATGCGTTTTTAAATTAAAGCACCCGTAGGAATTTGGACGAGTTTTGAAATGGTTTTGGAAGTATAAAGTAGCTTTTACCACCATGTACTTGCTGCTAAGCGCGGGCTTAACTGTAGGAGTTTCGACAGCCACATGCAAAGCAAGCTTCTCCGGCGTGGTGAGGATACTCACCCCTTATCGCAGGTGCATGACACACGACCGTACAGGGGCGTAACGAGGTTAGACAGCGCCCTGGGCACGTTTGGTGCCACCATGGTGGAATTTGAGGTCTTCAGGAAGCAAATGTACTGTATTGAAGAAAGTACTTGTGACCTTGTTTTGACTTTTAGGCGCCCCCGCAGTCATTCGGCGCTCCCAGTAGTGATTCGGCGCCCGGGGAATTCTGCCCCCTTGCCCGGGGAATTCTGCCCCCCTTTAAAATGAGTTTGAAGCTGTTGCAAAATGGCTATTTTTAGGATGCGTTCCCACACCTGTTGTTTAGCACTACATACTTGACATGGTTCGACTTCCAGCTGTTAATGGGAACGATTGATTGATTGTTTCAGTGACCAATAGAATGTATGTATTTATTATATATTATCTCGTGCATTGTGGTGACTCTTGGGAGAAATTAGACGGAGTTTCTTTTGTACCAGTGTCTTCACTTTAAATACTGATACGAATGAAATTGGTTCAGTTTTGTTGTTTATGACAAAATATTGTTATGTTTTTCAAAAAAGTTAACAGTGAATTAGGCAAACATCGAACAAAATTTTTACTGAATAAAATGCGACAAACAGGCATCAAGCACTGGCGCGTAGTCAGAAAAATATCTTGAAGCCAGCCCCGTAACCAGCTTGGGATACCAGGGTGGGCGAAGAGTTTTCTGAGAGGGTCCAAATTTTTAAACTATGTCCAACACATTTTCCAGGGATCGCGAAATAAATTTTGGGGGGTCTTCGCACCCCCGTAGTTACGGGCCTGCTTGAAGCGTAGGCGATATATTTCATGTTGTTTTTCTTTGTTGTTTTCGGAGAAAAGCGCATAACTAAACAAATGCTCTTAGTTTTGTGTGGAAAATTTTTTTGGAAAAGGTGATCGTTTTTGAAAATTTGAGAAAGGCGCTGGAGTCTTCCTCCCCTGCTTGGTTACCCATGGCACGTATCATACCAGTACAAACACAAATCTTATGAGATCAGACTGAAAACAGACAACTGGCAATGTGCTGCCCAGTTAATCGGTGAAAATTAATAAAATAATTTGTTTTAAATATACAATAAAACACAAATATTGCTCTCCTAAAAATGTATTGTGCCCAACCCCAAACCTTAAAACCTGGCCAAGGGCCTGGGACCGTATGTTATGCAGGCCTGCCCTAGGGGTACATGTACCCCAGTTTGGTAACCCCTGTTATAGACAAAAGTACCTGTCAGTAAATAAAGTTGCTTATACTCCATATGCTGGTTTGCACTGCGGTAAATATCTACTAATGAACAACTTCCTCTTTAATTCTATAAGATTTGTATGTGCTTTTACCATCCGGGCTGTATGCATATTCTTCCTTGTTGTATTGCTTATTTATAGGCCTAATTTACAAATACATTTCATGTAAGTTAGATGCACACGTTCCATTGTATGTCGCTAAAACGTAAGGTACGTATAAGCTTCATATTAGTACGAATAAGCCAAGTGCCATAACAAGCGAACCGAACAAACACCGGAAGTATCAGTGAATACGTGCTTGCGTAAATGCACTCACATTGCGAAATGTATAACATAGAAACAAATCTATAAACCATACTTTGTTACACATAAATGTACGTATGATTAAACCTGATCAGTTGAGCTGGTTTTGATAAATACAGGCAGTTGTAGTTGGAACGCAGAAAACAGATGGAGGGATATCAAGAGGGCTCATTCAACAACCGAAAGCACATCTGATAATTGTTCCTTTTCCAGTATGTTTCACACAGTAGTTGGTCTCATGACTGCAGTTTGAACGGTCCATGCCGGGTCGTTCAGTTTCTTACCACTATTTTTTAGAAAGTTCAGGTTAGCGGCGTCAAAGTGGGAACGTTTCATATTTTTTACGTCTATTAACACCCTGCTAAGTTCGTGTTGGTGAATTACAGTATGTTTTGGAATGCAGATAGGAAAAAAGCCTATAGCCCAGAGGCGTAAAACTTAGTTGTCATAGCAGGCCACATTCTCTACGCAAAAATACACTACGGCTTGTTCAGTGCAGTTAAAAATTGTTTACTCTCATTCATCTACGATCAAAATTGGGTGATGAATAAAGCCTTACATTACACATCGACATTGTTAGTAGTTGCGTGACGTTGTTCTTGCTCAAGCGAATTTTCGATGAGTCGTATGCACTACGTGGGTTCTGCAACTGCACATTTCAGGCCGCAGGATTGACAAACCTGCTATAGCCTTTGTCAGCTTATACAAATGGGTAAGTAGTTAATGGCCCGTACCTTCACAGCTCCAGCCCTGAAAGAAGAGTCTCAAAAATTATTAAGAAGAGACAGCCAACCATGAAGAATAGATAACTAAAATGACCCGTTAAAGTTTTCTCACAACAACGTCTGTTTACTCTTTTTGCTCCTGAAATATCTTTGTGTTGCGGAGAATGCAAACGCATGTTTTTAATTTGCAAAAATGCCTTAGAAAACATTTGTAGTAACGGGTATCGCCAGGTTGTAAAAGAGGGCCTTAGCTTTTAGTCTACTTGCCAAACTTCCCCAAAAACTTCTGATTTTGCAACAAAGGCCCCAATAACCGAAAATCGTTGGAAACCACTGATTTATAGGAAGCATTGCTAATGCTTGCAAATACATCTTACGATAAAAAATTATATTTTCAAAATCGATTAGCCCTACAAACACTAAAAGCAAAAACCGTATGTCTCTTGTCAAGATTTGCCACAAAACAAGTGCCACAGTGATCACCTTGCTTATACGTACAGCCGCATCTGCCAAGACTAAAAACCAAAACAACACCAAAAAAGACAAAATAAATTGTCGATGCTTGTTTTCTACAACATGCAGCGCTCGCTGTCAGCTGATCTTGGAGGTGAGCGACATCACTTACCACATCTAACGAATTTACAGTAACGACATAAATTGGCAAGAAATTGTAAGAATATAAGAGCAGATACAACGGCCACGACACGGCATAACTAGTCAATAAATTATGTCGACAAAGTAGTCCACTTGACAGTAAATTGACAATTTCAAGTGGACTAAGTTAAGAAAAGGGCAGAAACGTTGATATGCATAAAACTTGGTAAAACAACACCTTGTTCCATTTCGGAAGATTACAAAAAATCTGCTATACTTGTGAAGAAAGAACGAACTTTCAATATGGATCTTTTAACTCTACAGATGATGTCTGACTGTTGACTAATCTTTCCATAACCAAAACAAGATTGTTATTTGCTCATAGCCGTATGAAGCTGGCTACAGGGAGGGCAAGTGCCATCTCAAAGCGAAAAAATTTGACAAATTGAGAACAAATTGGCCAAAAGTATTTGTAAAAAATTTGGTCAAAATTTTATTGAGTCTTAGTAGGTTTCCCAAAAGCTGCTGAGTGGTTTAATATTTGCGAAAATTTGTCAGAAAGTTGGATTGCTACTTTCTTGTAACAGAGAGTTAACCGTTATCAGAATATGTTTCCCCAATAATCTTGACATAGTGGTAATTTTCGAAGTGCATATTTGTTTCGTTATCGTAGCGTAAAGGTATCTATATTGTTTCTCAACTTTAAAACATGCAGGCTTTTTTCTTAAGAGTGTCGCGGCATGCTTTAGTAACCAAACCAACGCTTCCTTAGAGCTTATGTATGTGGCAGAGCCATGTTGGAGCAAATGGTGCATACTTTGTAGGTTAGAAAAATAAACGGATTACTCCACGTTTATCAAAATTTCTGACGACTGACTATACCGGAAAAGCTTCAGGTTTTGGAAAAAATCTTAGGCATAGTAATGACATGTATTCAACGTCTGTTTTTATAAAACAAATGGTTGCACCCGAGCTTGCCAGAGATTTTTTGTTTAAGGCTTGACTTTCTTGGAATCAAACTGGCGCGCAGAGGGGCACCACCGGTTTATGATTTTTTGCAATTACTATCGCTTTTTGTTTTTAAACAGGCAGCAGTGATAGTTAGAAATATCCTTCTGTAACGCTCCGAGGTATACGGAGACTCGCTAAACGGACTAGAATCGCTATGCTTTGACGTTGTTTACCTTTGCAGCAAACTAAAGCGTTTCACGCTGGGAAAGAAAACCATTGTTGGTTGTCTCTAAATATGCTACGGACACTTTTCACAATCAGTGAGGAAGGGGCTGTTGTTAGAATATAGGACAAAAAGCAAATTTTAGAATAAATGGAAAATGCCGTTATCACTTATACTTTAAAAATAATGTGTAATGACCAAGCATCGTGTATAGTATACGGAAAAAGTTTCAGTCATCGTTATATATAACTACGATCGCATTGGCCCTTCCAGGCTCTGGAGACGGGGGAGGCGTTTCTCGCACAATCGTCTCTGCGGACCTTCCCGTCTCAACTTGCATCAACCATTGAAGAATGCGTTTCTGTTTCAGATCTTCGTCGCAAAGATCATCGTCACGAATTCTTAAAACGCTAATGTCAATGTTATTATAATCATTATCATCATCCTCGCTGGCACAGTCTTTCGCCAGCGTCGTAACTCCATTAATAAGGTCACCGACGACAAAGTGCCTATTTGTTTCGTTTTTCGAAATTTCTTTCTCGTGTTCCAACTTGCTGATAACTTTGTTGTTAGCGGAGCCCAGCGGAGGTATAACGAAAAGTGATTGCGATTGCGGTTTAATTTCATTGGATTTATTAAATGTTTTTTCACCCGTTTGTGGAACAGTATCCATGAGACTTTCGTCTTCTGTCCTGTTCCTCGTAACGTCGTCGGAGACCGGGCGATTATCTTGGTTTCGAGACGTGTCCAACTGTTCGTGCGAGATTCTTTCGGTGACTTCGTTACCTTCATCGGGGCCCGTTTCCCGTGTATCTCCGTTCTGTGATAAGCACGACGTTGCCTGATTCTCCTTGGCATTTATGGCTACATGGCTGTCTGGAAAATTTTCTTCGATCTTTTGTAACAAGTCTCGACGCCCGGTCGGAGTAGACTGCGGCTTGACTGAATGGACTGAAGAGTTTGACTTAGCGGAAGAAGTTCTCCGGTCACCACTGAACCTGTAAGAAAAGCATATAAGCAACGCGTGATCTGGCGAAAATAAATTGGAATCAGAACTGCGTACTGCGTAACGTTGTTCTCATTCCATGTGCGACAAAAATCAAGACGACCTTCCCATCATCTGAGGTGCCCGATGTCAGAACAGTGAAATGCTACAGCTTAAAAGTCTCTGATCAGGCAAGTATGGACCACTACAAGCCACAAATGTTTTCCCGCACAAACGCACAAAGATTCACCATTCGAACAACGTTTGAAACATTGGATATCTTTGACTGGCTAGTGGACACCTACAAACGGTACCTTCGCAAATTCATCTAAAAACAACTTGCAGCATACTGTACTTTAAGAACTTCTGATTGTTTGGATACATTAGCAACATGCGACAGATACGCACCCAAAGGATTGGCTATGACCCATCCTTACCCTGGTTATCCTATACATTTTATGCTGTCACAACTCGTCATTACAAATCGCACCTTCACGCAAACATGGTACCTTTAGTGGAAAACTTGCAAAAACATTTTGAAATCCATCTACTATGCTTTTAAACTTTTAAATAAAAGTTACACCACTGGATTTTGCGAAAAACATTGTAAATGCAGAATTCTAAAGAACAAAGTTTCACCATGGATACACGTAGCTTTATTGTCACAGTTTGCCAATTAACGTTCTATGGTGTACAGCAACACTCTGTGTGGATTCTCCAGCTGAAACAGAGAAAACACACTGAATAGTGCATATTAAAAAAAGAAAGTGGGAAAAGCAGCGTTACCGATAGTTTTCTTTTTAGATTTTTCCTAACAAAACCAGAAACCATATTTTTGCCATTATCATCGATTGCATTAGGTACGAAGGCCAAGTTTTATAAATTTTACAGCAGTTTAGAATGTATTTTCCTATCCATTATACATTTTTATTTTTAATTTTTCAATTGTCTGAGGATTCTCGGATACAATAATTTTGTTTTTTACGTCGAGCTGTGGTCAATACAATTGAACGAGAATGAGCTGTAGGCAGAACGAGTTGTGACAGAATTTAGCTTATAGGAAAAGCAATGAAAGGATGAGGTATGTTGCCGCCGAAGTGTGTAGGCCTTACAAAAATTACACACGGGCTAATGAACATCGGTAATGAACAACTATATTTTATGAGACAATCGTCACTGCATTTCAATTAATCACTTATTGCTGGACATGCAAAAAAGTGCGCTAATTGCATGTTTTCTTTTATTTATCATTACGCAACATTTTTGTAAATGAGACCAAAATTTCTACAGCGAATTTTCCGAGGGGAGACCAAGTTACAGAGATTCGTTACCGAGAGACAAATGACTAAAAATTGCTCATTCTCAATCGAATTTAAAAATTCAAGAGGGCCCGCTAACACAGGAGTGTCATTGGGAGATTTCCTTTGGCAGGGAAGTTTTTTTTATCCATTCTGATAAATGTGTACCTTTCGCCCCAGTGCTATGCTTGAAACAATGATACTGATAAGTATATTAAAAGAACGTATAATCAATAGTAACGAGAGCTGAGGTAACAGTTTAGAACAATCGCGCAATTTTCTTTGTGAGCTTGAAGATTATGAGATGACTGTCATGTTTTCCAGCAAAAACATTTTATTGGTGCATGAAATTTTTAGAGCCGCAATATGTTATCAACTATAAAACTTAAGTCAAAAGAAAAATTATAGGCAAAAATTGCACATTTTTATTAACAGTTTGCAATCTCTTTAAAAATATTGATGTCATAACGTCTTCGATCTGACAACAGCAGCAAGTTTGTCAAGCAGATCGCTCAGTTATACTGTCAGTCAATTGTTCCACAGGAGGCAAACGCCACGGACGATTTCAATAGCTGCGTGCAGTTAAAAAGATTTTCTGATGTGGTGGGTTTAACTGAAATCTGCGGGTTTAGGCCACAATCAGCCATTACTGAGGGGCCAGAAACAATGGCGTAGCCATCCCAAATTTTTGGGGGGTCCAAATCTTTCGACTTTAAGCGAGCAAAAGTATGTTGTTTTAGACACCACCTTTCAAATCACAAACTGATAAGAAACACGCCAGAGGCGTAAGGATGGGGGAAAGGGGGGCATAAAATTCCCCGGGCGCCGAATCACTATGGGGTGCCAAACCACTGCGGGGAGCCCCGAAAAGTCCCAACAATGTTGCAAGTACTTTCTTCAATACAGTACATTTGCTTCCGAACGACCGTATATGTTCGAACATGGGGGCGCCAGACTTGTTTCTTTCCCCGGGCGCCATCTAACCTTGTTACGCTCCTGGGCACAGCCCCCTTGGCCCCCCTGGCTATGTCTAATGTCAGAAGCATGCAAGTTTCCAACTACTGTCGCTTGATATTTAATCATGGACGAACGTAAGTACCTGAACAAGATACATTTACATGAACGCAGAAGTACGTACGAACGGTGCACGAGAGCGAGACAGAGTTTCGTTTATGGTAATGCGGAGGTTGCGTACACCTCAGCGGCACACACTTGGCCCTCCGTGAACTTGTTCCGATAAGAAGACAGACCGAGACGATGGGAATTCACGGATGTTTGCATCTTTGTTATCAGAACAGAATTGGAAGACTTTTCCAGTCTTGGTGAGACCCACCCAGCACAGAGTCGAATTTCGGTCATACCAGCACCGAAGCGAACGCACTAGCCACTAGGCCACGGGCAGGCGAATTTAAGGGATTTACAAAATAACATTTTATTGCAGTTCAAAACAAATGTGGACAATTTTGAAGACTTCAAAATTAATTCACCATTGCATTTTGGGTGAATCTCTCCAAGTGCTATTTGTATAAATTAAATCTCTACCGTTCGGTTGTGTGCTAAAATGCACGAAATCTCACTACGTTTAGGACGAGTAATTTCTTGACTTACAGCATCACAAATGACACAGATTTTTGCGAATAATTGATGCGTCTGTGTCTGATGCCACGGTACACTGCATAAGTAGAGCCATAAAACAAATAGAGTTTGTCACCAGTGGTGTGTTTAAGGGGAGGCGAGCGAGGCACTTGCCTCGGGTCCCCTCTTTTTGGGGACCCCCTTTGACGTGTTACGCGCATAAATTTTCCTTAATTTTGGTGAAGAACTTATTATCCACTCATATAATGTGCTGCAAAGCAGATCATAAGCAAATTCTCTGCTTTCAAAGGGCCCCCTACAGAAACTGTAATGTGCACGTACTTTGCTTTCAAAAGGGCCCCAATAGCAACTGCAGCTTGAAGGTGATCTGCTTTCAAAGGGGCCCCCAACAGCCATTGAAATGTGTAAGTACTCTGCTTTTAAACTTCATTGAAAGGGACCTTCATGAAACTGTAGTGTGCAAGTACCTTGCTTTCAAAGGGGCCCCCAACAGCAACTGTATTGTGTAAGTAGCTTGCTTTCACAGGGGCCCCAACAGCAATTGTAATGTGTAAGTACCTTGATATCAAAAGGGCCCCAACAGCAAATGTAATGTAAAATTCTTTGCTTTCAAAGAGGCCTCCAACAGCAACTTTAATGTTTAAGTACCATGCTTTCAAAGGGGCCCCCAACAACATTTGTAATGCGCAAGTACCATATTTTTCGGACCATAAGGCGCACTTAAAATTTTTTAATTTTCTCAAAAATCGAAAGTGCGCCTTATAATGCGGTGCGCCTAATGTACGAATCTGGTTGTGCTTCCTCATCTTGAACCAATTTTATGTGGTAAACGGTGCTATTTATTTAATTGCTCGTTACGATTTTTTGTGAACAGACCATCGTGTTGCGTAATAAACCAACAACAGTTGCAATGAGCGACGTCCGAAAGTAGATAGCACGTACCACATATATTACTCTGCGGGGCTCCAGACTACATTGCCGCACACCGAATCAAACATGCACACAACTTTTATTTTATTCTATTCGTGTCTAGCGAACTAAGCATGTGTGACAAATTAAACTCCCTCCTATGTAATGACAGATTAAACTCCCAGTGACGACTCATTCACTCGGATGACTTCAGCGACTCGGGCACTCGGGAGTTATTTTGAAAGAGTTGAATACAGTTTGACTAATCTAAGTTTTGCTTCATTTAATGCGCCTTATAATCCGGTACGCCTTATGTATGAAAAAACAGCTAGCATTCAATTGTTCATACTGCGCCTTATAATCTGGTGCGCCTTATGGTCCCGAAAATACGGCACCTTGCTTTCAAAGGGCCCCTAACAGCAACTTTAATGTGTAAGTATCTTGCTTTCAAAGGGGCCAACAACAACAGCAACTGTAATGTGCAAGTACTATGCTTTCAAAGGGGACCCCAGCAGCAACTGTAATGCAAAATTCGTTGCTTTCAAAAAGGCTGCCAACAGCAATTGCAATGTGTAAGTAGGATATTATGCTTTCAATAGGCCCTCAACAGCAATTGTAATGTGTAAGTACCTTGCTCTCGAAGAGGCCCCACCAACAATTGCAATGTGTAAGTAGGTCTACTGTGCTTTCAAAGGGCTCCTAACAGCAATTGTAATGTGTAAGTACTTTGCTCTCAAAGTGGCCCCAACACCAACTGTAATGTGTAAGTAGGCCTACTGTGCTTTCAAAGGGCCCCCAACAGCAATTGTAATGTGTAAGTACTATACTTTCAAAGGGGTGCCTCCACCATCTCCAATATGCAAATAAAGAAAAGCTTCAAACCAACTCCTATACCAGCGGTTCTTAACCTTTTCTCCATCACGCCCCACCTAAAGTAATTTTCCTTTGGCTCACGCCCCCCTTTAAATAAGTTGTAAAACAAATGTATCTCTTAGTGAATTTGTTCAATTTTAAGGTTTTGTAACAAACACTAAGTCCAGGGTTTGTTCAGGCATTTTAGGAACCTGATTTGGATCCCTAGAATTAAAAATCGGGTCCCTAGAATCAGAGAAACCGGGACCCTACAGGTCCATACCGGGTATTTAACATTTCCCTCAGCAAAAACCCTGCTAAATGCGTTGAGTACAAACACACACAGTCTACACAATCCAGATTGGTAAAAACAGACACAACAGAACTATTCATAGCGAGTTTGGAGGTAGAACAACAGAGTTACAGAGACTTTCCTAACACTATTGTTCACTATCCCGTAACACTTGGTACAACACTACATTCAGAGTAGGACACTGAGTCCAACCCTGGTCAAGGCCAGGTAAAGTAAGGAAGTATTGTGGCATGCACACACCCTCAAACAAAAAAACACTGCAACGTCCGAGCACTCGGTCACAAAGTAAAATGCGGTTGCAGTGTTCAAACAATGAGGACGAATATAAACAATTTGACTGCATCCAGGCACGAAACCACACGTTAGAATTTCTGCATCATTCAAGAAAATGGTACATATTTTTTCACAATAAGCCCTCAAGATAGGAATGTTGGATTGAACCTGATGTCTACTAACACTACTAACACTCGCTAATTTACCCCACTTAGGCAACCACTGGGTTAGACCATTCAAACGTGAAAAAAAATAGCACGGTTAATCGCACAAACCGGATATTTCAATCAGGGTTTTTTAAGGCGTTTTAGGGACCCGATTTGGGTCCCTAGAATTGAAAGTCGCGTCCCTAGAATCAGAGAAATCAGGTCCCTACAGGTCTATACCGGGTACCTAATATTTTTCTTAAAAAAAACTGTTTCAGTGGAAATGTTATTTTAATTTTTAGGTTTAAAACATTTCTCCGCTCCGCTTTAACGTGAGTAAAAGACACGGTTCCAAGATTAAGCAGCTGAGTATCGCCATTGGGATGGCCAGAAAGCAGAGTTACTTTTTCTTTGGCCGAGAAGTCGACGTCGTATGGTGGTCTGTAGCTGCCAAGCCGCAATTAAAAACATATTCTCACATTTAACAAGAGCGTGGCTCAAGTGCAGTTGAATCTTCATAAATATACATTGTCGCATCACAGAAGAACATGGCGGAAGTACTGTAGAAAATTAGTACCATGCAGGTGTACGACCACATTGCAGAAAGCTCGTCTAATTACAGAAAGCCAAAGCGGCATCACACGCTGCGTGGAGCTCTGTCAAACGCGACAATGGCACAGATGTTATTGTTAAAGGGACTTGGCATGCCGACTAAACAGTCCCCCTAGTTGCGCCCCTGGATGTTTGCATGCAGACTCGAATTCGGCCTGCAAAATTTCAAGATACTTAACCCCGATTTCCATCTCTGCCGGAACTAAACCACATAACACATAGCGGCGTAAAATTAGCACTGGAGTAACGTTTAAAAGGGACATATTCCCGTTCAAACATTTTCTGTTGTAGAGCATGTAAGGGTTCGCGCCCCCCTAGAAATTTCTTGACGCCCCCCGGTTAAGAACCACTGTTCTATACCTAACAAATTGTGGGTTAAAATTTCTTCCAAAAGGTTCTGAAAATACTATACCAAATAAGAGGAAATATGTATAGTTTACAAAGTAATTTTGTATCATTGCTGTTGTGTTACAAAGACTGCTAATAAGCAAGGCTACATTCGTTCTTCTTATCAGGTAGCAGAAATGGCATTTTTTGGATATTGTGAGTACTAATTTTTTTCTACAGATATTTCAGGTATTTTAGTTGGTTTGAATTTAGCCCATGCTTGAAGTCAGAGGTTATTTGAAGCTTGACTTGTAAGTGGTTGGTTTAAGGTAGATATGCTAGGTGATGTTAAAGTATTTTTGCCAGCTCTTAGCCAGTATGACTTGAACCGTTTTTTCTTAGCACAGATATAATCAATTGTGTAGGCTACTTATTAGAAATGCTTGCGATAAGGTGTATGACGGATTATTTCGCACATTTTTCAATCAACTAGTGTCAATGCAAGATGAGGGCAGCCTTGACTCATCCAGCCTCAAAGCTTTCCAAAACAAGTCTCAGGTTGGATGCTTTTGTATGCTATGTTCTTGTAATTCAAAGGATGAAATTTAAAACAAATTTAGTGTTTTGAATCTTCTTGATCGTTGTTTATGGTTTCACGCATTCCCGTAAAGACATGAATGTGAACGAATTCAGGATACCAACTACCAAGCATTTTATCAAAGGGGGAAAGGGGGAAACTTTCAAAGGGGTAAAAGTTGTAGTTTATTGATGGTGTATGCAGGGAAATGGGGAGTGAAAATAAAGAAGTGGAGTGATGCAAACTTGTTATTGCTTAACTTTTAATGTGTTGCCAGCATTGTCTTCTCACCTTTCAGTATTTTCAAATTTTGTATGAACACCCTTTTTCACTTTCTCTTGCTGCTATGTCAGTCATGCCGTACTCTCAGGAACGTATCCTTCGGTGGTCGTATCTTAGGCTTGATCAAAATTGCTTATCACGGTTGGCTGAGTATGATGACGTCATCAGAGGCGCCCCTTTTTAGTCTTGCCTCGGCCCCCCAACCTTAAACCCACCACTTTTGGGCACAAACTCGTTTAAGAACGCAAGCGGTCAGTTTTTCTAACCTACCAAGCTCATCTCCAGTGTGGCCAGAGTCCGGTGTCAAGTGAAATTTCTGACTTGCGAAACTTCTGATTTCACACCATGTACGCATGCACAGAGTAATATGCTACATACCAAATACGCTTAGAAAACTGTTTTTTTTGGGCTTAGGAATTCGTGTTTAGGTAAGTGTGTCGGGTTAGGGTTTGTGTTAGGGTGAGAAAAAGAAAAATAATTGAGGTCAACGACTAAGTCCGTAAATTTTCGATGGTTAAAGTTTTTCCGGTGCTATAGCTTGTTGTGGGTACCTGACATCTAACCAGAATGTTTTCATTACACAACACACACCAAAAAATTAATTGCCAGACTTTATTTCTTTATTCTGAGAAGTGAAATAACTGAAAAGAATAATAGGTCAGAAATTTCGCAGAGGTCAGAAATTTCGCTTGACACCGGCTCCCAAACCCAATTGTGTTTAGTTTTCCAAATGAAAACGGTGATCACCTTTTCATTACTTGTTGAATGAGGCTCTCCCTCCGCTTTTTGTTTCCTCCCATCAATCAAAACCTGTTGGCATTCCCGCTGTTGCCCCGTGGGAACGGCGTTCCCACACTTTTTTTGGGTGTGAGAACGCGTTCCCAAATTTTTTTCATAGTAACCTGACATGAAGATGTGTATTTTACTTAGATTTCCTGTTCGTCGCTCCCAGACAAGTTTTTTTTCATAGTAACCTGACATGAAGATGTGCGTAGCTCCCAGACAAGTTGTAGGTGTGGAAAATACTGTGATTTTGTTCTTGTAGTGAAATGAAAGTGGATACTTCATCAAATACTGATGTAAAAGTGAGTTTGAAGTGCTGCTGAAAATGGCAATTTTTTGGGTGCGTTCCCACACTTCTTCTTTAGCACTACACCCCTGGGTAAAATTCCTGTGTGACTTGACTACTCAGGCATTAAATTACTAGTGGGTTTACTGTGTGGTTGTTCACTCTTCAAACGTTACTGGACCTGATTTGTAAACTAACGTTTTGTTTACAGCCTACAGCTAGCAAACCGTCTCGTGGCGTGACTAAAATTTGATGTGCAATCAAGGTGTCGAACTATGTTAGCGATTTATTTTAAACAGTTCTTTAAAGACCATTGTCGAGGAGTGGCAGGGTAGGTACGTGTCGTGGCCAGTACTGGAACAACGTATTCTCCGTAGCTGGTCCCACCAGACTGATTGTTTGAAATCTTTTTGGCTCAAATTTAGCAAAAATTAGATTATTTTCAAAATAGGCCTTTCTACATATTTTCACATTTTTTACAATGTCTTAAAATGAATTTAACTGAAACACACTCAGATAATACCACATCTCTGCATACTTAAATTTCGTTTTGGATCTTCGCGAATCAAAATCGTTGCTTTCAATAGAATTATCAGCAGACTCCAATTACGGGGATTTTTCCGGTGTGCGTAAAAGCACAGTTTATGAAAAGTCAAGATTCTCTGTTCAGTGTTCACAAGAATACAAACTTGATGTGGTTGTGGCAGTTAGCCATTAAGTCAAATTTCCAGCCTGCTACTCAAATCGTCTACATTGTAGACACAAGAGATGATGAAAGATAAGGGCTATTGTTACCTGCTTTCAATTTTTCACCACAGTTTTTGCTTGGGATATTTTAGAGCAAGTCACACACGAATAGGTAGTGCACAGATGACATAGGTTTTTCACTTAATTACCAGTATTTTAATACTAGCTTTGTTTCTTCTTTGTGAAAGTTTTGAGGATTTTAGCATCGGCAAGATTCAAGCATTTCATTGTGAAAGTATATTATTTCATGTTGAATGAAAAATTTGAAGGGTTTCGCAAACTAGGCAGAATGCTTCTAGTTTTGCATTGCCTCCAGTTGCTCAGCGTGGTTATGTTCTTAAACATACGGGTGAAAATGTAAATATACGTACCTCCTCTCTTTTTTACTAGAATTCCCTGACTTCAGTTCTTGGAAAGCTTTGTAAAATTCAGGACTACTGTATTTATCCAATCCATTACCAAGGAGGTTGTTAGAAGGAAGGGAAAAGCGTCGGCTGACGTTAAAGTGATTTCCATCCGCGGGCTTGTCGGAGCTGTTCCTACTACAAGGAGAGTGCACTCCGGTGGATCGGATTTTTCTGTGAGCACGTCCATGGCCTTTTTGTTCAAGACGGTCCTGCCTTGGTTTTAAACAGAGGGCTG
>JGI24021J15306_10001370_pt1 | contig 23662 bp, 16 predicted proteins | sample Ectturendosymbi1_FD_15306 | JGI IMG/M metagenome (IMG submission 15306) | reverse complement strand
TATTTTGGCAATCGCTGAGATGCTTCGCTGTGCTGGGGCACTTCGACTCGATAACCGCAAGGTTTTTCGGTGTCCCGGCTGCAAGGTTTCACTTGTTGTTTTTTTTGTTTTATGAACAAGTACGACTCTAGATTGTTAAAATGTCTGTTTCTATCCACGTCGCCGATAGCGTCGTCTCGTGTGTGTTGGGCGTGCATAATGGCTTCTAGTGTGTTGAAGTTACGCAAGTGTCTTACTTTGTTTTACATGTGAGTTTGCCATGTCTTGTGGGCCTTGCGGCTGAAATCAATAAATCAAATCAATCAAATCAAGCCGGTTCATGGGTCCCGACGCATGGGGACCCTTGATCCACTTGGATGACGAATGAAATGATCCATGTAACTTTTAAGGTTGCTGGTATTTTGCTTCGTAAATACCCACAAAGCATGTCACAACCCTAAGACACTTACTGGAAAAATTTGAGCAAAAACATTGCACCGTGTTGTAGCTACGCTCGATATAAAAAGTGGCTCGTAGGTGCCAACTTTCCCCTATGCTTTTCTCGTTCTCACGTGCTGCTGATATGGCACGTTCATTCAGACTTATAGTGCAACTTCACCGTTTAATCCACATCGGGAAATGGAAAAAAAAATTTCGCCAAGTTACTCCAAGTCAAATGACCTATGTGGAAGCGGAAGAATTTCGCGCTTCCGCAGAAAAAGGACCGCTTCCAGATCCCTGCTTCCTACCCAGCGAGTTTCGCACAGAGGTATCCTAAGTGGCGCGAAACAAACATTCTTCATGAATCTCGTCGTATTTGACAAAGCAGGTAAGTTTAGCTGCTCAACGTGACCGTTGTCAGATATCTCGTCAGCTAATACTTGGGCTTGCCACATCTTTTATCATTTGATCGAAAAACAAGCTGAATATCTTGTATTGCGACGTGTCAGTTGATGTACAAATTACATGGAGCATAAACGAGTCAACTGTAGCTTCATCAGCAGCATCTAAGCGCTTTCTTAATGCAGCTCTAAAAACGTATCATTGTGATCCGGTTCATCATAGTGCGAAAGCGACCGGAATCCATGAACACATAGTAGCTCCTGACGACCGCAAAACCCGTGGTCGAAACTTGTTTTAATATAGGGGAGATACGGGACCAATGAGCCATTTTTTACGTTTCAGGTCATAATCCGCAAAGTTTATCTAGCAAATCTTCAAAATTTAGCATGAATATCAATCATCTATCCCTCTAACAACATGCAAAAATCAGAAAAATTTAATTTCAAGAAGTGGCTGAAAATTTGATGTGAAAAAAAAATTTTTTTGGCTTATTGGTCCCACATGTGTGGGATCAATGAGCCATTCTACGTGGGGCAATCACCACGCTACATTGATCTGTTATGAACCTGGTCAGTTGTGAACTGGTTTGTTATGAACAGCATAGGTGTAGAGGAGCAGGCAATGTTTTAGCGGCACGAAGGACATTTTACCCGAATTTCTCCGAAAAACTATTATGCGATAAGTTTTCCCCCATTAAAATCTCTCTAGCTGTTCGCAGGGGCTTAACGAGGGGGACACAATTCCACGGGATGACTGCGGGCGGCACCGAAAAGTCGCAACAATGTCACAAGTACTTTCTTCAATCGCAGTAAATTTGCTTCTGGAAGACCTCAGGTTCGAACATAGGGGGGCCAAATTTGCTTCTTGCCCCCGGCGGCATCTATCCTCGTTACGCCCCTAGCTGTTCGAACAGACCACGTTCATAGTGGACAACTGCTTCATCACAGCACTTGTTCCTAGAAGTCGACGTTCTTTCAGAGCAGTAGGCTACATAAGACTATTTCATAACAGGCCTAATCATACGGAATTGTCTTCATAGAACATGCGTTATTTTATCACTGTAGAGGACTTTTTTCTCTACCACGCACAGATCCATGCAAACCTGCGCACCTGATCCACCCAGAAAGACCGGTTGCAACCTAGCACTCCCTGCTCAACTGTGTTGATCACCTGGCAGCTCTTTCCCAGGTATACGTAACACTATGATCTGAACCTGCATAGTGTGCGATAGAGCAGGGGTGACCAACCCGCGGCTCACCAGCCGCGTGCAGCTCGTTGCCCGGTTTCATGCGGCTCTATACGTAATGACCAGAAATCCCACTAAATCACATGCACCACAATGACTAAATAGCTTGTGAAGTTATGTGATTGTCATGTTGGTATGTGATATTTGCAGTAAATCCAGCTGAGCAAAGGCATGTGTGGAAGAGATGAGGTGATGCTCATGTGTGCCCATGTGTATGATGTTGCTCTTTGCGGTAACACAGCGGCTCTTGGTTTTTGACTAGTTGGCTACCCCTGTGGTGTAGAGATGCTGAAACCAGCTAAAGGGCAACGACTCGATAACCTTCCGATTTTTCGGTGCCCTTGCGTTTCTGCCATATTTCTTTTTTTGTGTTGTAAACTCCCAATTATTGCCAAAAAAACCCAGTTCAACTTACGTATTGTAAGACCCACGGGCAGTGGCGTTTGTAGTTAGCGATTCATTACTTCAGCAAAATACTAACTGCAGGTTTTTGCCGTGTTGCGAACAGTAGCACAACTAGAGGTTTGAACCAGGGGGACAATGCAGTTGAAAGGGGCCAGAACCGTCGCCAGAAAGTTTTAATAAGGGGGGGTTTGACATTATAAAATTAACCAAAACTCCACTTATTTATAGTTTCACATTTCAATTTGGGAGAGCATGGAGCTTTGTTTGGGAGGGCTAAGCCCACCAAACCCTCCCGTGGCGACGGGACTGAAAGGGGCCCACTGGCTAACACTCGGAAAATAGTTGAGAGATGATAGTAAATCCGGATGTGGATGCTATGTTAACCCCTATATCACGGGAAATTACTCCGAAAATCGCAAAAAAACAAATCCTACTGTAACTGGTAGACCACTAAAACCGAAACATACGCAAAGTGGAGGCCCTGTTTTTACATTTAGGTTGCCATGTAGGGCGGTTCGCCCCCCTAGCAGGGACTAGTAATTATTGGCTTTCCCAGGATTTTCCTTGAAATTTCCATAAAAGTTTATCAACATTTTTGCAAGGCAACTTCGCCGAATTTCTTGTTTTTGTGTACTTTTAGTTTTCCTACCCTAGTGTGAGCTGCTGGCTCTCTGCCACATCGACAGAGGATTCCAAGTCATGAGACAAAGGGCTGGAGGTTAAAAAACGGCTTGCGAGACTTAACTGGTACTCTCCGGTAAGGATTCTGTCAAAAGATTATTCGCGGGTTGGACTCAGCGGCTAACTTCATGTGACATATTAGCCTTTTGTTTAACTGGACACTGGACAAAACGAACAATAGTTCATTGGGGTCGTTTGCATTGGACAAACATACACGGCTTCCAGACTGTTACAAAATTATATCCTGTATTTTGACGTAGCAAAGCCATTTTTTTTAAACTTAAAAATATGTGTTAGGACTTTGGCTAGAATTTGCCTAGGCGACACGATTAACAGCGAATTTGGAAAGGGTATGACCAAAAATAACGGACACCACAAGCAGATAGACGCTCTGACGTTTTTATACACCATGTTGCTAAGGTCGCAAATGTGAATTTACCGCAGTCACCTTTCAATCTTGGGCGGTCTTACCCTGAAGGAGATCCTGAGGACGTGGCCGAAGATTCTGAGGTAACTTACTATTTTAAAACCCTTTGATAAAGTCTTGGTGTTTATTTCGGCAGTATCATAAACGTAGAAAAAACGTGGCCCAGTTCAGATATGTTCGCGTGCAGCACTTGGTGCACAACGACGATGTACGGTTGTTGGTTGATGCCCTCTGCGGAAAAGTCTCTTTTGTCGTCGGCGCTGTGCTCCAGTGTGGCAGGGGATGGATGTTCCTGAAAATTCAGCGCAAGAGTTAACTCGGCGTCGCCTTGCATGGCCGCCAACTCCTCAGCGGTCCGCCAACCTTGATGAAATTCCAGACCGCAGTGAGAAGAGTGTAGGTTTCGTATGGAGAGACCTGATGGAACAGCTGACCGACCCGACAGAGTGGCGCTGGAACCATTTGACCCTGCAGCCAAAAGACACGTTTGGCCGAAGTGCACAACGCGAACAAAAACGTGTTTGATGATATTTCGTTAATAACATTTAGCAACGCGCTCTTATTCGCTGCAAGCGATGCATCGCTGTCCTTTGTTTACCAGGGGCTTGAGCTTAACAGGAGTGACAGGAAATACGAAGAAACAAATACCTTTCCTAAAAGCTGCATGACGTTGATCGCGACTTGACAGTGCAAGGAGGACTCGTCCATCGGCGAGTTGTAGCGACTCGACTCGCAGTGACTCATCACCACGGACAAGCAGGAGCGGACGAGCGGCGAGACTGTGTTGAAAGCGCTGTGGTTGTGGGCGACGAGGAACAGGAGTTGCCACATGAAGCGGTGCTCGTCCATGAAGTGAAATATCCCCAAATCTCTGCACACATAATGATTTTCATTGTTTCTGCAGCAACAGCGACTTCGTAGTGTCGCTCACAGAAAGAGAGTTTCCGGAAAACAAAGTTTGAAAAACATGACGCGCAGATCATGAACCCAACAACAAAATAAGGTCAAGAGTGGAAGACCTGACATTGGCTGTGCATTACTGGTCGTCTACAAACCATTTACTTTCGGGCAAGTGAAGCAGTCCGGGATAGAAAGGCTGTGCATCTACAGCCGCACCTGCGTTTCGCACCAGAATACTAGAAGTTGCACTTCGTAACAAAACGAAAAAATATCTGGTGGTTCAGTTCCTTTACTCGCTCAGTATTACTTTCGGAATGTCACGAGTGGTCTACGGGCGCCCGTCTCCACTTGCTTGCTCCGTGGGCCACGCGGCTGCTTTGGCAGTTAACACTGGCGAGACAGTGAACCTTGTCCTTGATCTACTCATTAACGTCGATCACCAGGCGGAACAGAACGCATGTGCCATTGTCCAATGTTGAAGTCCTCGGTATGGTCCGAAAAAGAATCCATCAGCTTTAGTGGCGCGTGCTCACTGCACCACGTCGCCGGTAAATCAGCTGAGTCACCTGTTAAATAATTTTGAAACCCTAATTCTTTCGTATCACGCAATTTTCGTGTTCCTCAATGTCAAGCGATATTTCCTGGGCGCCGTCTCGAACACCTACATCTATATCGAGAAAAATCGAATGAACATCGTTCAATTCGAATGCATGTCTTTCTGCTGTTCTGTAGATAAAAACAGAACTCTTCATCGTACACTTGGCCGGAAAGCGATATTTCCAAAAGAAAGTTTGTTGCCGATGTTGTTGAACAAATGCTACGTACAATCACCAGCATATTTGTTAGAACGGGTGGATAGTCTGATCGTTTCCATACGTACGTAAACGTTTATCGAAACTTGCTTCTTTCTTTTTCAGGTCGACCAAAAATACAAAATATAATAAGCTTTGCGCACTGTCTAAGCACATTTGCATATCAAGCCTCGACCCACTGCACTTTCCTGAACCCTGTGTTCTTAACATGCGATCCGCTCCCCCATCTTATGGAATGCAAATGGATGAACTACATTCAAAACAGAACCTCACGCATCCAATTTTGACACCAGCATACTGTCTACAAAAGAAATACACACAGCAACAAAGCACTACCTGCCGTCGGAACCGAACCACCAACCTTTCGATCGTGAGCTTGCGCAGCGTGGACGTCGGCCACTCGACGTTGCCGTCGAGCGTGACCGCCGTTGCCAGTTCCGGCGAAGCAGACGAAACGGCCGCCATGATGCGATCGGCGAGATGCACCAGCTTGTCGGTGTCGAAGGTCTGCGCCGCGTCCGGGATGGGGACTTTGCTGATGCTCACGTCACCGCTGGTCTTGCAACAGCAACGGTAGACCAGCAGCGACAAGCAGTCGTTGTTGCTCGCTTGTGACGCCTGTGAGGTTCGCAAGCTTGAGGAAACGCCTTTAAAGCGGAGTTCTTGTCATGCGCAACGCTGATTAGGAGAAGAAACACTGCGGATGGGCGCAGTTCGCCACAAAGACGATACGTAAAACTGTTATTTTCTCTGACAAATTTTAAAATTGCATTATCTTTTTCAGCGTCCTCTATGTTTCATAAAATGCAAGCACATGGCGTCGCGTTATACAACAGGCAACAAACAGCATCTCTGATGGGGGTGCAACAAGCTGAGTTTCTTTTTTCGCTGAGACATTTCCGTCAATTTTCTCATAATAGCATTAAAACTCGCCGTAACAGTATTATTCACTAGCCTACCTTTTCAGACATTATGACCGAATTGACTTAATTTTTTTCGGCCGTTTAAAAAGAATTCCGGTCTATGACCGGAAAATGACCGAAAAAATAAACCCAGGCAACAAGAAGCGCGCCACAAGGCTCACTTTCGACACAGGGCACTTTTTCTTCTGCTTCGGTCCCCGTCCGATCAAGCCCGCCTCCACCGATATTGGCGCAAAGCCGCGCTGTTGATAGCGGCGAAAAACCGAATTCGAGCAGAGTTTGCGGAGCAGGGAGGTCGAACCGAGTACGTCCGATTCCAACTCGTCGCTCAGTTCGGGTTCAACGCGTCGACCGAACAAGACGCTGTTACGCTCCTTGCATAGAACAAAAACGTCATAAATAAATCCACGAAGAAATACAATTATACAAAAGATAAATACACAAAGAAATACAATTATACAAAAAATTCAAAATAAGTCCACAAAGTACAAATATGAAACAGCGAAAAATTACAGAAAAAATGATTCTGATAATTTCAGCACTTTCAACTTTTTCTAATACATGTACACGGAGAGAAGGACGTCATTCTTACAAAGCCACTAAGGCCAAAGTGATCATTTGCAACTCTTGCTGCGGAACACGCAAAGGTTTGAAAACAAACTCGTACAGTTTCACAAAAATATAGAAATGCACGTCACGGCGCAGCGCCGATGTTAACGAAGACGTTTTACGCAAACCGTATTCACTCCCACATAGAACGGCAACGCTGGGCGCCAATAGCGCTGCCCGAGGTCGACTAGAGGAGAAAAAGTCAGATTGATGGCAAGGGTGCGGATGACGCGCTTGGTGCACGATTTCAGGCAGCACCTGTAGCTTTGTTCGAATGCCACGTAATTTCATTTGCGTAAATCTCGTTGACTACATACGTCACCAAACGAATGCGGCACAGCGATAATAGCAGCGCTGTCGGCCAATCAGAAGCCAGGGAGTTGTTCACACCTGGCAAGTGGCTCCTTCCAAGAGACACCGGCAGACGACATCGAACTCGCTGGTTGTTTGTGAGAGTCGGACCAGAAGCTCCTGGCACTTCTGCATGCGGACGTCATTGCTGACGTGGCCTGCGCAAGAGCATGAATCGTCAAGGGGCTGCTTTGTCATTTTCAACAGCTAGCCTGTCTTCAGCTAGGGTTGCCAATATCCCGGGCATGTCCGGCATTTCGGTGGTAAAATTTGCGCCCGGAAATAAGTTGAAAAAATGCTCTAATGTCCGGAATTTTTAAATTACGCTTTAACTTAAAACAGTGTGCATGTGCTGTGAAGATGAGAACTTTAACTTTGCTGTAGGCTGGTAATTGTAAGAACATACTGAAAATTACCGCATAGCGCTTGTTTGTTGTCGCGAAATGTAGCCATTGAGGTTGTCAGGAATTTGGTCTCATCAGACATGGTAACCCTTGTCTTCACGGAAAATATGGACCGCGTACACTGCTTGATGCAGACGTCTGCTAACATCCACGCAGATAAAGATCGCTTACCGGAATGCAAAAGCTGGTAGAAGTAGAAGACCAGCGCCTGCGTCAGCGCCAACATGCGGTAGCCCAGAGCCAGTTCACTGACGGAGACTGTCGTCATCAGCTCACAGAGCAAGTCAAGCGAAGCGCTGGCGAGTTCGACGTTGACCGGGAAACGGTTGATCGCCGAGATGAGATGATCGACGACGTAGAAGAGGTTCTTGAGGAGTCTGAAGAGCATGAAGCGAGGATCGAACCAAAGCGACAGATTTGTTTAGTCGTTCCATCGGGCGACACAGCTTTATTTCTATATTACAACATCTTTTACAACTTTTGCTACGGTAGCGAGAACGCGTTCCTCTGCACGTCGGGAGTCGTACTCAGGTAATGACTGCGCTATTTCGTTAAAGAAAAATTACCCTGCAATTCCGTGACATATGTAGCTCACTCCAACGTGAAGATGGACTGGCCCTCATATACTTTATAAGAAACAAAGCAACACTGTGGTTCCCACCGCTTTATCGCCATAACCTCCTATTTGGCAAAAACGAGTTACGGTGTTTCTTTTCCACCGGCTTTTTTCACTTAATAATGCGCCTAACTAACACTTAACATCAGCAATCGAATGTCCATCGCGGCCGAAAGGACCACAGCAATAGGCAGAGAAGTCTGCTGCGCTGGAAAACTTCACTACCGTGCGTGAGTTTTAAAGCATCTGCAGGTTTCGGTGCGAACGTTTGCGTTTATAACCACTTGTTTATTGCAGTTGGGCAAAGTGCGTCACTCAGGGAGGTTAGATGGCTCTCGGGAAAAAAACAAGTTTGGCGCCCCCATGTTCGAAACTAAGGTTTTTTGGAAGTAAATTCACTGCATTGAAAAACGTAGTTGCGCTATTATTGGGGTTTTTAGGCGCCCCCCAATGGTTCGGCAAAGTGGGGGGAATTGTGACCCTTTCCCCCTCGTTACGCGCCAGCGCTTCCATGGTTGTTTTAAAGTCTGGCAACATATGTGCTGCCGATCGCGTGCTCAGCTTGAATTTTTGCGTGTGCTGCCGCGATGACGTAATTTCGCTTCATCTGTTAATGCATCTGCGCCGGTCGTCTTTTAGATTCTTCTTCGTACTGTTAGAATCTGGATGTACCTCAACAAGGCGCATTCGCGAGCTTGTACCTTTCTGCGAGTGGTTTGTCAAGGCTTCATTCGCCCTTCCCGCGTTTTAAGCATGAGAACATTTTTATGGGATTGAAAAAAACAGGTTCTCACGGAATCGTAACGAATGACATTTGAACATGCTCTTCTAGACTAATGCATTTAAACTGCTGAGAAATTCTCAGGTGTAAAAAAATGGATAAGAGTGATTGAAAAAATCATGAAAACGCCGTGAAATCCGCACCGCTATCGTGTCTTTACGTCCATGCTCGCGTGCAAGCAACAATTTTGCGCAGAGTTGAAGGACAGTGGCGCAAACTACGCTTTGAACAGCGCTTCATTGGAAGCATGTCAACAGAGTTAGCATTCAGGTATAAGTGCATTTAAACCGCACTTTGTTCGAAACTGCGCTTCCGGCACTTCGTTCCGGGTGAGGTGGAGAATGTTCCTGGTCAGGCTGATCGACTTCTCCGGGGGGAGGCCGCCCGCTGATAAGAACGCTTTTTGCAAGGTGCGCTTGAGAAGATCTGGAAGAGAACGGATATCGCTTGATTGAGTCGGATTGCAAGTTACCCACGCAAACTGAAAACTGTAAGGGGAATGTAAGAACGGCTAACTTTGCTTGTTCGTGCGAGATCGTCAAGTTTTGTTTCTTTTCGGATTTTTCCATAAAATGAAAGCGACAGGAATGCACAGAACACGAAAACCTCATTGCAGAAGATAATAGTGCAAGATGCATTGATACATTCGTCTTTGCACATACCCTGCTAAAGACCACAGTCAGACAGATTGTGACTTGGGCGTTATTTCAGGTCACACGTTTTTATCATTAGTAGGGCGACCAATTTTTTGACCTAAAAGTTTAAAGTTTTGACTTTATAATTTACAAATTTTGACTTTATTTTGACCTGTAAATTTCCTGCGTTTGCAACTGAAACGCGGAATACAAAGCTGGAATTAGAAATTAAACCGATAGGTTAAAAAGCTTTTCTGTTGAAATGCAACAAAAATCAAAAGAGTGTAAGACCCAACGAAACTAGAGGTAACAAACCATACGAAAACCAATCCAAATGCACAAGAGAAATATCTAGTGTCATTAAGTCTCCGTAAGTCGCTGAGAATTTTCTCTATTGCTATACTTCAACATCAAGTACTATCATGCCTAGCATACTTTCAATCGTCCAGTAGTGACCAAAACAACATTACTACATCAGAAATCGCAAAAAATCCAGTATTGTCAGAATTGCAAAAAAACTTGCAAAAGTACGTCAATATCTGTTGTTGCAGCTTTAATAAAACATCGATAACGAGTAAGAACACTGTGGTGCAGAATATTTTGAACTAGTGATAAATTTTGACTTTTTTTGACCTAATAGCTTTGGAGTCACTCATGGCATCAGCGTAAAATTTGGTTTGTGGACGTTTCATAAAGTTTCAAAAAGGCAGAACAATTTTGACTTTTGGTTGTCCCAATCATTACGCTGTTTAACACTTCTGTTGTTCGTGTACCAAACCTGGACGGACTATATGCGTGGTTTCACATTTTTTGCCTAGTTTTTGGGATACAACCTCAATTTCTTCCATGCTACCTCGCAGACCAGCAGAAAACAAACGGCAATACCCACGAGCGAGTTGCAGATTGGGCGACAACCTCAGTGTGAGCGAACACTGTTCTGGTAAACTTTTAACTTGCTTTAAAAAAGACAACGCTTTGAACACGAGCGGGGAGTTGCTAACTAGAAGTACGACACTCGTCATACGAGGCGAAATCGGCGCGATGTCATTGTGCAGTTGCATATAAAGTTGCAGGTGAGACGTCCTGGTGGCCCCGGTCAAGATATAGCTGAGAACGCTGGTGGCGTACTCGTTGCGCAAAGCCACCGCAAGCAGCAACTCGTACAGCCACGACTTCCTGCAAAAAAACAGAAAACCTACAGTAACTCAGAATACGACAAAATACCCACAACGCGATTCAGTGCTCTGATCTCTTACGCAGAAAGGAGGAAGTGTTTAGCGCCAGAAGATTTTATACAGTTTCTGGTGCAGTAGTAGCAAATGGAACGGATAAGAAAGCAGAGTATAAAATTTAAAACCGCATGAGCCCAGCATCTGCGCATACATCATCGCGACAATCACAAGAATATGCCATTTTTCCGCAACGATTCAGCGCAACCTCCGAATTTTTCAGGTTAAAAGGAAATCTAAGTAGTTTCAATGAATCCAACGCATAAAAATTACCAAGTCCGACATCTTACCGAATATTAAAATGATTTAATCGTAATCAACTGTAAAACAGAGAGCTTTGCGATACGGTCCTTACGTAATATAACAAGCAATGCGCTTTTCTTAGAGCTTGGCTGTAGCACTGCACTTTTTGCGAGCATTCGGATAGTCAGTGTCAGCATCATAACAATATTTATCGTTTGCCGTGGTGTTTTACGCAGCTGGTAATGACATGTATAACAAATCCAAACTAGCTTGCTGTTCCACATCCAACACCTCGTTGTACCTCATGCCTGAAGTTGTTTGCAGAAGCTCGTCGCAAATCTTTGTATATTGTTCTTGCAATTCAACAAAAACGTTCTCCTGTTCAAGACCACCCTTGAGTGCCATGTGCTTGAGGTCTTTGAGAAGTAGAGGCTGAAAAACACGCCGATGTTTATTGGCCACCGTTGGGGATGCGCAAGTATTCGCCATATGTTTTTGATAGTGTTGGCAAGTAATTAACTCCAGTAACTAAATTAAAGAATTCGTCACAAGGAAGACTCGGTTTTATCGTAAGATATTTTCAAATTCTGTAAAATTCATGCTGTTTCAATGAAGGTTTTACCCGTCCTTTACCTTCGTCACATCTTTAATCGAATTTGGCTACAACAGCAAACAAATGGCACAGCAGTTCTCGTTATCTTACTCCGAACGTGACGTCATTAATGGAAGACACATGGTGGTATCTGCGGAACCTACAGTACATGTCCACGTGTAGATCAAAAGTTGAAAAATGCGAGACATTTTTCATAACATTATGTAAAGCAGCATCGATTGCCAAGCTGAAAAATGCGGGATACTTTTCATAACATTATGTGAAGCAGCGAATCAGAAAAGAGAGACCATCGTGATAGACTTCATTGTTTCACAAGAAGAAATCTGTTATTGTTCGCGATCAGTGTTGCACGTTTAACCTGTGTTTAGCAGTAAAAAAATATTTTTACTGGATAGCGTAACGACTATATCTTTTGTAGGTGGTTAATCGAACTTGTTGCACGTACTTATTTTGGTGAAAGATACTACTATCATGAAAGACTCTCCAAAGCTTTACAAACTCTTTGTGAAGGCAGACTACAGAGTCACGAGAAACGGCACGCGCTCTTTACAGTGGAACACACAAAATCTTTTTTCCAAATGATTTTTTGACTGGACTTGCAGAGCCGCAAACAGGCAATCGAACAGAAATAAACTTTATTGAAAGGCACCAGACATGTGGTTGTCCCGGTGGAACCATGAATCTTGTTTAGTATTTGTGCATATAAACTCAAACGCAACTCTTCTCAGGCTGCTCAAACCACCCAACTTCCTCCCACGGTCTCCGCACTAAACGATAGACTGCTCCTTGTGGAGTCCCGTAAGACGTCATATAAAACACCCCCCATGTGGTCGAAAACATTTTACGTCACAAAGAAAAGCATTGCTGTTTAAAAGAGATACCTCGCCATGAAACGACAAAATCACGATTTGCTCAGAACTGTCAAACGTCGCCAATAATCGCTTTACCAGTATCACGGACCTCCTCACTTCTGCAGAACAACGCTCCAGCTAATGATCACGCCGAACTTGAGTTATTTCAACACTTTTGTGATTTTGAAACACACAAGAACATCTGAGCTCAATGGCTCGCAGGGCAAAATTGGAGCACTCGATCGAGTCACTACTTATCCGACCATGCTCAACGTCCTCATTGCAAGAAGACTCTGCAGTAGCAACTCAAGCGCATCGTTGCCGCAGCGCGTGCAACAGACGTACCAGAATGTTGCACAGGATGCGCTGGACGGACTTTTCCGTTCCTTGGAACGGAGGAGTGTTTGAACTCGCGGCGTCGAGCAGCATCATGATGAGCTGGAACGAGCCGGAGCTCGACTGACAGACAAGGTGAGCCACCAAGCTGGACACGCTGTGAAATGCGAAAAAACAACATGCGAGTGATTTAATAGAAGACAACACGCCTAATCACGTGACGTCCACATGCCAACCTTTGAACATGCATGTGTCAAAAATTATGAAACTTCTGCAAACGCTTCCACTTTGACGGATATTTCACAAAAACGTTAAAACTGCAAGCTGATTCATTTCGTTGAGCCAAAGATATTGAAAGAAAGGAGTGATCTGAAAATACTGTTTGATGGATCTTTACCAAAACTGCACGCTGGCCGCTTAGTTCATGCAGTACAGCGGTAGTCGTCAGGCACTACTTACATGTCGATTTCTCCTGGAGATCGTGACATCTTTTGGAATTGCTTGTGCAAGATATTCAGCAGCGAACTGTTGACTAATAGCAAACGGTAAAAGGTGAGAGAAACAACATTAGAAATAGGGCGCATGACATTGACTTTACACTGGGTTGTCAGCAACTTCGATCAAAATCCCAAACAACACTAACAGGTTTTTGTTCTACAGGAAAATACCAAGTGGTAACCTTAACAACGGTCTGAAATAGTGTAGCAGAGCACAGACATGAACGTGTGCTCACCTAAACGACAACAACAAAACTAAAGAACAAGCATTCAAACACGTAAATATTACTATGGTTGAAAACAGCAAGTAACGTGTTCATGATTGGCAGCCGCAGCAAAAACAGACAAGCTGCGGTACACTGCCGACCAATGCCAACCAGGGTTATCAAGTTGGCCTTTTTTAGGCCAAATTTCAAAAATTTGTCTCGTTTCAAGTTGGTTGGCCTTTCGGCCAAAATTTTAGTTGGCCTTTTGGCCTTTTTTTGGCCTCATCTTAAGTCGGCTGACCTTAAAATATGTGTTTAGCCTTTTGGCTCTTTTTTACGCTGGAACAGGTTCTTATGAAGGAAAATATTGCTATTCCGTTTTTTTTTGTCAACACATTTGCAAAATCTTTGTGATAGATGCTATATCAGACGCCGCATTATGATATCAGTAATATTTGATGAATGCTAAATTCAACATTAAGTTTTTGCGTAATCACTGGAAATGCGAGCACTCACTGCACTGTGCAGTGCCAATTGTGTTGTGAGCAATAAACAGTCTCAGCGCTTGCAAACAGGTCTGCGTCTTCGCGATAGAAATGCGATAATTGCGTCGAAGTGGAAATGCTCTTGTGATTCTGATCGTAAGTACAGGAGTGAATAGGAGAGACTTTCGCACAGAAAGCTGCCGATGGATAAGTATGCAAACTGTGGCACCATGTTACCCAAAGTGTGGAATTTCACAAACCATGAAAAGTCGGGAAGATCAGTGCTCCAGCACAATGCCAAGCAAGATTTGATCATAACGTCGAAGAAAAAATTTTGATATTCTTGTAATTTAGTTGTTTTTGTAACAAAGGAATGGCAATATCGCAAATAAAGTTTGGCTTTTTTCTGGCCTTTGAACAGTCGGTTTGGCCTTTTTTTGGCCTCTTTTTTGCATTGTTTGGCTTTTTATTGAAATTTTCATCTGGCAACCCTGATGCCAACCAGCTTTCACCCGTGGCGGACAAACAACTATATCTAGATAAGTCGTGTACAGGTGCCTTTTGCGACTCATATTGCGCTTCGTCATGCTCTGACAAAATTTGGGTTAATTTACATGCAATATCGATCATACGGTAAAGAAACTCGGATGCAAACCTACATCACTGGTCAATCGTCAGTGCGATGTACTGTCGCAGGCAATGCAGGTTGGTTGCAGCTGATCGAAGCAGCATTGAAACCACAGCTACGGCAGAAAAAAACTAAAACAAGGTTTAATGGTGCACCTACTTTGTGGAACAAATACGGCGGTGGTCGCACGTAGCAGAACGTTTGAGACTGATAACAAGTTCATGAGGTACAGCGCAACTTTCAGATATCCATTGTTTTTGCTTGATGGCGGATTCTAAAACACAATAAAATTTATCTGTTGCTGCACATAATTCGCTAAAATAATATAACGGACTTTACAAACAAAATTAAACGTATTTGATGAATAGCATACGTCCGGTTCCACGCTGAAAACCAACTTCACATTGAAATTGCCAGCGAGCTTATCCTTACACTGATCTTGCTCTGGCATTGCGAGTATTGCCAACGTACCTTAAACATTTCCATGAGCTTGTTACAAATGGTTGTCTGGTGAAGACTAGAGAGATGCTCTAGTATTCGCGTCACCGAGTTTAGAACTGTCTGTTCATTCTCATTCAATGTGATCGATGCTGAAGGTTGAATTGTTATGGAAGCTGCAAAATATTTTCGGAAAATCAGTTAAAAATGGTTGATGGCAGCAACAAACCTGCCTCGATCATTTTCAGCATTCTTGGCCAGAGATACTTTCGACATGACAGAACAGTTTACCCTGGAGCGCCCTGATTGTTGGTCGGCTTCACAGGCATCAAGCAATAATCAGTATGGACACTTTTCAACTGGTGTTTTGTTGAAATGGCCAACCGTGTCCCCTTTAAGGCCCGCGCAAGACGTAATTATGGAAGGTACGTGCTGTTTTTTCGGTCATGTTTTAGTCATAGACCGATTTTTTTAAACGACCGAAAAAAATTAAGTCAAATCGGTCAGAATGTCTGAAAATATATACTAGTGAACACTGTTACGGCAAGTTTTAATACAACTGTGAAACAAAGGACCGAAACGTCTCAGCAGAAAAACCTAGTGCACATGCTGGGTCATAACTCGCCAGCCGATAAATCCAGAGAGCTGTTCAAACCCACTAAAGATTCGGAAAGTTTCGATTTAAGAAAATGGGAAGTTTTGGGTTTAAACATGTTTTGAAGGGACGTCACAACTCACAACCGGGGTACGTCAGGGATATTTACGATGACGCCAGCGGAGTCTGAGAAAAAAGTTCAAAGTTAAAGTTTAAGTAGCAAAATACTTGATTTTTCTTTTAAAATATACCAGGCGAAAATCTACATCACCTAAAAGCAACAAATGAGTCAATAGCCTACTAGGGGATTCATTAACTGTAGACGTAGATTTCGTGGCAATGAAGAAAGCTTTGGAGAATTTTGATGATGGTCATCAACAACTGAAGTGACCGTTTACCAGAGCATCATAGTAGCGATTCTATCCTTGGCCGCAACCAAATTTTCATACTAGACAATTTTTAAATCAAGGCTGCGACTATATTTTGTAAACTGGAAAAAGACGGTGTCGGTGAAAAATGGAAGGATTTAAATAATGCGCGACTGTCGACCAGAAGACGATAGGCGCAAAGTTTTATCAATAGCTGCAGAGCGTACAAAGATCGACCAAATCACGCAAGAACTGCAAACGCTTTGCTGACATTTCATTCATAGAAAACAACAGTAGTTCAGTTGATATTTTGTCGGTTGCGAATCCGAACAAGAAATCGCTTAGTTTGCGTTTGAGGCTCAACGCAGCATGATGCAAAGATTAATTATGACGTAACATATGCGCACTGGCTTAATAGTTAGAACGACCACGCTACAACGTGAGCAGTAAAGCCTTTGATTTAATCTCACAATTCTAAAAAAAGCGTGGAATTTGGATCTGTTTTTTTGCTCTGGAGCAACATTTTTTCTGTCGTATATTATTTTCACTTTTAACTGTTTCTTTCGATTCCCAACCTGAATAATTTATATTTACTGTAAATGAACAAACTGTCGCCAGTGGAACATAGTTTTATAGTTTCTGTGCAGTTTTTGCTTGATGTGGTCTGGATAAAACAAAAGGGAAGAAACCTTCTGCACATTGCAGAATAAATGTTTGAATTAAATTAAAATTGACAAAGGTTTTAAAACCATTTTTAATCCAAAACAAATTCCCGAAACGCCTCCGCGAAAAAAGTCCAGTTTAATGTAGTGGTGTGAAAACCACCACCAATCGAATGAGAAACCAACACCGTCAACCAATCGAATTACCTGATCCATCCCTGAAATTTTGAAATGCTCATCACAAACGATTGCGTACGCAAGGCTCAACAACTAAGACAACTGAAATGCCGTGGTTATCCCACCAAACGACTTTGAACGTTCAATGCACAAAAAGGTTTTCGATCTTTGTGTGGGTGAAAGTCAAATTTCCAACTTTAAACGTCGATTAAGAAGTCAGCTATACAAAAAGAGCAGTAAAACTGCTGTATTGTTCGTTCCAAAGCAGTATTTGATACACGTTAATTCTATGCAAACAAGATTCTGAGTCAAAATTAAAGTTAAAACTACAACTAACAATGCTTTTAACTTTTCTTTTGTTACATCTTGAAGTGATCAGGAACATGGCGTTTATACTTATGAGCACAAGTAATCTACAAGATAACCAGTGTTTTCACATGCAGCCGATATAGTTTTTCATGCAGAAGAGATAAGCTGATGTACTCAACAGCGTTCAGCCAAACCGCACTGAAATCTCCAAACTAACATCTAAATGGTTATTTCCACTCCTCCCTCTTTCTTGCACATACTAACAGTTACATATTAGCTTTGGTTGCTGTATTATTATAATCTTACATGAATTCTATTTTGCTATAAATTACAACTACAGGAAAATTGGAATGATAAAAATATGGCATAATTGCAAAAAAGAGCAAAAAAATTAGCTCCAAATCCAGATTACTGACATGATCACAAATGACTCACTCCATCTCAGCTTGCAGAATTTGGTATATCCTGTATACAATACTCTCTCAATGATAGCATCTGGAAAAGTGTTGCCAACATCTGCTACCACCCAATCAAAATATGGAGAATGGTTTGATGACGCTGAGAGCAGTGTGTCCATGCAAGAATCAGGATTATTGCTGATCCTGTGCAAGATATTGTGAAGATAAGGATAATTTTTAACTTAACATCAGTTGAAACAGTACTTGGCCAATTAACACACAACATTGCGAGTTTCAACTAAAATAAAATGATAAAACTATTACTTTGAATTAATAACTGCACTTTTAGCTTTTACTAAAAACAAAATGAATGAAAAACAACTTACAGAATTTTAAGACAAGTCCGATAGATGTCCAACAGCATTCTCATTGGCACTACACTCAGCCAAAAGTTAAGGACTCGAACAAGGTTATTTGGCAATGGTATTACTTGCCTCTGTTTGTAGCACCCGCTTATCTGGCCTTGAACACAAAATCAGTGCATTAGAATTTAGGAAACATGTCCAGAAAAACTTCATATCAGCTGTAATTTCTACAGATTAGGCAAATTTTCTCTGCAAAACATAAACCACTACAATATTGTTTCATGTCACAGCCTCACATCAGCATGTAGCCAAGCAATGTCGAACAAGACAAATATATTTTAATTTTAAGGAAGTTCTTTCAAGTTTATGCTGTCTCAAAAATGTAATTTATTATAAAAGTTGTGTCTCTACACCTTTGGATAGTCAGCATATTATGAACTACCATTAGCTAAGTGCAGCAAAAACTGTTCAAAAAGACATGGCACAATAATATGCAGAACGTTTCTCAACGTAAAAGTTTAAACATAGCACAGCAAACAAATTATAACATACACCTTTCTGCCTTTTACAATTTTTGCATTTGCATAGCGTATTTTCTGCATTTTTAATATCTCTTCTGAATTACCCATGTAAAATATAACAATTTTTCTGAAACATGTACGACACTTGATGTTAAAAATTTACAGTAGCTTGAACAATTGTTCTTAAGAGACATGCTATCAGGTACATTGATCTATTACAAGTTAACTCTTTTAACAACTTCAAACGCAATGCAGTGCTCATTTTAAATGTCTTTCACAGAAATTGCTTGTGTAATTAAGCACACAATGCCTGTCTACACTTTGTTTAATGTTGGTATTGCTACACAACCATATTTTATGTTTGTGCATTAGGTATTAATTGCTAGCAGTAGTATTTTTATCGATTTTGTCTCAGCCTGTCATTTGCAGGTTGGTGAAAGTTGCAGATGAGTTTACTGAAACTAGGCTGGCATTGTTTCCACATGCAACAACTCAGTAAGACTTTTTATTGCATTTTACCAGATAGTTCATTGTCTATGAAACAGCAACACAGCAGTTTTAACTGATGGAAATTTCAGTCTTAACCGCACTTTATGAAATTTCAGTCTTCACCGCACTTTACGAAATTTCATTCTTAACCGCACTTTACCACACTGACCTTGTAGCACTGTAAACAAACCATAGAATCACTCCCGAAAAAAGGCCCTAATTTCCCAGTGGTGCTGTACATGAAATTCAGTTAAAGATATACTGTAGTTTCAAGAATAGAATACTAGGACTATCTGAAATAAATATAGAGCCCTAAATTCATTACAGCTTTGCAGTGATATCAATAATGATGGCAAAAAAGACTTTTAAAATAGTAATCCATCAGCCATGTTTTTGCAACAACATACCCAATGCTTCCACTGACCAAGCACATATAACAGGTGCCCATGCTTTTCCATTTTTTTCCAGCAATTCCAGTAGAGTGGTCACAACAAGCTCCAAACTATTGGCAATTTCTGTGTTTACTCCAGTAGCTTCAAACAAGTTAGCAAACATATGATGTACAAACACACACTGCATGGCTAATTACTCCAGTGTTTTTTAGTTATTTAGTACTTTAAATAACAAACTGAATTTCATTTACAGTAATAGTATGTCTGCCACAAATCATAATGCAGATTGGTTACTAACTACAACATTTTTACATTTTTATTTCAATTTTTATAGCCAAAGACTTCTGAAGGTTTTGCAAAATCAAGCAATATTCACAAAACATTTTATATTACCAGCCTGCAGCTTGATTTATAGTTGACAGTAGATCCTAAACCAGCTGATGTCCAGTCTAGGAAACATGATTGCATGTGTTGACCTAGCTTGGTAATGTTTTGGTATTGAGCTAGAAGTTACTAGGAATCAGAACTCAGGTGTTTCAAAACATCCTATAGCAAGGGTTGGGGAGCTTTTTGGATATAATGACCCAGTTATTCCAAGAAAAATAGAACTATCCCATAATTATTCAAGAACCACAACAGATTATAACCATTATGAATAGCCGTTCAAATATATTAGAAAAAGTTTTAGTTAAAAGAAAAAAGCTTATGACAACATTACACCAAATTTTTATAAATTTTATTCCATTTGAGGTAATTTACCACAGTTTTGACTGAGAGCAAAATACTTGCCTCTTGTGGTTAGGCTCAGGGTCAGGTAACCTGAGCCAAAATTACCAAAAACCTACCTCACTCATGATGTCACCCACAAAAAAACCAAAACCCCAATTTTTTTTCTTTGCAATCTAGTAGACTTGCCACATGTGGTGAATGTATGATTATCTTGTCCTTGCCACGTAGTGGCGCCTGCAATCTTGCAATCCCTAATTGTGCCCCTGTGTTCGCCGCACGGCTGTTGCGTTTTGCTTGCGAATGCAATACTGCAAAGGGTTCTTTTAGTGCAGCTTGCCCGCCCCGGGAAGCATTTGATCAGTTATGCTGTTGTGTTGGTTTCAGTGTTTCATTGCTCACTTGTTCAGCTCCATGATTGAGCGGTGTCCTTAGTGAATTAAAGCCTGGCTTTCTGCTGATAGTGTTTAGTGGGATTCGCAGGCGAGTGCACGACACCACATTTATAAGGGCTTGAACAGCTCTTTAGCACAATTGACTGGCAAGTTATGGAGTTGCAAAATGGTATGAAAATAGCAGCTAATGCGGTATTTCAGACTGTACGATATATTAATACACCAGCAGCAAAGGTGTTAATATCTTAGCATGCATTTTAAAAACCATACGCAGTTTCATCCTGTTTCATACCACACTAAGATTTTGCAAGGAAGTAAAGCATACTGCTCCAAAAAAATAATTATAGTTTTACTCAGATGCACGCTAATAAGTTTTGATGTGCAACGTTACTTGACACCTTCCAAGTTTACATACTCAGATATGCAAAGTTAGGCTAGCTTTAAAAACATACCAGTTCTTTGAAATTCAATGTGATCAAGCTGCACACGAATTGCTTCTTCAAAAAGCATGGTAAAACGATGTAGTACGGCATTTCGCGCAGCAGGTACTTTGAGCAAAAGATCAACTGAATTTTTAACACGTTCTTGACTGAAGCTTCCAGATGCATAGCTTGATGCAACAAACCAGTGGACCATTTGCTGAGCTTCAAGCTGCAAACAAGTAAACAACTTACAAGTTAACCAGAAAAGGCACATGCAACATTCATAAGATATTCATAGGACTAGTTCAGTGGTTCCCAAACTTGTTCGAGCCTTTGCCCAAATCAAGGTAACGATTATGTCTTATTACCCTCAATATTTCGCAGTGATCACTCATTAGAACATTGTGGTGTGGTTCTGCATTACCCCCAAAAGAATCGCATCTTATCTCAGAGGGGTAATTTATCCCCAGTTTGGGACCACTGGCCTAGTCAATAGCATTTTGCTTAGCAGTAACTGTGATAGTAATGCTTATCACATAACTAGAGTTTTTTACAATGGGCAAGAATGGAGGCATGGCATACTAGTATAACATTTGCTTTTTTACTGAAATATTTCTTATTTCAATTAGACCACTGCAATCCTAAGCCTAAAACATATTAAACTGTAATTGTTTATTTGCAGAACAATTAAATAGCAGAAAGAACCAACTGAAGTTTTCACGGCAAGCAAACTTCCATTATTTTTAAAAGGCATAAGCAAAAAGTTAAGGAAGTGGCTATAGGTCTGCCGTGCATGACACGGTTTGCATAAAATGCTCAGTTATTAACTTTAAAGCAGCACAGTCGTGATAGCATAGCAGATGCATTTATATCTGCTGTGCGAATGGTTTTTGGTAACGGTTTGGCTCTCACCTTGGTGACTTTCGTTTTAGTAGTAGTGGTTGCATGTTTCACTGCATAAGACCAGTTTGACTTTTTTATCATTGCATGGGACTAGTTTTTCTTTACTTTTTTCAAAAGTTTCCAAAATTTTGTGTTCATATTTATAGTTTAGGTTTAGGGTTTATCTTTGGGGATTAGGTTTAGGGGTTACATTTCATAGTTATGTCTAGGGGTTAGGTTTTAGGTTTAGGTAGTGGCTACAGGTCCGCCACACGTGATGTGGAAAGAATAAAATGCTGAGTTTGTCACGTCACTGGCACCGTCGTGATAGCATAGCAGATGCATTTACATCTGCTGTGTGAATGGTTTACGGTTCAGCTCTCACCTTAGTGACTTTCATTTTAGTAGTAATGGTTAACTTTTCAATACATAAGGCCACTTTTTCTTTACTTTATTCAATTCAATACTTTCCAAACTTTTCTGTTCAGATTTACAGATTAGGTTTAGTTTACATTTGGAGTTTACGGCGTTAGGTTTAGCTTTATGGTGTTAAGGTTTAGGGATTAGGTTTTACGTTTACTTTGTTTCTGCCAAGCCTACTGCAGTCCAATGCACACTTGTCATGCATTACTGTAACATTACAGGCTGCGGACAAATAAGTCTTCAAATATGAAGGTCCACAGGCAGACCTGTAGCTACTTGACTGCCTTAGGTTTAGGGATTAGGCTTAGTTAAGGGTTTGGTTTACGGTTTAGTAAGTTTCTTTCTAGCAAGCCTACTACTACTACTACAGTCCACTGCAGTTGTCGTGCGTTACTAACTTACTCATACTGCCACCTTGCCGGTGGCGGACAAATAAGTTATCAAACATGAAGGTCCACTGGTGGACCTGTAGCCACTGCCAAAAGTTAAAAACTTCGGTTTACTTGTTTTTTTCTTTCATTTAACCAAATCTACTCTAAGTAGGAAAAAACTAGTAACAGGTACTGAGGTAGGTACAACGTAAGGCAATAATAATTCAACTGCCCAACCACAAGAAGCAGCAATGTTCATACTTTACGTGGTGGACTATGCTTCTGCTTCATTCTTCACTTCTACAAAACACTAAATACTAATAAACCCACCGGAAAATCTCGACTCTCTTTTGCAGCTAATCTCAAACTGCAGTGCTGTATTACTGCTGTAGGTATAATAATACTCAATGCCTACTACAGTTTTTGACGAACAAAATCCATATCGGTGCAGTGACTGCTAGAAATCAACCAAGCATGAGAAAATCGAATGGCTCAGTGATGCCAGGTTATTTTGCAAAAACAAGCAAGAAAATATGAAAAACAAGCCAAAAATAGCTAATTTGACTGAAAAACAAGCCCAAATGCGTTGGCAGGAAAATTCAACAAAACGAAAAATCAGCAAGTAACTTAAATAAAAAAGCATGCTGACAAATCAGAAAAACACAAGCCCAAAATGACCAAATTTTCACAAAAACACGCCCAATATTCCTTCGGCAGCAAATTGAAACAGAAAATAGCCACAAAATTTGAAGAAAAAGCTATCAAAAAACAGAAATCTGTAAAAAACAAGCCCGAAAAACTTGAAAATTTCAGTTAAAACAAGCCCAAAAGCAAGCAACCGGCAAGTCTTCAAAAACACCCGCAACTCCACAAAAAAACAAGCCCAAAATCGCGGGAAAACCGCAACGTTGGCAACACTGGAATGGCTGCTCTGCAGAGATGATCACTATCCGGTTTGCCGGTTGGATATCCGGCAGGATAGTAAGTTTGCAACCGGATAAGGATATCCAAATACTGCTTTCAAACGGG
>JGI24021J15306_10001369_pt1 | contig 23672 bp, 13 predicted proteins | sample Ectturendosymbi1_FD_15306 | JGI IMG/M metagenome (IMG submission 15306) | reverse complement strand
AATGCTCGGTTGACAGCAAAATTGTCATGGACGTAGTAGCGTTTTTGCATCTAATGGAAGGCTCAGCACCCACTGCAGTACCTTCCACGAAAGGTGAGATGCATCGATTCTAAAAAAAATCGGAGGATCCCACGTTTATCTACAGACCAGTTGGCGCGCTCAGTCAAATCGTATAATTCGCCTTCCTCCGTTGTGGTACGAGATAATATTCTAAATATGATTGGACGTTTTTCACGAGCGCGATAAGATATAAAGGGTGAATTTACGCAATTCGCATTGTGGATCAGTTGACGGTGCATGTTGCTGTTCCATAGCAAATATCTCACAAACGGAAGAATATTTCTGTTTTTCTCAACCGTTTATTATTTCCAAATGGACAGCCGTTTATTTCCGAATGCATAGCAGTGATAAGTTTGAAGTCTTTTATCAAAGAGCGAAGCTTCTTGCAGGTTCAAATAAGTTGTTCCTGTAACATAGCTTCGTATAATGTGCAACAGTCTACTTCACTTGCATTTAATAGACATGGAGCCTTATGTATTAGGTTCTCTTCTGGCGATACAACGTGTTTTTGACACTACATATGCTCATAGCAAGTTTCGAAGTCATGGCGTTGTCAATGTATGTTTTACGAATTAAAACTAATGTGTCTTGAACTAATCTCACAGTTCATTCCGTTAGCTTTTACAAGTATCGAGCCAAGGGAGATTTCACATGAATTGTCACGGCGCTGAACATGTCCATTCACTTTTCACGGCGCTGAACATGTCCATTCACTTTTCACGGCGCTGAACATGTCCATTCACTTTTCANGGCGCTAACTCTTCGTGAAAACCAAGAGTGGTGACAACTTGCAACACATCAGTGGGTGATTAACATATTTAATGTCCTGTCAACGTTGAACATTTACTATTCCGTCTTGTCGCTTAGTTCGCAAGACATGGTTTCTGCAACAAATGATCTATAATTTTTCTGGGTAGTTGTTAAGTCAGGTTTTCACACAAGAATATTCGTAGAATACGTTACAATTTTTCTTAACAGAATATTTACAGGTTCACGTCAATGGCATGTTAGGAACAGTTTGTGCAGAAATCAACCATCCCAGCACGCTACGATTACAACTCGATTTGAAGAAAAGTTTGACAATAGCGCAAAGAAGTTTTCCAGTCATATTGGGTTGATAATTCTTGTCGGTCGCATTAGTTCCGTTAGGGTTCAGTTTTGCCTTGTATTTATTCATTTTGAAACTTTTGTTTTGTTTCATTACACATTGGATAGGCACCATTCTGCACATTTTATTTATGGACAATGAAAATTCGTATGCCCTTTTATCTTCAACGCAGTGTCATATATGCTTTAAATTCACAAGTTGTCTTTTAATTTGTCGATTAAACTTTCAAGTGCATGTGTTGCATGATCCCCAATGGCTCTCTCAGTGACTGCATTTTCTTGTCAGTGCCCCTCAGCGTATCGCTATCAGCTGCAAGCCTCAGTTTGTTTTTCGAACATAACACGTTCCTACGATCGGGGCAAGTAACTACGCCACTATTGATAAATTACTGCACGAGTGGACACACTCGGTCGCAGAGGCATCCCAGGTTTATGAATCATGCGGAGGCCACACGATCATTGTGCACTGGCATCCGAGCTTCAAGGTGAAGCGTTCAGAGAACCACTATCTATCAGTGGAGATACAAAAGCGTTACCAATTTTTTTCCGTATACCTTTCGTTGGGTCCTTTGGCAGTTCAATGCAGGTGTGGTTGTCGGCCAATAATCCCGTACGTCTGTCAGTTGCTCTTGCAGCGGCCCAACCTTATGCCAACTATACAATTTCACAATGTATTAACAAATCGTTACGGTTTTGTTAGTAGAGTATTGTCAAACAGCACCTCTTACAGTCGCAGCAGTTTTATGTTAGGCCTGTTTGATACGTCCAAATGGACAGCAGTGTTAAAGTCATTCGTCTTAGGAATAAAAATACTTCCATATTGTCTCCATCCTGCCTGCAAAGATTTCAAAGCTGCACAGATCATATTATAGAGCGAAGCTTCTCGCAGGAATGAAATGAGTGTTAAGGTTTCTCACCAGAATAGAGCGTTTCTCGTGAAATTTCACATGAATTGTTGATGCACTCACGGCGCTGAACACATTGTAGCATGCTTAAAAACGAATTTGTGCTCGGAAAATCACCGAAGAACGACAGCGAAGACTGTAAGCTGATCAATCACTTCATACACGAAAAATAGAAATACTAAATAGCCTTATAATGAAAATAACGGCCAAAGAAAATGATGTTGACTGTCCTTCTGCTACCATCGTAAGTGCATTTGAAATTAAACTGAAGTGGGCATGCTGCAAATTCATATGGTCAGTCGGGAGAAAAGCTCGAAGATGAAAGACCCGATTTACGGTAGTGACGTAGCGGCGCCAAGCATAGGTAGCCACGTGACCCGGCTGGATACTTGACGATGCGTCATTTGACGTCATGGGTGAGGCATAAAATTCTAAATTAAAATGCATAGAGGCATCGGTGGAATGTTTGCATTCAGCTCTGGTTTGTGTTCTCAGTCAAAGATTCAAATCTGCAGCCACCGCCAATTGTCACTGCCAGTGACCTCGGTTGTAAAAATCAACTCGGTGATCTGGGTTAGCCTGCAAGTGCCTGATCAGTGACGTTGGTAATGCTCTTCTACACGATTGATGAAATTGCGTTGCTTTTCCCCAGTGTAGGAGGCACCGCACGGGCAAGTTCGCCTGTAAACAACGTTATAACGGTTGAGTAAAGCTTGCCGGTCTTTAACTAACCGAGGAAGTTTTCTTCAGGTATTTTGAAAACAACTCAACTTCACGTTTACTACAGCTTTGCGTGTTCTGATTTTCTGCCGTATTTTGTTAGATACAGAACACAACCTGGCGGTTGTATGAAATATGCAGTATTTCGTTGAAGGGAAGGGTTCAGCCGATGAGTCACGTTGTAGTCTGACACCGTGTTTTCTATTAAGAATTGCTGCATGCAATGGTAAAAAATTGTTGGTAACCGTTGCGAGATAACATTCGCTCAACAGTTGTAAATTCCGTCCGTGTGCACCAGTTCGTGGTAACTGGCGATGTCACAAGTGCGGCGGAGTTAGAGTTCCAAGGTTTCGTTTCTTGTGCAATGGAACGAAACTAAACCATTTTGAGTAAAGGCCTGTATGCGTGGGTTGGTTTCTCAACTGATCAAGAAAGTGGAGGTATTGTTTTCTAGCTCCTTGGTAAAGACATACGTGCATGGTAAAAGGCCTGTTAAAAATCTTCGTTAGGAAATTACAAACAAGTCATCTACATAGCGGGAAACATGCCACCGAAGTCTGACCTATAACGTAGGTTCATGCATACGTCAGCCATGAGTGGTGCTGCAGGCGAGCCCATAGCAACGCCATCGACCAGACAAAAAACACCATGAAACTGAAGTTTAGTTGGTTTCACCACCCATTCCAGCAGCATTTACAGAGTTGTGAATTAGATCTTAACAGATTATTTCTGTCCGTTTTTGAAGTAATTTGCCATCGTCTTGTGCACGTCAGTACAAGATTACAGGAAAAGCTTGACAAAGTTGGACAGTCTTCTAGTCATATTGGGTATGTGAAAAGGGGTGAACGATTGTCGTTGGTTCGCATTAGTTCCATTAAGGTCAGTTTTACTTGGTCTCTTGGACAACAGTTAAATACGATTCTTCTATTCATAATTTTAATTTCCGTCGTATTTTTCTCTAGTTTTCGTTTGAACTTGCTGAAGGTTGGTTAAGCATCATTCTGCGTATTTTAAGTTTGTCGTCAACGAAAATAGGCTTGCACTAGTCTTTAAACGCAGTGATTTCGTCAGTGGACAAATTCCCATATTGCATGATCCCCTACGACACTCGCAGTGACGACATTTCCTTGTAAATGCCCCTCAGTATACTATCACCTGCAAGCTGCAGCTCCTCTGCACCAGGTCTTCACATCCATTCAGTATATGTTGGATACCTTCATTTTGAAATCATCTTCAGTACTCATGTGGTCCTGCGTCGCTATACCATACGGGCGAAGAAAATCTTTTGGAAGGTGAGCAAAGTAATTTACCCTGCCTTCATTTGACCCTTCAATTTTTGCGATATTTATCAGCTTCTTCACCAGACAATTTGCAGAATTGAAGCTGAAAGCATAAAATATGTCCATTATTTCGAAAATTTGGTGTTTTATTTGCACGCGAGGTTACCCATGCTAAACAAGTTTTATTTCCTTATCAGCCATATCATCTATGCAGTGGTGTATGCATGGCACTTCGACAAGCATATGATTATTTGCTGGAACACCCAGGTTCTCTCGTGATGCCATCGACCACCCAATCCAGCTTTCTGGCAGGTAACCAATCACCGTTCATAGCTCAATCATTGCTGCAGCGTGCGAACAGCACATGTCTGCGCAGAGCACCACCAGGACTGCAGCCTTCACGGGTCTCCTTCTTGCACAACATGCTCTCACACGATTGCCGGCTTCCTCGTATGTGGCGGTGTAACAGCGATTGGCTCAGGTCGCTACAACGACTCCAATTTTTTTAATGTAAAAAGCACTTTATGCCAGAAACTCGACCTTAGCCTAGCTAATAGTCATTGCCAAGTCAACAGTTACATTCATAAATTAGGAAACGTGTCGAAAGATAATAATTAGTTATCTTTCGAATTTAGCCTGGCGGAAAGTTTAAGGGATCATTTACTGCGATGATTAAAACTTGGGTAGGTAGCGTATCTATTTCATAGTTATAAGCTACAAAGATGGCGATCTAAGTAAATTCAGTTTATTAACAGGGAGACTAGTTGCGCGTATTTCAACGCATCATCAGTCCTGTAAATATGAAACACATCGTACAAGCGAAATAACTGGCTGGTTACAACGACAGCACTAAATTTGTGAAGCCAAAAGGCTGACTTTCCCCGAGCCTCATAAACCAGCCACTGCTTTTGTAGGTGCAAACAATGCATTCGAAGCGTACAATGAAGGCAATTTCAAGTTATTCGTTATTCCTTGTTACAAATAACTTTCGTTGGTGGGACGGTTCGTCAGTTCCTCGTCTGATAGTTCTTTCAACCATGTCAACATTTGTGGAAGATTATATTATATAGTTATTTCCTACGGACTGCAAGTGTGCAGCTATTTTTGATAAGCTGCTACATAAGTGGACAGTTGATCGCAGAGGCATCCCAGGTTTATGAATCATGGAGGAGGCCATACAACCGTGTCCGTGGTGCACTGGCATCCGAGCTTTTCAAGGTAACAGCGTCCAGAGAAACCGCTTTATTATCTATCATGTGGAGATGCGTTAACTTTCTCCGTAAAGCTTTGGTTGGGTCGTTTGGCAGTTCAATGCAGGTGTGGTCGTCGGCCAGTAATTAAGTGTGTCAATTGCTGTTACAAACGTCCAACCTCATGCCAACCATGAAATTTCATAAATCGTTGGGTAGCAGTTTCCTTAACTGCTACCCAAATAACGCCATACACACGTTGTCTAACTTGCATCCATTTAGCAGAAAAAAATTAATAACTCGTCAGCACAGCAGCAACGCAGAACCTTTCAAGCTACGTTCCAAGGTGTCAGAAGGTCGTAAAAAAGTCAAACGTAATATTTCACGGTTGCTGAAACGTGAGGAAACTTGTTATAAGTAGAGTATAGCGAAAATCGTCTCTCCAGCTGAACTTGAAACGCGACTGATTTGATTATGCGTTTTTGGAGATGTGCTGGGAAGAATCATTTGGTATGGGTGAGTGAGAGGGTCTCCATTTGAACGAAGTTACAGGTCTCAGCACGCCACTGTCCCAACGTTCGCTGACTTCACGTGTTTTCAGTTTTTTTCATTCAAATCGTTTTAACCGCCAGTATAATATGATAATCTGCCTACCTCCGTTGTGGTGCAAGATTCTTAATATGCTTCTAACATTTTCCGGAACACCTTCAAGATAGGAAAGGGTAAATTTACGCAATTGGACATTGTGGATTACCGTAGTTAACTTTGCCTATGTTGCAAAAAAATCTCACTAAAACGTAGGAATATTTCCGTTTCACTCAGCCTCTATCTGCAAAGAGATCAAAGTGAAGCTTGCAAGTATTTTGGATTTTTTCTCTTCTGACGATTTAATTACGTGTTTCTGACATTACATGCGCATAGCACATTTCATTCATTACTTCGTTGTCAATGCATTTGTTTGCCGCATGAAGTACGATTAGTTTTAGCAAGATCAAACCATCTCAAGAGTTCATTGCGTTAGCTTCCACACAAGTATCAAGGTTCCTCACAAAGTGTTTTTCGTGAGATTTCACATGAATTGTTTATCACTCACGGCGCTGAACACAGCACACCGTACATGCTTCAAAGGACTTGTTTGAAGTAATGTGCCTGGAAGGTCAGCGTGAAGAACAGGAAGGTGCTAAGAACGAAAGCGAAGATCGCATCAAACAATAGCCATGCCATTTCTACGTACGTACGTAACTCCATGAAAACCAGCATTGTTGACGAAGAAAGCAACACGAGCGAAAAACACTATTCCGTCTCGTCGCTTGGTTTGCAAAAGATGGTTTCTGCAACAATATTGAGTAAGGCAAATTGCCATCGTTTCATCGTCTTAACTGTTTTTGTGGATAATTCTACCATCCCAGCACACTTATGTATTAGTTGAACTTTCTCCCGTAATAAGCGGTTTGCCCATATGCACATTTAACGAAAGTGAAAACAAAACTTGGCAACAGTGCAAAAGAAGTCTTCCAGTCATATTGGATTTATAAAAGGTGTGAACGGTTCGCATTAGTTCCATNAGGGTTCAGTTAGTTTTGCGTTTATAAACAGGGCTCGAACAGCAGTTAATATGATTCCTCTGTTCTACATTTCCTGAAATCTGCCATATTTATTACAAGTTTTTGATTGAACTGGAAGGTTTGATGGGCACCAATCTGCGCATTTGAAATTTATCGACAATGAAAATAGGCTTGCACTAGTCTCCAATGCAGTGTCCATTTGTAGCGGCATAAGTTCAAACGGGAAAACAAAAAGAGGCGCGTCAAACTGAAACAACGACGCTAGCTCTCATACATACGTTTTTGACTGTCAAGCATCTGACTCTCGCCCTGATTGAATGCGTTACATACCGTACGTCAGAGGTGGCCGGAGTCACTTTTTTAGACTCCGCTCCTGTTCCAAAATTTTTGAATCCGGGTCCGGCTCTTCAAATTTAAGAGACTCCGGATACAATCATCGATCCAACCATAATTTACCCATGTTTTAACCAAGAAATAACCGCACAGACACCTGTTACTGCTGAAATGGAAAAGTGGCTCCGGGTCCGGTTTTTCACAAATTTTTGACTCCGGATCCGGGTCCGAAAGAAACGCAGAATCCTGCCGGAGTCGACAAGGGAAAGGAATTTGTTTTCGCGTGATCCTTCTGTCGCTTGTTGTGCTGCTTCCAATCCTTACGTCTTTTCTACCTTCGAGACAAATCTGCTCGTCACCGCCCCAGTCAGTTTCCTCTTCATTATGTAAGGTCAGTGATATAAGCAGAAAGCTATACCATGTTAAAACTGCGAAATTAATCTCAACAGAACGCCTTCCGGGAAAACTAAAGGTACGTTTTTGTTTGAAATTTCCTCTTATCTTGTCGGAAAGCAATCGCAGGGTTTAAGGAATTGAAACTTTCTTTCACTTTGTTGTAGTACACAGCGTTGTGTGAAATTGCTACAAGCGCGGCTCCGCTTTGGGCGCAGTTCGCCCATGATTTGAAACTTTGCATCTCGCAGATGCTGGTTACAAGTTTTGGGGTCCTAACACTTGTATTTTCCTACGTCTTACTTCAGCAGGATGTTACAAGTTTTGGGCTGTTATCTAGTGGTTGTCTTTTGCAAAGCCTTACTGCCCGAAGGCTTCAGGTTTTGGGCCTAATCTAAAAGTTTGAAGTAGTAGCCTTTGCTCATTTCCATTTTTTGTTTGTTTAACCTGCCTTATTTCCTCAAATAAACTTCTGGTAAGCTAATTTTACACGTTTCTGTTAAAAGAACAGCCACATTGTACAAAAGCACATCATTTTGTAAAGGTAGAAACTAGCGGAATAATTCACAAATGCAAAGGAGCAGTGGTAATCAGATACACGGCGCTTCACATATAAATAAGATAAGCAGTTCTGGTCCGAGCGTAGGTGAATTTTGTTGTTTTTAACACGAAACGCAATGTTGGTTCCAGAACCATCTTTGTTTTTTTAGCATGTTAATATGAGAGTCAAAAACTAAAACGCTTTTGGCGTTTATTTAAACCTTTCGAGGTTTGCTTGTTAGCATTTCCTTGAACATCGGGGTCCCTGAAGACAAATGTTTTCGGGCACAAACACACCATCCCATCCACGCTCCACTGAGGTTGAAAAGACAGGTGTACGTTTGTCATACCGTCGGCGCCATAAGCAACACGGCTGAGGAGACCAGGGGAGCCCACGAACTTTCTTTATGAAATCACGCTGGTGCATGTGTTTTTCAATTTATAACAGCTTCAAAAGACGAAGCCGCGCATGCAACATAACAAGAATCAGTGTCCATTTCCATTAATGCGAACGATTTTCGACTTGGGTAATCAAGAAAAACTGGAGCATCCTCAGTTCTGCATAACCGTAGGCAAATTACTCAATTTGAAGTGGAAGATCTAGTAGGACAGTTTCTTTGAAACACAACTTCATACAAGTCGTTGGTAAGGACATTCAACTGCGTGATAAGTTTTCTGTGATGCATTCGTTCTCTGACTGTTGCAGCAGTAACTTACACAACTCCATGCTTGGACTTGTCTGTAATTGTCTTAAAATGGACTTAATGGATATGCGTCTCCTGTTCGCCGCGCGTCAAACACCCTGTCCAAAAGTCTCAACTTCTGCTTGGTTGGTGCTCGACAAATTGGTAAATGTGAGCAACTTCTAAACCGTGTTGCAAGTACCATGTCACAAGAGGGGTGATCAAAACCACTTTCTCCAAAGTAGCTGGAAATGCCGTTTTAACTTGCTTGCGAAAAATGTTATGATTTTCCGCATATGCTCTCATGTGAAGGCCTACATCATTTGCGGAGGCCAGAGCGTTTTTGGAAGTTGGACAGAATTCGGAGAAGTGTTATTTCAAATGACTGGGTGTTTGAATGTCGCACAACAGCACTCCGATCAATTCACCAGTTTAACCCGCTTTCAGGATTGATTGACGGTTGAGGTTGAGTCGAGGTCGGACACAATCCTTCCTAACAGTTTTAGCACGTCCTCAATGACGTCACTTTTGGATTTTTCTTTGAGCCATTGGCACTCACGCATTGTAACAACTGTATAACCTTGATCACGGAGATACAATGTCCTCGGTCTCTTTGCTCAAAATGGACATCAGCTTTTTCATCTCATCGTTTTTATCCAAATGTAGTGTGTATTGATGACCATGCCAGAAATATCCGACGGACTGGTAAATCGTTCGTTGTTTCGCAAAACCCTTCCAATGGAATCGCCGGAACCGTTTAATTTTTCACCTTTTGTTGAAAACATGCTGAATTTGAATATGGTGGGATACTTCCAGCCCAACAAGCTAAGCCACCTGAAGCAAGATAGCCATACTGTACTTTTGGCAGGGATTGAAGTTTAAAATTATCTTCCTCTTTGTATCTGATGTATAATGTTTGGTAGGCAGCTCCTTCATTAGCATAAGCATCGTATCCGAAGATTTTTGCAAGGAAGAGAATCCTCATACACATGTCGAATTATAGGTCATCTTTTTCATGAAAACGATGGAAAATAATGGCGGAGCTCCAATGTGCGGTTTTTGAAAAGCCAATGCAAATCAAACAGAGTCAGAGCAATTGTTTATTGTGAAATAGTCACCCTTAGCAATGTACCTGAGTGTCAACCCTGGAAGCGAAGTACCACCTTTCGTGTCTATGCCCCTTCATCTGTAGAAACTTGTTGCAGTTTCTAAAGTCGTCAGAAAGGTTTGAAATCAAGATTGTTGTACTGCACCAGCAAGTCTCGCATGGATTTCCAACCATTTTCTTCCCATGCCCGCCAGTAAAGCTGGTACTTTTCAGCATAAATGTTCTTCAGAGCAAAGAACTGTAAAAAGCCAAATGGGGTGGAAACTGTACATATGCTTTAATAAATTTTTTGAAAGAAAACCCCAGGAGCGATGTAGTTTCTTATATCCACAAATTTGGAGATGTCAGTTCAAGCACATATCGTTGTTTTTCAAAATGGTAAAAGAGACTTTCCGTCAAATGCTTTATGACATTTCCTAGAATTGAAGCCGAGGGTAATGTGTTCTTTTAAGTAAGCGTCAAATGTGTTTATAAGTTCTTCTAAAACTGGATTGTCCTGTTCTTGAGGAGCGAACACATGCTGAACTTTTTAACAATTGATAGGCTATTTTTTGAAGAAATTGAAGGTTTCGAAGAAATAGGTCTTCATCATCGCCTGTGTCATTAGTGCAACAGACAGGTTTCTGAAAGCCTGTAACATTGTTGCAAACACTTACAGAGGGCGATGCAAGGCAGCCACGGTTTTATCGCTGTTTGTTGGTAAATTGCTTTTATCCATGAAGCTCTCGTAATCAAAGGTAGAGCGATGTGGATAATATCTTTCGTGCGATGGGATGAAAACCCCATGGTCTTGGAAGTTTTTCAAATGTTTTTTTGGATTGCCACCGGGATATAACGCACGTCGAATTCCACAACTTGTGACGTAACGGCGATAGCACCACCCAAATCCGATTCCTGCAGTATTGTCGCCCTTCTCACGTTCGCTGTCCTTATTCTGTGTCCGACGCGCGGGTTAAATGATAAGACGGCGCGTCTGACCACCGCGCGAGTTGCAATGACTAAGCTACGGGCCGAACGAGGTCCGCTACAGTGGCAAGTGTGGAAATACCGTGATTAACCATTTAGCTTGTGGCGTAAAATATAACCACAACTGTAATTTAATTTGAAGTGTTCTTTCCTTTTATAAAGTGTTATTTCGGACACGCGGACGATTGTCCGCAAACAAGGTCCCGATCATGTTGAAGTTGAACAATTCTTGAACGGGTCACTCGCCCCTGACAATATGCATTATGGCATCCCAATGTCTGCGAATTCATTCCCTTCAAATAAAACGAAAAGAGCAAGTCTTAGAAGAAAAGTTTGATCTCGGGTTTTCTGTCCAAGAAAAATTTCACGTTTTATTTTAACCCTCCTGCATCACATGAGTAATTTTATTTCAAAACTAAGTGTTGCTCAGACCAATAGCAAATCTGAATAAATGGAAATAATTGTCCAGATCTATACCAATACAGAAAGCTGAGGCTTCAAAATAAATGATTAAAACAAATGTACTTTGTACCTTGCAATTTCCTCTCAAGAAAGCGACCCGACCTTCTCTGCATCTTGAAGTATTATTCAGCATTCTGCTTCCTTGAACACTTTCCGCAAACTCACTGCGTGAAATCAATTTTTTAAAGGGAAAAAGTTCGCCTCTGTTCCAGTTTCAGTACGAATGACTTTCCGACAGATTTCATCGCGTTGATCCGTTTGTGATGCTGTCTCCAGTCAGGTTCCACGTTTTCTCACTACCAAAAAGTAGAAGATAAGGATCAATCGCACATTCTTTTCTTGTAATTGTGAATGATTTTTTTCTTACCGACAAATTTCGTCATTTCTTTCCTCCTGGGATCTTGTTTCGCCTGAACATCTTGAAGAAGCAAATCTTTTTCACTCTCTGAAATACAGCAAAAGAATGGTAAGCGGCAGACGATTGGTTATGTTTTTTCTTCCATTCAGGATATAACCTACCGACAAATTTTATTTTATCAATTTTCGTTTCCCTTCTCCAAAAACTCTCTAGGTTCGTCCACTTGGCGTTGTTTCACTGGACACCAATCACAATATTGTAAGAACATTTAAACATATCGTATTTATTCGAATGTAAGCCGCGGCTTATAAAGCTTTCATTTCGTGCGGCTTATCAAGGGCGGCTTACAATTTTTTATTTGTTTACATTATCGAAAGGTATAGATGGTCTTTCATGGCTACATTTTGTCGACCAGCCTCTCCTTGAGCATTCTCTTCTCTTCAGAAGCTTATTTATGCACACTCCGTCACAGGAGATATAATAATGAACAGGGAGACAGTTGTAGTGGTGAAACGTCGCTGCCAAGGTTACGAATAAACGCGAAACGTGCTAGTACGCTGAAGTATCTCACTATGTTCAAGTGCGGCTAAATCAAGTAACTCAAAATATTGCATCAGCACCGCAGAACAAAAATTGAATCTGTTGTTTTGGTCAAACGCTGAAACCTACCCATCATGTTTCTCATTTCCCACGCTTTTGGCTGATTGATGCAAATTTCAAAGTAAAGCAATCTAGATTCAACTCTAATCTCATCATTTACACCCACTTTAGTTTAAGGGTTACTCTAAATTTTACCTTTAAGCATTCTAAAGAACTTTGGTACACGAAAAACGGAAGTGCTGAATAGCCTTATAATAATATAATAAAAACGGAAGTGCTGAATAGCCTATACATAATATAATAATAGCCTTATTATATTGTTTGCTGTGGCCGTGATATTTTTTATAATTCTAAAGAATGAAAATGACAACTTACCCCCTTTTCGCTGCAGTCTGAAACGGCCAATCGCAAGCTTCTAGTACTGGTTCTTGTGTCAAACGGCCGCGAATTGATGCCTGACTTGTACGTTCATCATAAATAAAACATATTTAAACCATGTTGTTTATTCTCATCAGTTTGTAAATTGGGAACAAACTGAGCAACAGAGCGATCGTTTTCAAAAAAGTTTTTAGGAAATCTCGACACTTTCAGATAGTAAAACCCACGACTTGTGTACAGCAAAAAATAAACGCAATAATGACCACAAACGCTAGAAAACGAGCTTGCAAAACCGTATCGTTAAAGTCTAGGTTTCTGAATGGGTGTTCATAAATTATGAACTGTGTGTGAACGGCGGAATTCCTTAACTGTCAAAATAACTCCCACGTCGCAGACAGTCAAAGTGTACAGCCGCCCAGTGCTTTCCAGGTCGCTTGCTTGTGTCGGTGTTGAATACAATAGATGAGATACAATCGATCACGAAGATAAACACCGTTAAAACTCATGTTTGAATAGACATCAGACAGCAACACATTTTCTATTTCAATTGTGTTCAGGTTATCAAACTCGACGTACACGATGCATTGATTATTATCGCCGTTAATGCCTAATTTCTAGGCGAATGCTTCTGTGGTTAGCGCAGGTTCTTGGTCTGGGCACCTCTGTAAGCTTGAGGGGTTTCTTAACTCTGACCGTAAAGACGTCGTCTTGACTAGGTAAAAACCATGAAGTCTTTTTGTTCATGAACAGAAAACAAACAAACAAGCTTGAGACATTTCAAAACGCATCAAGTTGTCGAATCTGGCGCTCACAATAACTTCAAGCTGACTCTTTAACACGAAAATAACAAGCATGTCGCTTGTTAAATTTCATGATGGATTACTTTCATTTGTTGTGTTTCTTGGTAGTTTTCTGTAACATTGCTATTTGCATTTTGGTCCAAGATATTAACCTGATCATTAACCAGAAGGTTTTTGCAGCCGAAATGGCAAACTTCATTTACGAAAACCGTTGACAATCAGCGGCAAACCATCGACCGAAAGCAATTTGAAACAACGTGACACTCACGCAGCTGACATAGTACGTACTGCTTTCGAAGGTCGTCCCTGCTTTTTCGACGTTGCGGTCGTTTCACAGCAGGCTTTGCTTTGACCAAGAAACGTTCTATTGACTTTTGTGTCACAACAGGTTTTGTTTTGTCGGAGAAAAGTGCTCTCTGACTTTAAGAGTAATTCCAGACACAGTACTTGCTTGCAGAAAATCTTTTACGCAATCGCCATTGTGATTCCATTTGTAATATTTTCCAATGATACTTGTCTCACGGCTATTTTTATTGNATTAGCTAATTCGTTGAAACATTTCGTTAATCATAGCAACTGTAAAATCTGCTATTGCTTGTAAATGCTTACCTCTTCGCAGTTATAGCAGAAAAGGCGGTGATGGTCGATGCCCACAGGAGCTCCGCGTTTTCTGACGTCACTGGTATCTCGTCTTCTTGCGGTGAGATGGGCGGCAGGATCCGCAGTATGTACAACTTTCTTTTCGGCAAAGTTAAGTGGTGTTACCCTTTGTTTCTGACATCAGATTCGTAAATGTGCTGCGTATGGTGATTCGCAACTTGCGTGGCAAATCCAAATTGGACAGTCGCCTTTGCGCCAAGGCCTCGATCATATTTATTGCAACAGCCAATTGAAATAACCGGCGTTTCAAAGTTTTCTGCGGTTTGTGCTCGTAATAGGGCGCATTAAAAAAATGATAACGGCCACCTTTTGGTCATACGGTTGCACGACTGGAAACAGCATATTTGATCGAATGTGTCGACACCATTTTTCGTGGCATTGTAAAAAATAATTTCTCGCTTGCCATTGTCAGACGTCACTGGCTGATCGTGAATTGAGGACACAAGAGAAAAACCAGCTTTTTCTGGGTTTTGCTCGTATTGCTTGCGTAAGTGACCAGTGTCATATCCCTGCTGCAACCAAAAAGCACTCTAACCAAACAAGAGGCAGAGTTTCTTGTCGAGCATTTCATAAGGTATTTATGTTTTTACGAATAGTCCCCACATTGGTCAGGCCGTTACGCCAAAGGCTTTTAACTCCACAACAGCAGATGCAGCATCACAATTACCTGCATGTTGGCGGACATTGTCAGCGTCTGCGACTCTTCTGGTGTATTTACCCAAGTAAGGCATAGCATTTAGCACAAGGTATGATCGCGAATCGCAAGTCATGAGTTTTATTCCGTCTTTGGCAGGTTTATTTGCAATATATTCGAAAACCGCACCTGCCTCTTGAAACCCAGAAGCTGCTCATCAATCGTAATGTTCTCACCAGGGTAAGAAATATCCTGACAGTTTTTTATGANAGGTTACCATATTTCCCTGACTCCGGCAAATATGTCCGCAGCTTCTCGCAGTGCCTTCGTTTGTCTATTGTCAAAGCGCAGACATCCAACAAAATGCAAAACCTTCTTTCAGACCTTTGCAGCTTGTACACAGGTGCCCCAAGCTGAATATCGAAAGTTCTGTTGAAGCCACATGATTATCACGCTTCAGCCCTCGCAACAATAAAACACCAATCAACCCTTCCATTTCAACAACGTCTATGTTTTGGAATGTTGCTCACATTCTCCCGCAAAAGGGTCAGCATACTGTTTGTGTGCTGCACAAGTGTCTCTAACATTCCACCACTAATCAAAACTTTGAAATAATTTTCGGGTGAGACCCACTGAAGTTAGCGCGGAACCGGCAAAGTAGGCCCAGGACTTGCCTTAATGATGTTGTCAACCACTGTCATTGTGGCACAATCGCGGACATCAAACCACTACGTTTTCAAAAAAAGTGTTACACTTTTGAAAACAACGGGAAAAACCTTTCCGAAAATGTTGAATAACAAAAATATGCCATAAGTCCACATCAAGATTATAACGATAAAAAAAGGGTCCCGACACTCAGTAAGCCAGCCCAACAAGTCAAACTTACTGTTTTTACCGAAGTGAAGATCTTATGCGAAACGTCATTTTTAGCGGTTTCTCATAGTAAAAGTAAACTACTTTCCCACACTGGGGGCAAAAAAATTGATAGTCAATTTTGATTTCCTTAAAGTCCACATTCACAATCTAATGATGAAAAGAGCGCCCCGACCCTCATTAAGCCAGCCCAACAAGTCAAAACTTACCGGTTTTTCGCAAGTAAAGGTCTCATGCGAAAAACGTCATATGTCGCGGTTTTTCAAAGAAAAATTAAACCACTTTCCCACACTGGGAGCAAAAAAGTTTAAAAGTGGATTTTTGTTGCCTTGAAGTTCCCATTAAGAATAACACCATTAAGCTGGCAATACAATGAAAACCCATGTTTCTCACGCATTTATGTGTCCGTCTACTCGAACATTGAGTAATATGCGTTACTGCATCAATGCCTGTTTTCCATGATGCCAATTGTTTTGAACATTGCATATCTTGTCAATTGTAAGACAACGTGCATGTTTTTCACAAACAACTTCCACTTATCCTGCTCGATTTATGATCAGATCTGATTGAAATGCCCAAGTTTTGACACAACTTGTATTTTTGCCATGAGGCTGAGCAGACACGAAACATTTAATGTTTGTTCTTTCGGCAATGTACTTCGCATTTCTGGCATACTTGGTATGCCTTCTGCATTTTTCAGGTTTGCCTGAAAAATCTGGTCCAGATTTAAATTTCAGTTTGCTCGCGCACAGCGGCGACGAATAGAAACTTCGGGCGTTGCGTTTGCGAAATTTGGATTCCGTCAATTTCGATGTTCGTCTATTTTTGGGTGAGAGTTCATGTTGGCTGCTGGTGGATTTTGGATGTTCTCTTTTTTAGTATTTAAGTAAAATTCCACAAACTGAAGAATGATAGAACTGAAAATCATACACGAAACCATCTAGTCTGTCCAGGCGACCGTTGTTAAAGTAAATGTGTTTCGTGTCACCGAAATGCTGTTCCACTGCTCCTTGATCGGTTGTTAACAAGAATCGTTTGAAAGTTGACTTCCTGTGCAACTTCAAAGACTTTTCACTGCGCTTGGCGTAGTAACCGCTTTCATCAGTTGATGTTGATCGATTTATATGCCTGGACAAATCCCAACCATCAGTTTTGATTTTGCACGCGTTCTTGGAATTATCGCAGTCATAACCTTATTGCAAAATTGCTTATTGTAGTAGGGGTTTGTAATTGGCTCATCCTCAACCACATGATTGCGGAAAATGCTGGATTGCAGAAAATCCTTCAGACGAGAAAGAACATAAAATGGTGAATTTGTTTCTTCCTGCAAGTCTTCCGTTTTGTTAGTGAAAATGTGATCACCCTCTTCTGCTCTTTCACACCTGTCTGAAGGTGCTCATCAGTACATGCGTTTGGAGCCATTGTTTCATAGCAATTGCAAGATTTGTTCACATTTTCTTTTCTGTTTATCTGTTTGCATTCTGCCTAAGCATTCGCAAGGACAGCTTGATGCAGCCACTTCCGCGACAAGCAATGTTGGATTGTCGATACCCACTGGCCCAATGTTTGGTTTCCACACGTTTATGTCGGTAAACAAGTGACGCTTAGTAGTTTCTATTTACTTTGACACCTTCGCAAGCAACATACAATTTACTCCATTGTTTTCTTGTAGCCTAAATGAGAGCGGAGTAGAACACGTAAAAACACAGGGAGGATGGTACCATCCTAGACAAGTTGAACATTCAAACATGAGCTCTCCTTTGTATTCGCTGTTACAAATGCACCACCGCTGACGGGATTGTTGATACGATGTATGTACGGACACGTCCTTTTTGAGTTGTTTGGGAGAATGATATGAAACCACGGTGCTAGACCATTTTTTCAGTTCCATGTAAACACCCTTCACGGATTTTCTGAAATTCAGGTTGCTAGCCCACTCTTTTTCACTCTTTCAATGTTTCTTGATTTTGGTTTGATATGACAAGATTGTAAATATGCTTGCGGCAAGTTTGAATCTTCTGGAAAATCATCCGGACCTCTGACCAATGCTTCTATACCAGATTTACGAAAACCAAGTTTTGATGTACACGGGACTTTATTGTGGAGCATCACTAGCTCTTTGATGTTTGTGATCGTTTCGTAGAACCAGACATCAGCCGCATCCGCATTACCAAATGACGTTTAAGCCATGCTCGGCTCGTGCGCAGATATTCCTTCAAATTACGTTTGCAAAATGCATTTATATTTTTTTGGTAAAGAAATAAGCCATTGATTTTGCGAGGTGAACTTTGGGCTTGTCATGGACCCCACCAAGCATACTTTTGGACGCAGTAGACAAAGATATCCGAAAATCACTGAAAAAATGGAAGGAACTTACACAATAGGAAATGCTACATAGCGTTTTAAAGAGGGAAATATTTTCACTTACCAAATTGTTTCGCCAATTTATTTAAATCCATTTTCCAGCTTTTATGAAACTTATGTTAACAAAAGGCAGAGACAAGTTTTAAGAGGGGCAATCACATGCTAGCAGTATACCTTTGGTATAATAACATTTCCTGAGTAATGTACATTATTCAAAACGTGTCGTATGGAGCAGTAAAAAAACAGCAATGGCGTAAATTAAAATCGCACCACTTGCTGCTTTCAGTACGAGTGAACTTTAGTGTTACAACAATGTCACTATTGCGTTGAAGTTCTCGTTTAGGAGCGATTAAAGCATTTTTTTATAATTTCATATTTCTAGCAAAGATTAAACGCTACAATGGATTAAACGCTACAGTGTATTTGCAATGATCATTTCAGAAAAGGAACTCTTCGATAGTTGTTTTGTGTGATGACCTCAGATTTTTAATCAATGTAACACACTTCTACCTTATCTTCTAGCAACATACATTATTAAATTAAAAAATGGTAGAACTTGTCATTTACATATGCTTTATGTTAGTTTTACAAAATATTTTTTGTTTGTATTAGCATACTTAGCATCTATGATCTCAACCATATATCGAAGGGATGTCATTCACAAAACTCTCCTTGCGAGATAACAAACATTCTCGTTATTTCTCCAGAATAGAGTAGCCTGGTTATTACAGCAACCATGTGTAACTATTTTCCAACACGTCGTCCCACAAACCAATGGAAATGGACAACGTTTCGGCTAGGACAGGGGTGGGCAAAGTTTTTGCACGGAGGGCCACATTTCTAAAATGTTGCAGCCGAGGGCCGCACACTCTCATTACAAAGTAGGAAAATTTATTCAGTGTGTAAATAACCACATTCATATTACAAACAATTTTCAAATTTCACACTCGGTACGTTTAATGCTATTTATACAGTTATAGTTAGAACTGAACTGAAACAAACTATTTTCGTTTTTATGAAAATAGTAAATCTTTCTAAAATTCTACATGCGTCGGAGTTACTGCAAGTGCCGGCGGGCCGCATGAAATGGTCTCGCGGGCCGTAGTTTGCCCACCCCTGGGCTAGGATCTTTACATATCGTCTGCATTTTCCCAGTCTTTTCCTACTCCCCACACCCATACGGTGTGCAGTTTTTCTGTATGGCTTAACGATTATTAACAGGTTTTATGAACCGACTTAAGCGAGCGATCTGTCCTAGTGGATTTTCGGTGGCGCATGTCGAAATCCAGTCATGAATCGTTGCAAATCTTGCTCAGACATTTATTGTGTACATTGCAAGGATGCACCTACGCCACGGCTGAAGGATGCAAAGCATACTCTTAGCAAGTTTTACACACACGCAAAAGTCAGGCTTAATATATTGATGATTTGTTCGTCAATCTATTATCTGAGCGTCGAGCGAAACGCGTTAGCGACTTTCGTGAGGTCGGACTCTTGCAACTGCGTTCTCTCAACATGACGTTGTTTTTTTCTAAGCAAACCGGAACTGTGTAGCGAGTATTCGGTGAAGTGCAAGTGAACATTAAATTCAAGACACCAATCTCTCACAACTGCTTCATCTGCCCTGCAGAGATATACCTTGTTGCAGATAACATTGATGTCAGCAGTGAGGTGAACAAAAGTCAACAAACAACATGGATCAAGTGTAACTGGCAGGAGAACTCTACTTCATGAACGGCTTCGTGTTCCCGTAGGTATTAACTGCCCTAAACCTTGCCATATAGAAGCATCGGCAACTCACGTTAACAAAGCCTTTTGCAGAAGAATAGCGCAATGCTGCAGCGTGGTCTTACCTTCTCGATTGCAAAATCCATTCTATTAAATAAAACGGGAAAATGCATGCGTATTTATACCTCACCTATGGTGCTTTCCGGAAGGCCTTTTCTTTTTGCAGGTAGTTCGTGGCATAATGTTTCGTTTCGTTTAAAAGTTAGTTTGTTCTTTTACAAACGTGACATTCGTGATTTTGTTTTATTAATCTCTGCGACAAAGGCATAGTAGGTTATGAAATTACGTTAAAGTAAACCAATAGTTGACTCCCACTCCCACCCTTGCAACGAAATGAATTATTTAATAGGCCGTTTCTTCTGTAATGACCACACAATCACAATCTACGTTACGTTTGTTTATTGTCATTCAATGGTGTGACAGCGTATGACAGTTATCTGTTACTGTTAATGCTTTCCTCTTTTGCCACATCATCCGTACTGCTCTGTTTTTGGAGGGGGCTACCACACTTATCCAGCGATTAAACATCTTTGCAAAAACATATTGTGCCACTTAAAGCCTGTCTATGAGCCTTTCCACCAACATTTTCTGTTTTATACGTGAATGCCTGCAACACTATCAATAGGTACTTTTTTCCAAATATTTCACATTTACTACCGCAGCGCAATAGCTACAATAATAAATTTTAATTTTACCTGATAAAAAACGACGTTTCATTTTAGATGATTCCTTTTCCACTTTTGCTCCAGGGCGCTTTACCTTTCTAAACGGTATCAGCCAAGAATCATTAGAACACTAGTCGCATTAATATCACTAAACATTTCATAATTACAGACACGCATGCTGGCAAAATTGAATGTTGTGGAATTTTTATCCAGACGAAAATACAGGAAAAACACAAAATACAATTAGAAAACAAATGACATACATGAAATAATGAGAATTTCACAAAAAGTATAGAGTGTTAATACTTGTTTATTTATTTGCTATGAAATGCCCTTAACAATGGCCTCTCGAAACACTGGTGAAGGAGGCGGGATTTAGCAGTGCTATCGCACCCCGTGAAATCCGGGCAAAATCCCATAAAATCCGGACAAAATCCTCAATAACCATGGCCATCTCTGAGAATAACTCCATGAAAGTATGAGCTAAATGGCGCCCAACATGCTTTGCTTGAAAATAATGGCGTCCGAATTGATATGAAGAGTTTTTTGGAGGGCATTTTTTTTGAAGCATTTTCGTTTTTCGGGCAAGTTTGGGAGAAACCGGGCAAAATTCCTTCGCACTCCCAAAAATGTACCTGCTCTTACACCAATGTCTCGAAAAACACACGTATTCAAGACATTGCAATGCTAGAGAAGCAATTTTATAATGCCTAANGCTATTCTGATTTTAGTGATATATCATGTGACAAAGGGGCAACCAACCAAACTCAAGACTGACATGAAAGAATCATAATATAAGCTGCGACCAGTAGAAGCTGGAAAAAACGTCTTAAAGAATTGATTTCACGGGAAGCTTTCACCAATTTGCAAAATAGGAATTTACTTATGGCACACCGTGCCAACTCGCTCTTCAGCAAAAACAACTAACGAAATTGCAATGTATCGACTGCATGTTTCTGACATAGGANTACCGTAAGTAATATACTATTCAATGCCACATTTTGTGCATTGCAGGGTTACCAGGCTTCAACAATTTTCGGACCCTCAACCTACCCTCTGCGAACTTATTCTTACTTTTAATCCCTTGGAGGGATATTTCCTACAGTAATTAACGCTTTGAATGCGTGATCTTTCACCGTGGATGCTTTATCCAAGGAGAGGTTGGTGCGTATTCCCTGGAGCTCGGCACTGCATAGAAAATTCCACCAATTATAAGTACTTCAACTTTCAATTCAGGAACACTGACGATTCGACCTGCAATAATGACAAATCACTAAGCTTCTCGCCTTCCAGAATCGCCTTTGCGACTGGGTCGACAAACAATTTTTTATTACCATATGGCTGAGAACAGAAAGGCATTCCTATACAGAACTGTGTTTCGACAAAAGTTGCAGCAAAGCAACTTCAAAAACAAATGCACATTATTCAACACAGCTGTCTGCCAAACACAGTCAGCTCAAGCTATCTGACTAACAAATGCAAATCGACAGAACACAAATTAAAACATTTCCGCCTACTCCCGTGTTTCAGTGTTGAAACAACCACGAAGCCAAACAGAATTAAAAACAACTCCTGCAAAGCGAAATACCAAGACAGTGTTCGCGTGGAAACGATGCTTTTCGTGGTAAACAAAATCACCGACAAGCATCTGCACCCATCGCACGGGAAAACAAGGCGCGTATAAGAAGGGCCGATTCAAGTTGCCTTGGTTGGCTTAATCAGCGTCGGGGCGCTTCGTTCATCCACTTGATCTTTTCCTGAATTTCAAGGAAATCAATATTCGATATAAAAGTTTTTACCCCCAGTGTGGCAAAGTAGTTTAATTTTTCATTGAAAAACCGCTAAAAATGACATTTTTCGCATAAGACCTTTGACTTATTGGGCTGGCTTAATGAGAGTCGGGTCGCAGTTTTCATCATATTATGAATGTGGACTTCAAGGCAGTCAAAATTGACTATAAATTTTTTGTCCCCAGTGTGGGAAAGTGGTTTAATTTTTCTTTGAAAAACCGCTAAAAATGACGTTTTTCGCATGAGACCTTTGCTTGCGAAAAAACGGTAAGTTTGACTTGTTGTTGGGCTGGCTTAATGAGGGTCTGGGCGCTGTTTTCATCATTATGTTGTGAATGTGGACTTTGGGGCAAAAAAATTTGCAATCAAAATTAAATTTGTTTGCCCCAATCTCCAATGTTATCAGGCATAGCACAATACATTTGTGATAACTCTGAAAAATTTCCTCATTCACGGGCAACTGTTTCAGCTGGTTCGGCTGCCTCGGTTGCCTCAGCTGGTTCAGTTGATTCCCTGAGCGACAATCTTTCGAGTCGGACGACACGGTTTTGCAGAGCGTCAACCTGGCTTGTGAGGTTGGTTATCAGACCCTGAAGATATTCATCGTGAGAATCAGCATAGTGCTTATGAACAGCGTCGTTGTTCAGAGTTGGATTCGCAAGTCCAGATATACGATGATTATTCATTTTTAGATGCCCTTGAGCACCTTCTGGAGTAACGTACAATGTTCTCTTCCTAAGTAGATTATCTATGAAACCTTTTGTCGCTGCGTCGGTGTCCTCAAATGGCTCTCTAAGGTTTGTTATCCTCTTGTCATTGTAATTTTGATGATTTTCTGGTAGAGAAGTTCCATCAAGAAACAACTATCTCAGAAATATTCTCATTAGTTGCAAGTGTCAGCTTCTCGTTTTCAGATCTCAGCGAATTAACTGCAGCATCCAGTGTTCTTTTGTTCACGCCATCAGCAGGCGCTGTTGCATCAGCCAATCTGATAATTTTATGATCATTCATTTGAAGATCTGAAACTATTTGATTTTGTCCATCAAGCCGTATATATTTCAATGATTCTAACTGGTTATTAGTCCTTATTTCTTTCAAAATTTTTCGATTCAACGTTCTGAGATTGACGGCCTCGTGTTCAAGTGTTGGATCTGGAAGCCCAGCAATATGATATCGTTCACCCATGCTGAAATTTTTTGTTGCTGTTCCTTGTGGGCCCAAGTTCAAACTTTTTGTTCTGATGTCTCGATTCAAAATGTTTGCGTGGTTTGTTATCGCGTCGCCGGCTGCTGTGCTGGCTGCCGCGGTTGCTTGTTATAAAACACTTGTTGCTGAAGCTTGAAGTGTTTGTAAATTTACCGCGTCTTGTTTCTTCGCGGGGGTTCCCGACGCAAATCACTTGAAAACCACCAGCATGAAGAGGCCCTCTCATCCAATTTGTTCCATCACG
>JGI24021J15306_10001368_pt1 | contig 23678 bp, 10 predicted proteins | sample Ectturendosymbi1_FD_15306 | JGI IMG/M metagenome (IMG submission 15306) | reverse complement strand
GGGGGGGGGGGGCTTTGGTGCGCTTACACCCCCAAATTGAAATATGAAACACTATAAATAAGTGTAGTATTTGTCAAATTTTAGAATGTCAAGTCCCCCGGCACAAATGTAAAGCCCCCTATTGAAGACTTGCTGGCGATGGTTCAGCTTCGGCGTTCGTTGTCTTGAAGAGTCAGTCTGGCGAAATGAACTCAGTACCGTCAAATGAATCTGTCTATATATCCACTAAACGCGGCCTTCTCAAAGTGGTCCTCGAGTCAAATTAATCGCCCATCCCTGCAATAGGCAATTTTTATTAGAACAAGCACAACATTTTTTCAAAAAATTCAGAATACAAACGGTGTTGGAGACTGTAGAGAGCTTCTGGAACTTGCTCAGCAAAGATAGATATCCCGAACTGAAAGATTTCGCATTAAAATTGCACTCGAGGCTTGGTGTGTGAGCGTACGTACATTTTCGACGACGGAGTAAGTCATATTTAAAAACAAAAATCGAATGGTAGACTATAAACACTGGACGATAGTCTCCGACTTTCTACCGCTGATACTAATAGAGGAACGATAGCGTCAGAAAAGCTTCGACCAAATGCATCCCACTGATAGAGACCTGTAATAAATTGCTTTACTGTTTTGGTATTGTGGAATAATTTCAAATCTTGTGAATCTGTTGTTTCATCTATCGTTTCATTGGAAATGGCTCGCAAGTTGTTACGTTTTTGCAAAATGTCCCGTACGTCAAAAGCAGATGGACCACGCTGATATAGAACACACTCAGCAATTAAACTGTTTTTGCGCAGTAAGCCTACACTAACACTAAGAAGTACCTGTAGGAAACAGTGGGTCCAAGCTTGGGACAGTTTTCTTTTTTATGAAGAGCGTTCCAGATTCTATATGATATTGGAATCTTGCTGCGAGTAATTTTGTGGGTCAGCGTTTTAATTTAGTTGTTAAGTTCGTGACATTTTGTTATAGAGGAGGAAGCTAGTGAAACTGCAGATGAAAATGCAGCGCCAACAACGTACACACTTATTGACAATTTGTCCGTGTATCGTCCAACTATTCAGGTAACTTTGCACTTTGTTGTTTGATTTTGGACATACGAATTTAAAAATGATTATTGCAAGCAATTGATACATTCATTTTTGCAAGAACTTATCTTAGATGCACAAGATTCGGAACAGTTTTTGTTCCTCTCTTTAATTGTAACGTGAAGTTTTCTAAACTTAGCAGTAAAATGCCCGATAGCACAAACTAGCGGAATTTGCCTTATGCTTAGTGGAATAAACTGCTGAAACAAATTTTCTCCTGAAAAGAGCATACCGTTTGCGCATCATAAGCAATGAGGGCAAGACCAGCTTGCGTTGCTTCATTGAGGGATTTTATTTTTGGGGGCCTACGAGAAATCATGGGCGTTGGCGGAGAGCCATGACCACCTGAGTTTTGAAATTGGTCATATTTCCATTGATTTTTTAATAAAATAAGGTTGTTTTCTTGGTTTCGAGTGGGTAAAATGAAATTTTTACCACTTTCCCCCCCACCAAAAAAATCTTTTTGGCTACCCCTAGAAAATCCACTACTGGCCCCCCTGGAAAAAAATCCTTTCGACGCCCATGCGAGAAATAGTAGATGATTAAAGCTGATAAAGACGATTATGCAGCCGAAGGGTCTAAAATATCATTCACTCTATCCAGTTGAGAAAAGTGACAGCGCAACATATCGTTTCATTTTTTCAGGTGTAGTAATTGGTGCATATCTGCTCATGTAAGACATTCAATGCAAGGCCTTTCTTACGCATATGTGCCTTCAGCAATGCCTTCCCATGGCACCGCCTATTTTGGCAAAAGTTCATTCATTTTCACACCCACTTTTCGTCTAGGAGTGTCATGGGGACAGCAGCCCCTGGAGGACTCAAAATACCTCATGGTTTTCAGCAATTTATGATAGTTCTGCTGGCTCCACACCTAGACGAGACCAAGTAATGTCGCAGATGTTATCATGCCACCTGGTCCTTGGTCGAACGTTGAGCCGCTTTCCCTTGGATGTAGTCAGCAGGACTTGTCTCGCCAATCTTTCCTGGTCACATGGCCGAACCAACGTAGCTGGGATCTCTCCATTCAGAGAAATGACTGGACATTCAGGGCTTCACGAATTTCACAGCTGACCGGAGTGCCCCAGGAACGATTGTCGAGGCGGTTCTGTTGGATCAGCTCACGGGAAAATGGTCCAAAAGTTTGACCATGCACCCGGTGACGTGATTACATCTCTGACCTTGCTTGATCCCGCCTTTGTGCGGAGCCAGCAGAAATATTCCAAGTTGCTGTTGACCGTGAAGTGTATCGAGACTTCCTAGTGCTAATGCCCTGCGACACTCCTGAGAGGGAAAGCGTTCGTGAAAAGTGAGTCAAGCCGACAAAGTAAACTTGTAGACCATTACGTTAAGGGAAAGAAACGTTTAATTAGTTAACAAATCAACAAATATAATGCTTCGAGACGAACGGATTGACTACATTTGTTTTTCTTATGCATCTTTGATAATGAAATTTCCGCAGCTAGTATAAGCAAATTAGCAGCGAGTGTCATTCAGCATTGGAATGCATGTGTTGGTTTCAGGCTTGAGTCACATCGTATATTTTTTAGGTTGAGTTCGATCCAGAAGATACAAAACAGACCACAATTTACCATGCCAAGGAAATTTTCGTGAGGAGCTGGAAAATAGAAGAGAAAGTTCTATCAGTTCTCAGACAGTGTGGACTGGATCGTTTACAATGCCTCAAGTCAGTCTGTATTTTTCATTTGTAATTAAAAATGGTAACGGTATTTGTTTTTACAGACGAAGTATTTAGTTTGAAGTCTCCGGGATCGTGTATACGTACTGTAACCTGTAGTTTTTGTTCCGCACCCGTCACGTTCGCTTGCAGACACTTGAGGAAGATGCGTGTTCTTTCTATAGTAGATTCAATGAGCGTACTCAAATCAAGTGGTTATCAACGGGGTTAATCGCGGTATGTAATACATAACGGAAAGCAGATTAAGAACACACCGGACAAGTGCTAGATAATTCGAAGTAGTTCTTGGCCTGGAGTTTCTACTCTACGTGGACTTTCATGACCAGGGTGAAATGGCTATTGCGCCTGGTACTGCTTATGAGAAATACAGATATCACACGTCTTAGCGGGTTCACAGTTCTCATGCCGTGCCAGCTAACCTTGTGTCGAAACGACATTGCCCTAAAACATTGATGGCGATCGATTTCTTGGAGACTGCAAGTGATGAAACAAAAGGTTGCCAATGTTTTCAAAAAGTTTGGTGCTGTGATTTCAGAAAATAAGTGCAAAGACTCGTTTTTTGGAAATAAAAAAATGCATTCTGAAAAACTTTTGACCATGACTATCTTCTCCCTTTCTTCGCATTTGGCAATCTCGCGTGTGAGCAATGATAATATTTCATTTTAATTGTCTCCGTTTCTGTTTGTCGTAATATCTTTGCATTGTTTCGTAGCTCACTCACGCTAAAAGGACATCCTAAAGCATTTTTGCGCTAAATTAATTGGACTGAGACTAGTTTATAAGGCATGCTTCCTTGTGGGCATGTGACCAGGTCGTGGGCTATGGGCACATGAAGGAAGTGTACAAACCACCGGAATCTCCGGCGACTTTGATGAAAAAAAGAGTAATTATTTCAAACAAGAGTATGGTACCCTCCGCTGGATACCCACTCTGTCTTTAAGCAAACGTTTATGGATTCCCTATCCACTTTTATAGAGTCATTTCTCGTTGATCCTGATTGCTGTGTTTTGCTAATTGGTGCTTTTAACTATCAATCTGTTGGCAAACCTATTTAGCTTCAGATTAACCTTTTTCGCACCTTGTCAGCTATCGGCCTTCTGCAATTTATTGACACTCCTACTCGCGAATGTAAGATTCTTTACTGGTCTTTAACGAATACATCTTCCGTTCTCTCTCTACCCTATCACCGATTTAGATCATAACCCCATTTTTATTGACTTCAATATTTAACTTCAGCCTTGCTCACTATCTGAACCAGTTATTGCATAGGATTATGCAAACGGCAATTTTTCAGATTTGAATGATTCTCTGTGTGCAATTTCATGGGGTTTATATCACGAATTCAGCCAAATGTTGACTGTGATCTACTTAGTATTACAGACGTTATANGCCAAACACTTGAAAGTATTGATTCACCTTCTACAAAAATAAGCCTTGGTTTAATCACGAACTCAGAGATTTGCAAGCAATCTCGCTGTTACCAACGTTTGCGTAAAAATACAACATCAATCAGAAACTTCTGTATAATAAGTCTAGAAAAATAACTCAACGCAATATCAAATTATCTAAACAAAGCAAACTTAATATAACTGGAACCTCTCGTCCCGATTACTGGAATCTCTTAAATCAACACTGGAAACCAAAAAACTTTCATTGCTACCCATTGACCCGAAGGCCTAAATGGAAGAGCTGTACATGACGAATGTGTTAAGTGTAATTTTTCAATGACTACTTTGCTTCGATTTCAAATTCTCCAGCTAATGATGAACGTAATTTGCCGCCTTTTGAGTTCCTTACTGATAGCCGCTTACTCCTTCCTACCTTTGAGCCTTTTCAAATAAGTCCTAATAAGTGCAAAGGTTTTGCCAACTTACCTAATCTGATTCTTAAAATTTGCTACTCGCTCCAGCTTCCTTTTCGTTCTAATTTTATTCTGAGGTATTCCACGCAGCTTGGAAAACTGCTGGTACACTAATACACATGGCCCGTGCCGTCGCGTTTACGACAATCTTAACGGCGAAGACACGAGAACTTACACAAAACAGTTGCGAGTACAAGTGACTGCACACACACAGTAACAGTACAACAATTGTCCTTCGAGTGCCTTCGACTATCGCCGGGGCAGGGATTTGTCTTGGGTGTTGAAGAGATCGCCCATTTCTCGACCATACGCACTTGGTCTTCGGCGAAGTTGTTCCGATGGGAAGGCAAGAGGCAACACGACCGGACTCCGACGAAGATTGCATCCGGATTGGAGAGTTTCCCTGCTACAGTCATCATGCCGAGCGCTTGGCCAGACTGAAGCAAGTTTTAATTTTTAAGGTCTTGGTACGACCTATCCCGTTGTTGCAATTTCAAAGAGTTGTTCAAAACCACCAACCTATCCCGTGGTTGCCGTCTCTTTCAAAAGTTTTCGAAAAACATTTGCATAAACCTATTTATAACTACCTTAATATTCGTGCGTTGTTGATACCTAACAGCTTTGGCTTTCGGAAAAAAAGCACCCTACCCTCATTGCTAGGTACCTTTCACAGTTTGTACCAAATCTAGGATTCGAATCTCTCTTCAAGAATAGTTTTCCTTGACATATATATTTCTATGGCTATGTGATAAAATCTTTTTGTATGTCCGCCTCGTCTATACAAATGAGATAATGCCCCATTTTTACAATTCTTCTAATCTAAGCTTTTTTTCTTTCGTTCAGCTTCTGGAATGCAGGTTTGAATGAGAACACTGTCAAGTCGTTGGCCATGCTTCTTCCTAACCTCCCGAGTCTTAAAACACTTGTTCTTGATGGAAATCCTATCCAGTCAACGGAACCTTACCATGTTCTCATCGCCGAATGCCCGTAAGTTCTCGTTTAAACTGTCTTCAAACAAGCCTAAATTTCCTGCTATTAAAACCCTTTAACTACCGCACGCGCCACTTTTTTTGCAGAACTTTTCGCCAGCCGATTGAGCTAGAGAGCTGTTCAAACCCTCTAAGGATTCGGCAAGTCTTGTAGTTTCGATTAAATAAGAAATTGGAAAGGTGTTGTTTTGAGTTTTTTGTGGGTGACGTCATAAATATGGTAGGTTTTAGGCCATTTTGGATCAGGTTACAGGGCCCTGAGCCCCAACACAAAGATCCACTCTTTTGACTCAAGTGTTTTTTGGAAACTAGGCTAAAATCCGAGTCTTTAGAGCCCTTGATTGCCTTTCTAGCGTCTGTGGTTCAAAAGTAATGGCCTAAAAAAACAAACCAATTAATTAATCCCCTAGGAGATTTAAGCAATTTTTGTTTATTTATTATCCGGGTTTTGTGATTTTTAGGTCATAACTTGTCCACCACAAAACGTTAGAAGGCCAATTGAGGGCTCTATAGATGCAGATTTTCGAACAGTTTAAAAAAAGAAGAAACAAAAAATTACCTTGGGGTTGAAGCGCAGGGTCCGATGACGTGGTCCAAAAAAATTAAACCTACCTCTATTGTGACGTCACCCACAAAAAAATTGAGATCCAAATCTTTGCAATTTTTTAAAAATCGAAACTTCAAGACTTTCCGCATCTTTCGAGGATTTGAACAGCTCTCCAGCACAGTCGGCTGGTGAGTTATGGCTCGCCCAAATTGGGCAAATCCCGGTAGTGAAAGGCTTTGGTAAGCGCACAAGATTCGAAAAGCTTGCGACCTTGAAGTTTACTTTTGCAAAACTTGTCGCTGACTTTACACCACTTTTACTTTTACTCGATGTGTTTTGTGTGTTGTTGTACTGCCATTTTGCCGGAGCGTTTAACCATAGTTCAGTTTACAGATTGCAACATCTGTCTCTACGCAATAACAAAATTACGGACAAAGGAGCCGAGCTTTTAAGCATGTGTCTCGGAGGAACTCGGTCGCAGAACCGTTATCTCAGCACATTGAATTTAAGCTTCAATCATATTGGCGACAAGGGTGCCGTTCACATTGCTCAGGTGATAAAATTGACCGTGGAAGCTTTTTTATTTTCATGTTTCTGAAGGCATACTTAAATTGACTGAAACCTGGTTGTTTTTGTTGTTCTTTTTGTTGCCGTGGCGTTGCTTAGGCGACGAGCATTGGTTCTGAAAAAAGGTCATCAATATTTACCCATCTGTGTGTAAAATTTGGCAATGCTCCTTTTGCGTATTATCATCGAAAACTGTTTTTCTTTGTTCAATGCCTTTCTTTTCTTAAGTAGGGACATAGCATTTTTAAGCGAGCACCTACCAAGCGATTCGGTTATACGTAGCGTTGTAATGTTTAAGAGTCACAACGTGCGTGCACAATATCTCTCGATGCGTGGAGGTTTCATTTCTGTGTTGTTCATGGTTTGTGGCGTCTCTGCCCGTGTAGTGTTTGATGCTGCTTTGCTTCTTCGTTCGTTTCTCTGATAAGCATTGTGTTTCTTTTCAGCGTTTGCCGTTTGTTTAGACTCAGCTGCTCAGGCCCGGTATTTCTGATTACAAGAATAAAAAACAACTTTGTTTGACAAAGTTGTTTTTTATTCTGCCAAGGCTCACAACAGGCGTTAATACATTTCGACTCCAGCAACATACGATTTGACTGTTACATGCGCAGTCTGATGATGGGGTTTTGGCATTGCGTTTCAAAACGCTGCTGTTTCTCGTTTATTATCCTAGCTGGATTAGTGTTTTGCCTATTTGGAAAACAATTTGTCTTTTGTAATAGTCTATTCAGGAGAACGTACATGAATGGACCATCACCAGGAGGTTGAAGTTTACTTTGACAATATAGCTTCACACTTATGTCAGTTTTTTTAAAGGCGTTTTAGGGACCCGATTCGGGTCCCTAGAATCAGAGAAACTTACCATCGGGTCTCTAGAATCAGAGAAAATCGGGTCTCTAGATTCAGAGAAATCGGGTCCCTACAAGTCCAAACCGGGTACCTAACATTTTCTTTAAAAAAACCTGCTTATATTATCTCGAATGACTTGGTGCGCAACACAAATATTTTTCTATGCATTCGCCCTCAGGCTCTGCGCATGAATCGTGTCCTGCTTTCTCTTTCTCTCGCTTCGAATCAAATTTCCGACGAGGGATGTCGTGCTTTATCCGCTGTCTTGAAGAAGTTTCCACTGACGCACGATGAAGTTGTGCAACGCCGGAAGCTGATGTCTCGACATAGTTATGACGGAAGAGGAGCCTCAGTAAGTTGTTCGCTGATCTGCTCAAAAAGATGATTTTTATTTGGCTCACGTTTTCATAAAGCTTTAGCGAGTCCGGCAAACGTGATATCGTTTATCTGTGATAACAGCTAAAAAATTAGTTTTTGATAAAAAAGAAGTATTAGTTGAAAAAAACAACAACAAATAGCTCTTCATGAAAAGAAGTATGAGTCATGAAAACAATGAGTTCAATACAAATGCTCTCACCGTACCTTTGAAAATCACCCTCTGATGTACTGTAACCATAAACTAATGGTTTGTAGGACAGTAAAACTCTTCCGGTAAGTTGTTTCGTCGCGTTTATTAACTGAATGGGCCGCCAAGGAAACGACAGCGTTGCCAATTATGAAATTTTTTCCGGCAGTACATGAGTGTAAGTCAGAGGTCACCAACCTTTTTGAAACTGCGAGCTACTTCTTGTGCACCGATTAGTGCGAAGGGCTACTAGTTTGATACACGTTTCTGAAATAAAAATTTTGCTCAATTTACCTTCAATTATTTTAATATTGATATTTGTTAATGTGAACACATTGATGATGCTAGTGTTATTTTTAGAACAGGCTTGCGGGCGATGCACGTGGCCCTTGCGGGCAACCTGGTGCCCGCGGGCACCACGTTGGTGACCCCTGGTGTAAGCCATACATTGCGTAGTCGTGACACTTTCTTGTTATCGAATTTTTGCCATGTGGACCCAAACTTTAAACTTGTCATCTTTTTTGAACATGACATGACTCACCACTTGCCAATCCACCGAAGCACTTTTAGGTCTCTGTGCGTTACAGGCACTTTGAAGTCACATTTGCCGAACGTAATGCGTGGCTCAAGTGATCGTGCGATCTACGACCACCCGTGCAATTACATAATTTTAACATCGTCAACAGAGACTTTTCTTAGCTGGACTACACGCAAATAGAAAAAGGGTTCACTTCGGTTTAATAGCTCCTGGTTACATAAGTTGTCTCTTCATTCCTGCTGTTGACCATGACCTGTAGTTTTCATTCATTTTCATGCCCACTCTGGGGAGGGTTGCGGGGGTAGCAGCCTAATGAGAACTCGAAATACCTCATCATCAACACCAATCTCTGAGATCCGCTGGCTCTATACCAGGAAGGGACCAAGAAAGGTTGGAGATATAGTCACGTCAGCTGGTTCTTGGACGAGCTCCGGGCCGCTGGTGGTCGTCCGGATATTAAATTTTTCAGAATTTATTTGAAGCTTATTCACTGTTTTTTAACATTCAGCAGGGTTTACAACTGAGCAGCGGAAGTACTAGATTCATGTACTGACGAACTAAAGCTTGCTGCTCAGTAATTGCAACTCGAGTGCAAGTGCGAGTTCTATCGACCATAATTGGCGTTTGAAATGTCAACATCCGATTCCGGACCCGCGTCCAGTTAAATGTGAATTTCGGTCCTCAGCTCTGCAAATGCACACGGTTCTTCAGAAAACACTTTAAAATACGTTTTACGTATTGTACGGCATCCTATAGTCATCACTTCCAACCTGCACAAACGAAGTACCCAAACTTAAACTTAAAATACACGAGCGGGAATTGAAAGAGTTGACAGATCGAAGAGCAAGCCCAAACTCATACCTTTTTGGCGGGCGATTTGGTACTGCTTGCTTCATTTGCATAGGGTCTCCAACCCATACTTGATCGGCTTTCAGCTGCGTACGACCAACCGGGAATGAAAATCAGCACTAAAGAGACCAAGGTGTTGTGTTTCTCCCGAAATCCAAGCAAAGTGTACGCTGCAAGTAAGCGATAATGTACTGCAGCAGGTGGAGAAGCTCAAGTACCTTGAGGTGGTATTCACGAGTGACGGAAGGCGGAACGGTGAGATTGATACACGGATTTTTGAAGTAAACACAGCTCTACGTGAACTTTATCGCTCTGTGGTTACAAAACCGGAGCTTTGAAACACCTCAAAGCTGTTAGTTTATAAATCGGTCTTCGTTCCGATCCAAACCTATGGTCATGAATCTTGGGTAATGACCGAAAGAGTGATGTGTCAAGTACAAGCGGCAAAGCTGGGATATTTGCGAAGAGTTCACGACGTGAAACTTCGCGACAAAGTGCGAAGCTGTGAAATTGGTGAAACGTTGAAAGTTGAGCCACTTCTCCGAATGAAGAGATCCCAGCTACGATGGTTCGGTCACGTGACTAGAATGCCCCAGGAAAGATTGGCGAGGCAAGTATTGCCGGCTATACTCAAGGGAATGCGGACCAGAAGTCGACCATGGATCAGGTGGAGTGATTACATCTCCGACCTTGCTTGGTCCTGTATTGGTATTGAACCAGAAGAACTATTAGAGATTGCTGTTGATCGTGAGGTAATTCGAGCCCTCCTGGGGATGCTTCCCCCGACCCTCTTGAGAGTAAAACAGGTAGGAAAGTAAATAAATGAACTTACGGTAGTAGTCTTGCAAACCTTATAAACCCAATATGATTTTACTACGTGCTGAATAAGTCACGAAATAAGCTGCTCAAAAGTCTAGGCCAGGCCATTGTTTGTATATCAAAATGAAAAGAGAGAGATCGATTGGAGAGCAGTTAATGAGCAAAAAGAGCTCTATTTACACTATGTACTGAAATGAAAAGAATGGAACATCAATGTGGTTTAATTTATGCATAGATCTTAAGCACTATTTTTGTTCAAACAGTTTGTTTAGTTTGTATAGTAATTTGTATCTGAGAAGATTTTACGATGGAAATAATATAACGCAAGCAACATTATTTTCAGTGAGACCGCTGGATATTGAACATGCTCTGACAATGCTGCATTTTCTATTCTGCGGCAGTTTTCAGAGAGACACATACTTTGCAGCGTGCGGCCTAACGTGACGAAAACTTGTATCCGATATGTTCCACATATATATCACTATGATTTCACATTCGTGAACATATCAGTCGTCACAGCGAGTGATCGTTGACACGCAGTTTGTTGGTGAAAAAGTTTTTGCCAAGTGTGTAAATTGCAGTATTTGCGAACTTCTTAGCAGTAGTCTCTTGTCTTTGCATTGACTTGCAAAGTATTTGGCTTGCGTTGTAGCAAAGTGACGGTTGATATTTATTTCTTTTTAAACCGTAACATTTTCGTGGCATATGAGACATACAACCATCGATCAAACTTTAATGAAAAAGTCTTTTGCCGTCCAGTCCTTATCAAATACTCGCCTTTCTCTGTCCGCTTTTGTTCGGTCCACTCATCATCACCGAAGGACTTGCAACTTCACTGCTTAGCCACGTTTTTCAAAATATTGCAAAACAATGCCCAGTAATGGGCCGTATTTTTCTATAGTTTTGCAGTGATCCCTTTAGTCAGGTTGAGTTCCACAAAGGACATTATTGGAAAACCAAACAGTGGTGAGTGTGTTTTGAAGAGCAAAGTGAAAATGTGGAGCGGAGTAATAGAATGCGCCTTGTACTGTGGAAATGTGTACATTGCAAGGAATATAAAACTTGATTGGCTTCATTGATAAAATTTAGACAAGTTCAGCGCCGCATTGAGTGAAGAGTATACCGGGACGTAGTTTGCCTACTCCTGCTTTAAAATAACCTTGCTGTGTTACAATAACTATATCGTGGTGGCCATTATGTGACATCACTCCAAATGATCTGCTAACTGTAAAAAAACCTTAAAAGCAGTAAACTAAGAAGAATTTTAGTGTCTGCCGGAATTAACTCATTTACGGCCGAAGCCGGAAATAAATCCCAATTTCCAACCGAAACTGAATACCTGGAAAGAAAAGGATCAATGTGAACCGCGGAAAAGGTCCACTCGGCCAAGTTTCCAACTACACACCATTCACACCACACTTTCAATTATGCAATAGCCTAAATCGGCGCTATGAGAAAGTTAGTAGGCCATTAAACTTTCTGAACCCAGTCACTGACAGTAACAAAGCAGTATTGTCACCAAAGGAAAAGGGTGCTTGTGGACCACTGATATTCGCTCGAGGTCTGCGGTATTTGAGACTACCGTTTTAGAGTCACCTAAATAATGCCCCAAATTAGTCTTCAGGTGCAAGCCTGATTTGCCCTAAAATGACTTTTAAACCCCGTTCAATTAGGATTTAAGTCATGCATATTGTTCGAGCTGCTTTTGTTAACAGCAAACTTGATTGCCTTTTTAACTAAAACAACACTGATTACCGCATTTAATCTCTACCCCATTCATTCAGGCCCCTGGTTCCCGACGTGCTGATTCGAAAGACCGACCAAACAGCAACAGAAGTGGTTCAGTGATGACCACCCGCGCAAACCGTGGCTCGTCCAAAAAGAAAGAACCTGCTAAGAAGGGAGATGCCAACGAAAAAACGCCTAAAAAAGATGATCGCGGTAAAAAAGGAGGTGAGTTTTTCAAAGATATTATCTGCTGATTGTTGTGTGTGCCCGACGATTGAATTGCTGTCGTTCTAGAATACGATTTTTAGCAAAAGACGCTTGTATCTTTGGTCAGGTATCCCTGACGAATAGAGGTTACGCGATTTCCATGATTTTTATCAAGCATATTTAAGTTAGCCGCTAAAATCTGGTTTTATCAGGTGTGTTTTCAAAACTTATAAAAGTTTGATCCCCAAATCCACGTTGATTTCCTTACTTTGGCCCTAGAGGGGTTTTCTGAGGCTTCGGGATCAATTTGCTCAACGTTTCCTTATTGGTTAATCAAATGAGTGTTTAAATTGGTCTTTCACTGTGGTTTGTTTTTTGTTAGTTTAAACCCAATAGATAAAAAAGGATAGAAAATAGCATTTTCCACTATTTTTTCATGGATAGCCGGTGTACACTTTAAAATACCCCTTACTATATCAAGGTTGGTTAATCCATACTTTTTGGCGTTTTGTGATCTCGGATAGGTACAGGCTCATAAAAGAATTGATTTTATCACTGAACTCCAATGCATATGTAAAGAGTATGTACAGCTTAATAGATTCATCAATAATGTACCTTTCGGTCTATTACATCCAGTTAGCCTTGGGACGGAATTCTTCCATGCAAATTCACTACGGCATTTTTATCATCTAGTTTCGTTATTTTGTTGCTGGTCTAGGTCCACCGGTTTAAAAAAAGCTGCTTCTTAAATCCGAAATCTGTTGCTGGAACCAAGGTGTGTTTATTAAGCGGCGTCTATTGTGTTAGAAACGGGCACCCATTTACTGGGATGGGCAAGTGACTCATCATAAAGGGTTTCATGAGTAGGATTACAGTTAACTTAGTTTTTGTTCTGTCTACTAATATTGCACAGTTTCACTGTAAGTTCATCAAGTGTGCTCATTATACAGTTAGTAGCATGCTTTTTCATGATTGCGGTGATGTTGCTTTCCACTGTCTTTGTTGTCTGCATGACAACCAAGTTGGAATGTTTTCCTAACTTCATGCAATTTCACCTCAGCTCACTTGTTTTTTCACGTTAAGTTTTCCGCTGGATGTTTTAGGCTTTACCTTGCACTGATAACAGTGAATCGTGTTTCCGAACGGCAACTAGCAGTTTATTCTGACTGAGAGGCGCGTATCATACACACATACTGGTCTGTTGTTTGAAATATGTGCGAAACCACATTATGCTAAATCTTTGTGTAAAGTGAAAGCTTTTCCAAGCATTCTTTTTTTGCAGTTTACTGAATGTGTCTACAGATTTAACGCAAGCAAGCTGTTAGTTGCATGCAGAAGTGTTTTCGTCTAACACTCACTGTCATATTTTGTTTTGTGTTGAACTAACTCTTGCTTTTTTTCTGCTGCTGCGGTTGCGTTTTTGCTTCTTCAAGAGCTCACGAAAATGACTTCGAAACGTGAGTTTGTTGACTGTTGATGATTGTGTTTTACCGTTTTCGTGCAAATCTTTTTTCTCACTCCTTACTGTTGTCGGCGTTTTTTTTTCAAATAATATTTTGGAAGGCTGCGCGATGTATTATAATTTTTTTCACAGAAATTAGTCCTTAGATTTGTGTCATTGGTGGGGTTGCGATGCTTAAGTTCTTGGTTCACGTTTTAAGTATATCTGAAAAGTGAACTATGCCATTCGAGGTCAACGATGTAGCCAAGTATAAAACGACCAGAGTAAATGAAGTTGGTTGTTGCAGTGCCGAAGCTAGGGCGACTTCGTTCAAGACCGAAAGTTCCTGTTTCCAAGTTAAGACCCCGTTTTTACCGCTCTATGCTGACTTAAGCATGATTTCGGCATCACCGATGTTTTTCCTCCGTAACTTCACCTGTAAATCAGGTCTGGGCAAACTTTTCAATTCGAGGGCCTGATTAGATCCTATAACTTGACAGCTGGTCTGATCGGGAGCAGATAGATGGATTGTTTGCGTAAACTGATATAAAGGAGATGTAAAACATGATTAGCCTTACTACTAAAATTTTGACAAGTTCTGAGCAGTGGTGGAGGAACCTTTTTCAAAGTGGGAGGGCACAAGTGCACGTCAGAAAAACTATGGATAATTTTTTTCATTGAGCGATTTACTTTAACAATGGACCCAATACTAATTTTGTTGCTTAAACATATTTAAGCAAAATTCGAAATGTAAAAGTGGGGGCCAGACCCCCTAGAAAAAATGTGGGGGCCTAGGCGCATGCGGCTCCCCGGTTCCGCCACTCCTGGTTCTGAGGGCTAGATTAAGGTGACGCGTAGTATGCCCGTGTCTGCATATGGATGCGCATCTTGTGCAGTGAAAGTTTTGGGCTACGTGTACATCTTGGCTAGTGCAAATGTGCTACAGCATTATACTGTACAAGCGAAAACTATATAATGTTAGAGGCTTTGTAATTTTGTAACCACTCGCGCGATGAGGTGATAGATATCCCAGTCCTTGCTTGATACAACTTTAATTGGTAGAAGTAAGTCTTTCCAAAATAAATATAGAACAGCACATTGTGCCAATTTACAGCGCTTTAGGGACACGTACTACTAAAGCCTTGAAGTCAGTAAGTGACTCCTAAATTGACGCTTGAAAATGTCTTAGTTGACCCTTTTACCATTAATAAGAAGCATTGTTTGTATTAATAAAAAGAACATAGCATTGTATGTTTCATTAAGAAAGAAGCATTGCACTAATAAAAAGAGAAGCATGCATTACTTGCATTACTAACGAAGAAATATGAAAAAACCTTGACCCCTTGTTCAGACATTGCTGACTATTATGCCGTTTCTTTTTGGTTAGGCTGATAAACGCTAAGTTAAAAAAGACTTTTTCATGCTACCGATCCGTTTAAACCGGTGTTTCAATTGAGCGTGGGGGTATTGACTCTAGCTCATTTGCTGTCCTTTTCATGACTTGTTTTTATTCGTTAGCTTCGTTGTCACAATTGTGCAATTTTATGCAACCAAAATGCCAATGCGCATCCATCAGCCCCTCCAGGACATAAAACCCACTTGTAAAGCTTCTCATGACCCCAGATGTGATAGCAAAATTTATCTAATGTATCTAATGTTTGTCTATTGTGGCACTAAACGTGGTGAACACAACGCAATGTGCCCGGGCGTTTGTTTTTCCTTTCGGTCAAGACACATTTTACTGGATTGCAATCTTCAAATTACCGCCGGAGATGTTCACCACCCATAGTCTCAAAAATTACGTTGTTTTTCAAAAATTACGTTATTTTTAAACGAAAGCACAAGCAGTAAAATCACAGCAATTTCCGGCCTTTCCACATGTACTATACTTCCAGTCAGATCATATCTTTGTTAAAGCCAAGGATGATAAAGCGAAGTAGAAAGTTCTCCTTCGCTTGTTAAAGCGTGATTTTATTCGCTTGTTAAAGCGAAGGAAAACTAAGTTAGAAAGGGTTTGTTGTTCTCTTTTCAGAAAATCGTTCTCTTTGTAGCAGCACCATTTAAGACAGATGTGCCACTGACACTATTTTAGTCGGCTCAGTAAATTGCGTATTTTTTTATCAGGGCTTCTCCGCGTGCTCCACATGGAATTTTTAGTCGTCCACAGAGTTCCATAAATCCTTGATAAAAAACCTTTACTGTACAATAAATTATGTAAGACTGGATTAGTTGTTCGTGAGGTGTCAGTGTAACAAAGTGGTCCGTCGGATATTTTTTTAAAAGGAGGTAGTCCATGGGCCAAAAAAGGTTGAGAACCACTGTTTTATATTTAATGACAGTGCTTGTTTTTCTCAAGTTTTTTTTATACTTCTATCAGGTTTTTTTAAGGTGTTTTAGGGACCCGATTCGGATCCCTAGAATTGAAAATCGGGTCCCTAGAATAAGAGAAATCGGGTCCCTACAGGTCCACACCGGGTACCTAACATTTTCCTTAAAAAAAACCTGTTTCTATTAAATATTTTGAAAAGTAGGTGGTTACGCATGGTATTTTCTCAACTTTTCACTGATATATGCACCATCAGTAAGGGTTCCAAACATTGAAAAACTTTGCCAATTAAATGTTCGTATTGTACGTGGATCCATCTTATGGAAAGTAGTAGTTAAACTGTGGTGGGTTTTCAAAGTATTAGAAGAACTTAACCGCGATTGTGCGATATTCAGTATGCGGTATTATGGTTTTGTAGTTATCCTGATTTTTTTGCATAATAACGCCAAAGTGATATAGTAACCACAAGGGATTAGATCCGGTGTTGCAACCTGGGGTCAGTGAACACCAAAGGGATCCGTGAATTCGATTTAAGGGGTCTGTGAATGTGATGTAAAGGGTAGGGTTAAAAGACTTTGCAGAGATTTCGATTACTAAAGTACGATGGATGAAACCTAATTTCGAAAATTTGTTGCACCATTTCTTCTTGATGGGTCCGTAACTTTTATTAGGATGTACTAGAGGTCCGTGACCTACAAATGTTTAAGAAACGCTGGATTAGACGTTTCGGTTCATAATAGAACTTTTTTTTGTAAAACTAATGATTGTGTTAGCAAAACTTACTGCATTAATCGAGAGCTTCTGAAAAACAGTTTCCGGTATAGTTTCCCCGAAGCTGTTCTATACAACGATCCTTGAAACTGCAAGACGTTGAACCTTTGTGGCTCTCGTTCGGCGACCGGTCCCGCTCAACGACGACAACAGGCTGATTTGAATAGAGGCGCTCTGTCATAACGCGAGCTCTATTTAGACAAACTTCATGCTTTCTGTGCTAGCCAGTCCGCAGCAAAGTTGTGTTACGAGAGTGTTACTTTCCGTAAACAGAGATTGATTGAGTCTCACAAATTTTTTATCTTTCTGAATTTGGCTTCACCACTGCGTTCAAAATGTTATGGTTTATACATCAGCTACGACTTCACACCTTAGGAGACAAACACTGATCACGACTGTTTAGTTTAGGCTCTCTGCACAATGCCACGGTTTTAACTGATTTGTTTCTTATCCTGGTTATCCAAGAGCTGTACGTGTAGTTTACTTGTCGGTACTTGTAATTTAATCTGCGGCTTTTGACCTGCATGTCTGCACGGTTTTGACTGTAATATGCACAAAAACGGTTTTCTTGCTCATGTTTTTGCAAAACGTCCACAGTTTCAATCGCACAAGAAACTCCTAAAGGCACCAAAGGCAAGAAGTCGGGTGGTGCTGGCGGCAAAGACGGTGGGAAACGAGGAACAGGAGCAAGTACTTCTGCCGAAAATGAACCGGGCGACCTCCCGGATATAATGCACCCGCTTCTTGATCCACAAGCGGAACATACGGAAGGAAAAGTGTTCGTGCCTGGATGCCTTACACTGGTCAATCTCAACTTATCTCGTAAGGGCGAGGGTTCTCGCTTAAGCAGCGTTGCGATCTTGAAGTTTCTTCGAAAGACTTGAACTTTATCGTTGAACACAAATCTTTTGCAAAGGATAGTTTGTGTAACGTAAGCTCGCCAACCACTGTAATGAAAGACATTTTTAAAATACCCGCTTTTTGCTTATGTCACAACTCGGCTGAAACGGACGTCTACGTCGTTGTGTTGTGCGAACATTTGACGTTTGCGTTACTTCGATGCACTTCTGATCGGACAACAGCAACCTTTTGATCCCTGCATCTAAAATTTGTAATGGCTTTTTCGAGAATAGAAGATTGTAACATAGAACAATTTGTTTTTTATGTATTGACGCCATTGTCTTGATTCCAATGCTTCACAAAACAAAACTTAGGTAAATTCGGCTCGGTCCTACGAATTATCATACGCGTTTTGACTTTAGCGGAACATAGTTCTACTTCAGCTAACGATTCAGCGTTTATGGTTAAAGCAATGACAGTTTACTACAATTACATTTGGAAGAACCCTGAAGCTGCTTCTGTTGAAAATTTTTTTGCATTGAATATGCTGTTTTTTTACTTTCAGTCTTTCTGCAAATGTTGATTTTGACTTACAGCTGTCATTTTTTAAGGAAAATATTAGGTACCCGGTATGGACCACCTTAAAAAAAACTGCTTATAGTATAAGTTTTCTCAAATGTTTCTTTTCAAACTTTTGATATTCAATTCAGTGGATTAGTGTTTTGTCAAACGCGTATCATTATGATGTAATGCTTAATACTTTTTTCAGCAACATCGCGCTGCCGTGTTTATCTCATAGGCAGGCTTTGCTTCCTTAATTCCAGTACTTTATGTTATCGAACCCCCCACCCAAATTGGATTACCTTTTATGCCGCCTTTGCCATTTAAAATTCTTATAGACGTTTGTCATGTTTCGTCGGATATTTCTGTTCAGGAAATCGCATCGGCGTTGCTGGAATTGAGTCGTTGATGGAAGTTGTCCAGTATCAAGGTACCAGGCCACGAATGGCTGCGGACCCGTCTGCTCCAGGCTTGCTAAAAATTTCCCTTCAAGTGAGTATTGTTTGCGGCATTCGTCTCCTTATGTCGTATTTTGATCTTTCGCGACTTTCCACATCACAGCTTTCCACCTTATAAAGTTACATCACAAACACTCCACAGTCCTTTGAAACATTCTTTGCTACACAAAATGAAGACGTCCACTGTCAAGGACGGATCACTAACTATTTTAAATGATGTGTTACTAGTAATTGCAAGCAGGGAACGTCTATCCATTGCGCTAAAGAGGGTTGTCTTTGAACCCGCCATGTGTAAAAAGTTTCGGGAAATCCAGCAAAAGTGCAAAACTCCGATCGAAAGCGTTTTATTTTATACACCGTCTCAGTGACACTGTGTATTATTATGTTGACGCACGTAACTCCAACGACTCGCGGATGTAGGAGCTTCGCAAAATATGTCAAGTCCTCAAACATATTTGTGACAAGATGAATGCGGGAATGCGGTGGTTGCTGTTGTAAGTTCGCCATAAGACGTTTTTTGACGTTTGATGCTGGAGGTTTTTTGGAAAGTAATGGTTGCATAGCGCGGTGGTGGGCGGTCATGTGATATTCGGACAACTTTCTTCTGTCATGCTCTAATCTTTAATTTGGTTCTTTCCTCCTATATACTTTGCTTAGCGTAAATTAGAACGTTAGGTGGCACTCGAAGCTATCGGTGATGTATTTTCCCTTTGTACCCAGCATTACTTCAAGCTGCCATTCGCGGTAATAGCTGTGGAAATAAAGATAGATATCACCCTTATTGTAAGTAACAATAACAGACGATGGGGAAAGGACTTCCACTTATTTTCAATTCTGAAAAGATTTGATATTGCAGAAAAATTTGGTTTCTGAAGATCATCCTACCTACGTTGCTATACAAGACGCTATGCTAACTCGGGATCCTATGTTCAAGATGGAAGTTAAGTCACCAGAAGAAGACCTCCAGTCTGTCGCTGCATGAAAACATACGAAACAAAACCTGAGCAGTTTTGACATTCACTGTATTTGCGTATGAACGCGAGTAGCTGAACCAAAGGTTATTTTTGAAGTTGTATTGTTTTCTTGAAGTAGACACATACTTAATGTGAGGAAATAAAACTGTATGCGTACCAGTAATTCGCATCCTTCTACTTAAAGTTTCATGCAGAATCACTTTTGACAACTGGTTGTTTTTAGTTTACTTTGCTTTATTGTTTTTGTCTGCTATCTCCTATGCCATGTTTGGTTTTTGAACGTATAGTGGAAAATAAAGCTTCTATCACATCAGATTCTCAAGTCATTCGTTTGGAACGGAGTAGTAGCGACTCATCAGCCTGGTATTTGTACATCTTTGATGAAATAGCTTTCTTTTGTTTTATTCTATGTTGCAGAAACGTTTGAAGTGTGTTTGACTTTTCACTTCATTAATCAGCTTATTCACTATTTGGTCGGGTTTTGGTTTCTTTGAGCTACAGTTTATTGCTGCCTCTTAGAGCAGAAGTTCCTTACCTGTATTTCCAAATCTTTGCGCGGTAGATTAATAAATATAAAGTTGTTATTGACAATTCCACAAATTTCAAAGTTCTTACGAAGGAATTGTTTGAAATGGGTCGTTTTTCGATGAACTGCAAGCCTTCACAAAGTGAGTAACAGAAAATTGGTGGCAGGACTTGACATGGTGCAACCAAATGTGATAAATTATATCAGTTTTGATAAAAGTTGCCGATGCTTAAGGTGATGACTGAACACGAAAGATTATTTCAACAGGCTTTTAGGGGATCATTCCAAAACACAAAAGCAAGACCCGTTCCGTAGAGTTTTGGTTGCATGAATCTCTTGCTAGCGATGTATGGACCCCTCCATAAAAATACGAAGGTCGCTTGCGACTGAAGCTCGCCTGCCCCCAGTGATGGATTTACGCATAGGCCATGGCCTAGGGCCCCGCGCAACTTCCCATGACGACTCAATATGAACTAAAACTTTCGAAACTGCGCAGAGACAACTTCACAATTTACCTTGAAACGGGCGGAAATGCAAATGTCTACTCTAGACCCTTATCAGTACAGTAACAACACGACAGTGTTTTGCATCTGGGCGTGAGAGAGATGCAGGCCGTCTTTATGAGAGTGGTTACAAAAAAAGAATGAAAAAGGAAAAAACGGTACTTAATTGATGTTCAATTTTCCACTGACAAAAAGCTCGCAACAACGTAAGACCGCCAGAGTCTGCAAAACGCCGATGAAAATCAATTTTGTCAGTATTGGATCCTACGTTTGGTCGTTTTTACTAGATTTCGCGCAAACAGAATTTGCTTGTTGAAGCTCTATATGTTAGTTAAATCAGATAGAACAGTTTTTCGTGAGCTTTACTGGGAAAAACCTGTATACATATTGGGCTTACTTCGTATGGTTAGCTGGGCGTGTTGCGACAATACTTGGCTGCTGTGCAAAACTTGTTTTCATGCTGTTTACCTATGGCATAGAGCAGGGCTTCTCAAACTATGGGTCGCGGCCCTAAATGGGGTCGCGAAACCAATTGGCTTGGCAAATCAGATATAACAATTTTTGTAAAATTTGCAAGAAAATTGAAAGTTGGCCTGCAGTCGATCTATTTCTACTGCATTTTCAATTTTAGGGGCAATGTCGTACTTTATGCTCAGCTGTCAGTCGTTTACTATGGTGCCTGCATGAGCTATCAAATGATACAAACCAGGTACAAGTCATGCGTTGTTGCACCGTGACTGTTTTCACCTACTGACCTTCTTGCATTCATTCCGACGCGAAAGCTTGCTTCTGTTTTTAGACTCTAGGTGTACTTTAGGGACTGATCTAACTACTTTGAGAGCACATCAAGCAGTTTCAAACTAAAGTTAGAAGCTTCAAACACAGTGTCAGAAGCACTTTTGATTTTGATTCAGAAGTTGGATCCACAAACCATTGTTGCAACCTCTCTGGTGGCGTTCCGTTGGTTGTGTGATTCACCACGAACGGGATGTGCGTGAAGAACAACACCATTATGTATGTAGCGCGAGCAAGCAATAGTAAGAGAGATTGCGAGCATGATCTCTATTGTTGCTTGCTGTCACGGTGCGAAGCTGTGCAAACATGCCGCTCGGGATTTCCNATCGCAACACCATACACAATTGAAACTTTAGGAGGACACACACCTGCCATGACCAGGATGAGCTTGCGGAGTTATTAAACGACAAACATTTGCAACTGGAATTTTCCAAACAGAGCTTAGCCTATGTCATTTTTGGAAGAGCACAATAAATTAATCCTCAGTCATTTCTGATCTAGCCATTCATAAACTCCTAGACTTTTGCACAAGGTATTTGTGTGAAGCGGTATTATCAAAATTGATATAATCATCAAGTCCAAAAACCGATCTTTTTTGAAAAATATTAAGAATGTCCTTCGTCTAGCGTTGTCTAGTATCGATCTACGAATAATTGATCTGTGTACAAATTATCAAGTGCATCCATCCCATTAGTTGTACTTGATAACTTCTATAAACTGAATTGTTTTTTGTTAATTATTTTTCGCTTTTCTGTTTCCATTACGTAGTAATTTTATTAGTGTGTAGTTACTTTAGCGGATTGTGTGCATTTGTAAGATTTTGCCATTGACAAAACTGCATCTTGAAATTTGTAATGGGACGCTTACACGTATCATTAACATCTAGGCTATTCATCAAGGGGGCCGCATAGAAAAACCTTTTTCAAAATGGGGCCACAGAATAAAAAAGTTTGATAGGCCCTGGCATAGAGAATTAAAACACTGTAACACTGTATTTTGTATTGCTTGGAAAATGACAACTTCAAACCGGCATAAATAAGCTCGCTGTCCAACGAATGGATTGTGCTTGTTTGTTTCACAAAATATGTGGTTACTATTACTATAAAAAAAGGCGTTTACGTACAGGTAATCAGATCGACAGCTAGACAATATTTTCGAGGGCAGCAACAGGGTCCCGCATGAAAATGTATACATCCGAAAAACAAACTGTCTACAAAAAAGCGATAGAATCACGGAAATTTAACGAAGAGAACTTCTGAACTAAACGAAAGAGCTATATATTCCAAAAAAAGATCGCAATGCTATTTGTTCTTTAGACGAATATAGGAAAGACTTTAATTTCTGTTGAACATATAAGACAAATGTAGAACCAAAGTCGGCGGCACAACAAAAGATAGATTTTTGAGGGGGCACTACACATAAGAGGGGCACACTTTCACGTTTTTCAGACATACGGCCTAATAGGTTACACCTGCTTGGGGCCCCATAAACTAAGATGGCCTACGGCTCCGCGCTCTCTAAATCCGTCTCTGCCTGCCCCCACAATGCCGCAATGACTCCTGATAAGATTTGTTCGGTCAGCAGTACGTCAATATCATGTCAATGCTGAAACATATTCTTTATTCTGTGACTATGGAAGGGTTAAGCTTCCACAGTGTGGTTTTCGAGTTTTCAGTAATAACAAGATGACGCTCAACTTATGTTATTCAATTTGGTTTTGGAAGTTAAGGAAGAATAAGTTCAGCAGGAATTCTCCGATGGATATGAAGTTTAATTTATAGAAGATTGGAAACAAGAAATGTTTGTGGTAGATTGTGAACATAAATCTGAATAAGATTCCATGAGGCGGGACGTTTCGTCAGATATATTCAACAGACGGAACCAGCGGCGAAACTAGACGAAGCATTTCGAGGCCGTAAACCTGGAAACTAAGCGCTAGATAGGCGATTACAGCAGGTGGTGTGATTAAGGTAGAAAACGGGTGTGTTTTTAGGGAATGGCGACAGCTTTAAGGGGCGAGAAGAAATTTTCTCGCTTTGCCGATAGTAAGAATTGCTGATAAAATTAAGCATATTTTAATTTTTTTTAAATTTATTTGTTTATAGCAGACACGAAGTCCATAGTATGAACACACACACTCTGCAACGCAGGTTGATAAAACAGACAATACAGAACGTAG
>JGI24021J15306_10001366_pt1 | contig 23684 bp, 13 predicted proteins | sample Ectturendosymbi1_FD_15306 | JGI IMG/M metagenome (IMG submission 15306) | reverse complement strand
ATCCGTAGACGGTTTGAGCACCTCTCTAGCTATAGTGGCTGGCGAGTTATGGCCAAAAAAGTGCCGGCCACTCCAGTGGCCGGCGCGGGCGTACCTCTACGCATTTTTAACCTGCAGGAAAGCTTCGTGCATCATGCATGAAGCCACACACCATCACCACTGACACATATTCTGCTTAGTCATGTGACTGCTAACGCTTCGCGCCCCTACGTCATTGCGGTCAAAGTTTTTCTTGTGTTTGTTCACTTTACATCGCCATTGTTCTTACTGGCTACAAAAACTTGCTTGCAGCAAACTCACTCCACTTTACTTCTATGCCTGGTGATGATGGTATTAGTGTTTTTCGAAACGTCTACGATGCCTTTGCGTTCATTTGCTTCGGCCATGCTTTAAGCATGTGTAGAGGAACGGTCCGGTTGTCTTGTCAAACCGCCTCAGAGGGGAAGTGAACCTTGCATTGATCGATGGAGGAAGTCATTGGCGGCGTCATAGCGAAAGCACACTTGGCGTTTCGGCCAAAGAGAGCTCTCTCACTTCTATTTGCATGGAAGTGACTTGTATGCTTCGCTTTTTGTGATGTTTTTTTCTCTTTAGTTTGGCCGCCTTCTGTTCGCATGTAGTGGTAGCTATCGCGTAGCCACGACAGCATGAAGTGTAGGCATTTGGAAAACAAGTCCACACTTTCGAGAGGGACCCACCTCAGACATTTGGGGCAAGCAGTTGAACAAAATGGCCCTCTAGTCTAGACCCTTCACTAGCATTTGGTTTAATAACGATTAACTTTTTTTTCAAACGCACCCTGCGCAATTTCTCAAGTTTAAAATCTCTTCAGACACAAATGCAAATTACCAGCTGTCTACTGTTTCTTGAACCTAATCATCACACCGTGTAATGGGCAAGCTTAGTAGAGATGGCCGGAGTCACTTTTTCAGACTCCGACTTCGCTCCTGTTCCAAAATGTTTGAATCCGGGTCCGGAATTTTTCAAATTTGAGAATCCGACTCCTGTTCATACTCCAGCTACCATCGAACCAACTGGGAATTTGCCCATGTTTTTACTTAAGAAATGACCAAGAAGACTCCTGCTACTTCGGAAATTGAAAAGTGACTCCGGGTCTGGGTCCGGTTTTTCACAAATATTTGACTCCGGTTTCGGATCCGGAAGAAAAATGCCGAATCCTGCCGGAGTCAAATCCGGCACTCCAGATATATGGCCACCTTTGATGCCTAGCAGCAATAATTCATTATGGCGACAAAAAAGGTGAAATTCATGTTTCTTTTTGTGTTAAAGGAGGGGGCACTATCACATACCAAAAACTGACCTAAAGCGGTTAATTCATTGGAGGTATAGCTAAGCTCATTATTAAGATATTTTTCTGTTGCTAGCAAAGTTTGGAAATGTGTGCTTTTTGGATGATTTCGCTGATTTCAGAACAGGGCTTTTCACGCCACCGGCCATTTAAATCCCTCTCGAAACTCAAAGCAGACCGACTGGCTTGAACGTTACAATCCTGACGAGTAACCTACATCAAATTTTTAATTTTTCACAAAAGCATTTTCACGAAAAGAATAGCTTCAAATGCATACAGAGGAAATTATTAGGTGAAGTCGCAAGCCAACGATTTCAAATACATATATCCTAAACGAAAGCTATAACACAAAGTACATTGATGAAACATTTGCTTTTCCAAAGTTAAAAAAAAATTATGACTTACTTTGTGATGTAAATCTATAAACCCTAGTATTTTGCAGAAGCGCTCGACATTGAAAGCTTTTCTAGCTGGTGCGTCTTGTGGCGACTGTTATTAAAGTTACATATTTCCGCATATTTTGTGACACTTGCGTCAATCGTGACGCGGCAGGTGTTTTCGTAAAACGATTTATTTTATCCTCTGCACCCCCGAAGAAAAAAAAGTTTAGAAATAAAAACAGTGGACTACATATATATACACGAGAGTAGTCATGCAAATGGGAAAACCGAGGAAGCATAGGTCAGTACAAGTGTTACAAAAATCCAGTTAGTGATCACTGACTATACAACGATTGAGCTGTAGGTGCCTTTGTTCACAGAACATGTCTTTTATTTAGTTGGTCATTACGATGACGTGTTTTTGGTGTCTTGATTGGCAAAAGAAATAATATAAAAATGGGTTTAGTTTGCAAAAGTGGATTTAATCGTTTACGCTCAACAAGACAAAAACATTCAAAAGAAACTACGAGTACATAAGCGATAACAATGACAGCGGACCTGTGAAGTCAGTCAACTTATAGCTGTTTTTAACAAATGGAAAACCTGACGAGGTTCTTTCCTCTCAGTAAAACCTGAAAAACGTGTGAACCTTGCGAACGACAAACGGTTAGAGACTAATTAGACCTTGAATTGGAACCCTTGGCACTTTCAAGCCAGCACAAAAACGGATTGGACAATACATTCTAAATACAGGGCTCTTTTTTTCGCTAGCCAAAACGAAAAATATGCTGTAGTTCAGAAAAGTAAGAGCATCAGAGTTGAGTGTTGCCTTCTTCGTTGTCTGATGGAGCGAACCTGACGCTTGTCACGTTCTTTGTGTTGTCATGCACCAGTGCGCCTCGCTTTTCGAAGATATCATCTGTGACGTCGTTGTTGAAAACACCTGTATTAGCTTTTGGTATGAGCCCAGAATCGGATGAATTGTCGAAGTTTCCGAGGTCGATAGTCATGCTGGCGCGGTGAGCTCGCGGCTGCTCCATTTGTCTGCAAGAAAGAGAACAACAAACCCTCTTAATTTTTGTGTGCTTGCCAATGTTTCATCTGGACTAGGTAGTGTCAGTAAAAAGATAGTATGGCGTAACAGTTTCGCAGTGCTTGTTGATCTGAATGTCGCTGCCATCGTGTTTATGATGCTGCGCCTGCTTTACCGGTAATATTTACAGACTACATTACATGAACGCTTTAGGCTTTATTTACTTTACGTTAGTCAGCATTGTGTCTCGCCTGTGAAAGTCCCGTTTTGAACAGAGTCGTCATTGTGCAATGTTTGATGTTGCTGTGTTTGCTAAACTAACAGAAGTGGACGAATGTTACGAGAAAGGAGGAAACATTGTCTCAATTAAAATGCTTTTCAAACCTCTTGCGGTCTCTGAACCAGTCAGGGTTCTTTTGCAGCCGAGACCTGATCTCCTGCTAATTCTCATAACTCATTGCGTTCATCAGTTTCATGACCTCTAAGCTGCTTGTTCACGTCAAAGATGTCATCACCAGGCCCGCAAACCAGAGCGGAGGCAACCTGGCAAATGCCCCCCTCGAAATTTTCAAAATATGTTTGGTTGTTAGGTACAATACCAAGTTAAAATCAATTTACCTCCCCCCGAAAATATCAGCTGGTTGCGGCCCTGGTCTTCGCCAATAAATAGTGGCATAGATGACGTGTGTAATCAGTGCTTACAGTAAACTTTGCTCAAACGTCTATTTATGGTGTAAGAAATCTCCGACTAGAGGCCAGTTCATAACGCAAACTTCACGACAGGATTAGGAAATTAATATTAGCGAAAATCTTAGCAAAGCGCTCACATTTCATTCATGCGAGGGTTCGTTAAGCTCTTAAGCGGAGAACGGAAGCGATCTGGAGGTTGACGAATGATATCCTCGTAAGGATTGTCACTTTCGTCATCCGAAGAATCTGAATCCGAGAAGTCAAAGCCTGTGTTGACATATGCCCTGTTGTTGTACCCTTCCAACCTGCACGCAACCGCTTGTTAATATAAAGTAAATCCGACGGAAATTTTCCAAATATAGCAGGTCAAACGCAGTAGGGTACCTTGCAAGTAAAAATCGTACAGTAACGTTGATTAAGAAATTTGCAACTTTCAGAACACACGCAAAGGTAAACTTTTGATGACTGTTTTCGACTTTTGTTTTGGAAAACTGCTACTTATTCACAGCATAAGCGTTTACTAAACTGAATCGTTCTTTCTGCTCTTCCTTTTTGACAAAATCGGCAACTCAAAAATACGTGATTTGGTGTCAATAATTCAATCTATACTTTTGGGTATCCATCTAACATCACTGAGTGACTTGCAGTGAAGTTTTCTGCACAAGAACTGTTACATTGACCGCCACCACTAGACACGCAATGTTGCTTCAACTTGCCTTTATTATCAGGCATATCACGAAAAAAACATTTTTGCATTTACTGCATTTTGTAAGGCCAAACCTTCCCAATCAAATCAAGATATCATATGCTTGGGGACAGTTATGGGCTAAAAAAAATTAGATTTTTAATTCAGTGGAACGATGCTATAAAAATGAAATGTTTTTGTGTAATCATAACTCCCACATTTGCCAGGTCTCAGCCTGTTTGTACAAAGACTAGTGCGATTTTTCAGTGGCAGAGATGCGACTTTTTACCTAGCAAGTTTAACTTAAATTAGCGTTTGTACTGATAAGGAAAACGTAGTTCATTAAAAGGTTTTAAAAAATTTACAAATTTAATATTTAGATAGGTAGACACTGTTTTATATGAACCGTTTTTCGTAGCGTTATCTCACATTTAATCAATAGTGTAGCATCCAACATTTGCACAAAGTGCAAAGCTTTTTTATGTTTCTCCATTTGGTGAAAACAACAGTAGATTTATTTTAATTAACATATTTACTGAATAATGATTCAGGCAACTGGACTTAAAAGGCTATAAGCCAGATCTGCTATCTTTCGAAAAATCTATTAAAATCTCTCTGCATGTTTATATTCTTCTACGTCACACACAGGCATATTGCGTCATTGTACGTCACGGTTAATCAGGTGTGACTTGTGATTTATAGAAACATGAAACGGTGTGAAACAGTTCGGTTTTGTTTTCCAAAAACAACATCTCAACAATGTGATGTACTGGAAAACAACAAAACAGGTCTTTATCTTGATATAAGCAACTTGCTGTCGCCTGATCATTTTTCAGGTAAATAAGCACTTAAAAAGATATAGTAGAATTTATTAGTTTTTCTTCAAGAAGATTCTGCCTTCTGAGGCTATAGTGAGCCTTTAACCTACGGATATTTACTTTTTCGCCTTAGTCGCGTCAGCAGGTTTGACTGTTTGGTGCAGTGAAGGAGGTCAGTGTACACGAATCGAAAAGCATATGCTATTGACAGTGATTTATTACTAACACATCTCAGATATTTTTTTATCAATCCAAGTTTTCTCTACCGTTGGACAAGTAGTCTTAAATCAGGTTTACAACCTTAAATGTCTTATGTAGGAATTTCGTGTGTTATATATTGAAGGTTTTTGAATCAGGCATATCTAATTTTTGCTGGTTATTTGCTCTTGCTTAAAAGCAAATTAACTGTACTGTTCTTTGTTTTTGTTGATTTCCAGTGGCTACATCGCCACTGGAAGCATTCGTAAGCTATTTAGTTTTATAAAATTTTTTACATTTTTTGATACAGGAATTTCAAATCCAACTTAAGTCTCAGAAACGTGTGATCAGTGCAAATTCAATAAATGAATTACCTTTTTGGTAAAACGTTTTTGTTGTAACAAGTGTAAGTGCACCCATTGAGTATAGCCAATCTTGAGGTTAGTGAAATACTTCATACACATGCATCATTGCGTCCTGTATATTCAAACACAGGAATAGCAATTTACCCGTTCGCATCTCTCATCGTGAAGTTGTTTTCCTCCACGATTCCTTCATCAGTAAGAGGATCCTCCGGGTTTCTAATCTGTCCGTTGCCCGTTTGTGTTTTCTTTAAGAGCTCCCGTTTCTTGTTTTTGCGGTCAGCTTTAATGATCTTTGAAAGTATGCATGTTGAATTTTACATGAAATTCAATAAATTTAAACAAGTATCTAAAGTTCCTCTCATTGCTTAACTAAGAAATTTAATAAAAAGGCAAGGAGTTGTTGCAGTGATCTTAGAAAACGATACGCCAAGTTACATGAAGTTCAAAAAAGTGATACTGATGAGAGCATTGACACGATAGGCCAAGTTTGATTCAGTCTGATGCTAAGCATTATTTTACTGTTTACTTGTGTTAGTACGCAAGATTTCTATCACTGTGTGTCACATTCATTTTTTTTAATCTCTGAACTTACGGCAGCCGCTGATGTGTTTTTGATGCCATCGCGTGCATCTGTCCACCGCAGAGTGATGACTGACAAAAGATGCAAAGCGGTGGACCACCTGCAAATGTTAGAGTGTAAGAGTGTTGAAACTGAGCAGGTGAACACCTTTGTTCGCCAAACGTTAGAAGCAAATATGTCACAAAGCTGATGTCAACCCCTGAAAGACAAACGAAAGCACCCTTTCATGATTTATCTGAGACGAAAAACTGCTTTGGTTGGTTTTATCATCTAAACTTTCCTTTAGTTATAATTTCCTGCCATACCTGTGCACCAGCATGCATGAGAATTGGATGACCAGGATGATGAGGAAGAACAGAAGAAATGCAAATGAAACCGGGTTTACCTGCCAAGAGATTGTTAAACGAGGGTTAAGGTTAGTCTCTAAGACGCGTGACAAACTACTGTGTTGGATTATCTTTCGTTTGTTTATCGCCGCATTTGTTTTATCAACAGACACAAAGTTGTTTGCGTCTTATAACTATTAACATTTTACCGCTACCCTAATCCTGCTTGTTTCAACAAAACCATTCAACATATCCTCATCCGATTGGAGACAAGTACGCATCAAAACGGCTGAAGGTACGTACGCTAACTAGTTTGCCCTCGATGTAAAAAGAAATAGATATGTCAGTGATGGTGAGCTGAAGAGCGAAGTTGAGGACCAGCCAGAGAGCGTTGGCCAAATAGTATGCACCGGTCATTTTGTTTCGAAGTGCTTTCAGGTCGCCTGAAAAAAAAAACGGATGTGAAAACGTCTAAAAGTCTTAACATTTTTGTTTACAAAACATTAGCAACGCCAAAAACTACCAAACGTTCTAAATTTGTCTTCCCAAATACATTTCAAATAATGCAAAGAAACGTGGCTAGCGTAAGTTTAGGAAAACCATAGAAAAAAAGTTGCGTTTGTAGTTTCATTATGCTTTTGCAATATTAAAAAATTTTTGATGGAAAAAAATATGAAATTCTTACCAGCACAAAACAAACTACCAGTTCAAAATATTTCAGATAAAACTTTTTCATTCATGAAAGTATGAACAGTTACAAACCTTACCATGTTTAAAGCTTAAACGTTGTGATAAAACATTGCAGTTTCCGTCAATTATTAAGACTTTTTCAGGGCCGTTTCTCTTCTTCATATGCTACCATCACATATTCATTCACAGTTCGCAATGACCATTTTGAAAAAGAAGCTACCCCATACATACAATTTAATTCATGTTAAAAGCAAAGTTTTTACCGATAAAACTTGGTCTCGATTTTTTGCTGAATGAAAATTAATGTTTGGAACTACTTGCTGTAAGCCTAAAAGACGAATATAAAGTTGTTTTTTTTAATGAAAACAAACTTGCAACTGGTGCTAATTATCCCCAGTGAAAGATTGACGCACATACTTTTGACACGAGCTTTCTCAGCTTTGTCTTCGTCAAGTGGATAGAGGTATTTTTTGATCAAGTATTTCCAGAATTCACGTTCCTCGTCGTCAAGATATCTGCAATAAGCGACGCAACCGTTAGATATTGTTTATTAAAGGCAGAGAAACCATTCGAAGCAGTACATACGAAATGCTGGACCATCGTGAGCCAGCAGGACGCCATGTAATAAAATAGGAATTGCAGCAAAGCTTACTTAGCAAACAATACTTATGTGAGTGTCCAGCAAGGTTTTTATGGATCATGTTCGAAGGGGCTAGGCAGCTTCTAGATATTCTAGATACTGCAATATTTTTTATGATTCCAGAATTTTGTTTGAATAGGTAATGTGATTATCTGATGTTGCAAACGTTGAATGTGATTGCATAAAGTTAAGACAAGGAATGTCTTTCCACATCTTCAGCTGGTTTGTGCTGGTATGTCTTTAAAATTGATTTTTAAAAATGATATTTTTTAAAAATAACACGCGGCCATTTTTGAAAATAAAGACAGGTTAGAAAAATAAATTTAAAATTAAAACTTTTTCAAAAATCGTCTTTCCTTCAACAACGACGTCACTATGCAGCGTACACCATCCTCGTTTTTGGTCGATATCTCTCTCAGCGGCTTAAGCAAAGCCAACAAAAAATGAAAGACGCAGATAAACATCATTTAATGGCATATGAAAAAATCACGAGTTGCTGTTTTCATATAAAATGTGACTGTTCTTGCAGTATGTCGTCTTCATCACAGTTAAAAGAAAAGAATTGTATAAAGGTGTGAGATAGGACCCTCATGAAAATATGATGCGTAGCGCAATACATAAATTTACTGTGGATTTTTACGTCATGGTCATTAATACTAGCTGATTTTTATGATAATCTTCATTCTGGCTTATTTTATGACAATCATGATTGTTACCAGTAAATTAGATCTGAATTCGCATTGTGATGTAACACGACCTCTGCGCGCGACGGCAGGTAGAACAGGAAACGAGCTAAAAATAACACAAAAATAGGTGTAATGGCATCGGCATCAGTTGAGTGGCCTCGGTCGTGCAGGTTTTTCGCGCAGACTTTGAGTTAGTACTTCAAAAAAACTTTTAATAAATTTGGCAAGAATTTAATTGTTTGACGAGTGTCATGATTCGATCGGCACAGAAACTTCGGTGCTGATTCACAACTGCTCTTACTCAATCACTCCATCTTCTAGAGATCCTTCAATGACCCAATAAAGCATTTCTTCTCCTTCTTCTTGATTCCTGTCTTCACTAATCATGTCATCATTATCATCATCATAAAAATCACTGAAGTCATCTTCATCCTGCGTGAAACACGTATTGAGATCAAATAGCTTCACACATGAAAAAGGCCGTGTAACATGGATGTTAGCAAGGCGTAAGAGACTTACGAAATTTGAATTGCTACAGCGTCTTGCCGGAAAAGGATGTTCACATCCAAAAAGCAGATTTTCAACGAAATTACCTTTTTTACTCTGTAAGCAATATAAAGGCACATTTGGTGGAATTTTTGCCCCACTGATACGGGAAAAATGTTGAATTGACAAATGTTTTCAAAAAAGATTAAGATTCTATGCAAAAACTTCTCAATGCTTGAGATGATTTTGGCCTGAAAACGAAGTGGGGTTACAACCCTCCACGCATCCTCCCTCCGTCAATGGATGTATGTGACCACATACATAATCGTTTCACAACATAGTTTGCAGTGGTTGTGCATTCTTCGTCAACTGAATGAAAACAAGAGCTCTCTTGCAGCATAACAGAATAATCACAGCAATTCCAGCTCATCTTCACCTGTTCCATATTTTCAGTTAACTCTCGAGACAGTTCCTGCGCAAGCTCACGAGTGACGTTGGGACCCGGCTGCTGGCTGATTCTTTGAGAAGTCCGTCTATGCTGTCTGTAATACGCATCACACGGAACTGATCAAATGCACACCAGATTTTGCCACAGGGTTGAGGTACAAATTACACAGTCATTACTTTTTGATGCAAAACAACACGGTGCATTGCTTGGATTCAGTTGGTTGCGTAGTAGATGAAATTAATGCTATCTTCCTATAATGATATGAGGTTTGCTTTCAACTACTGTAGAGAAGTTAAAAACTTGTGCTATATAATTTTAAAATGTATAGCAAAAAGATAAGAATACAATCCTTTTCAATTCAGGTTATTTCTCTGCACTGCTTTCTTTCGGAACGCATTTTGTGAACCACTATTAACCAATAGGCAGGCAACGGACCTTCAATCTGATATTCAAAAAATATAAAATTGAGTAACAATTACCGGCTGAATGATACAGTGGGTTCAGCACGCGTTACTAATTTGGGTGGCCGGGTTCGATTACATGTCGGGTCATTTCAAACAATATAAAAACGACACAAGCGGTTTGCCCAGCCGTGATGGGTGTTAACTTGTAAGGAAAAGCTCCGTAAGCCGTGCTACCATTGACTTGCCTCTAATGAATTCACTGTACCACAGTGGTTCTTGGCACAGAGCAGTCGGTGACCACAGATATTTTTGAATCTCCAAAGAGAGTACAACGAAGTATAATGAAAGTCTACAAATGGAGAAAAACCGAGCAACTTCACTTATTACACCTTCTTTGTACAGAAATTTAATAAACTTTTGTTTTGTGGTTTTACTTCAAAATGTTTATTTTTTTAATTATCTTGTTGACAGCTACTAACGACGGTGCTTTGTTTTGACTGATGTATTCCATAACCTTATTTTCCACAAAAATTTGCAAACGTTTGGTGCATGAAACAGAACCGTCGCCAAAACGTTTTCAATAGGGGGGCTTTGCGTTTGTGCGGGGGGCTTGACATTCTAAAATTGACATAAACTCCACTGATTTATAGTGTTTCACGTTTCAATTTGGGAGGATTTGAAGCTTTGTTTGGGGAGCTAGGCTCACCAAAGACCCCCGTAGTGACGGGACTGGCATGAAACCACCCTTGAAATTGGACTGGCTATAAAATGTCGCAGTTATTAACAACTGACAAGACCAAATGCGATCTCCAGAAACAGGTAAATATCTATTTTCCGAAATTATTCTAAACAAACACTTCCACTCAGCAAATTTCTGCTTTTTTTGGCTTTTCCCACTAGAGCTTACTGTTTGTTCACAGACTGAAAGTTTTAATGACAGTTTGCGTTGCAGTTTACAAAAACGTTCAAATCCAACCCCAGGATTAAACGGATTGATAAAAACGACGGTTCAAACTCATGTTTTCAACATTATATATCTCAACCTCAATAATGAACATTGTTGCAAGCGGTGAAAAACTGTCTCATCGCTTTTGTAGCCTCGACTTCAGGGTTAAAATTTTCGTTTAGGAAACAGATGCAGATAGCTTAGGTGTTCAATAGTTTGAGTAATTTTGCTCTAATAGCGGAATTATCCGCAAACCTGGATCATGTTTTCAAAGAACTGCATTTTTGCAGATACGTCAGTTCTCTCAGCTCGTGCTACTTACGTGGAAAGTTTTCTCACTCTCGCAGTGGTCATCGCATCATCAGGAACTCGCTCACTGAATCGTCGCAACTGGGCGAGAGACATTCGCTTGCTCAAACGACGCCGGAAAGCTTCTTGATCGATACCTGTGTTACAAGTTTTTTCTTTACGTTTGCTTCATTTTGCGAATAAAAAACGATATCGAGATGTTGCTGGTAACCACGGATGAATATTATAATTTGGAGGCCCGAGGCAAACTCTAAGAAAGAGGCCTCAAAACATCGCCACTGCGAAAGGTATATGTTATGGGACTAAGTAGATAAGAATAAAATTTGTTTCACATTTCAATTTATGAACCAAATTCAAGAACATAATGTACATACAAAAAGCGCCAAAAATATGTAACATTTGAAGCTGTACACCGGAAAGCCAACCCCTTTGACACATTTGTACATAATATTTGCTTTATTTTGGATAACGCATGACTTGCTTCAGAGCTTGAGCTTAACACGACGTTTTTGCCATAGATGACCTATCAGGTGATGATGAAATCTGCTAAAATCGTTGCTATTGAACACCCAGTGGAAAACAAAGAACTTAAACCAAAGCAATGTGGGTTTTTTACTCAAAAATTTTTCTCAAGAAAATCTGAAAGAAACACTTTTAGACATAGATTTCTACGTTATTATTTGATATCCAAATCGGTAGGAGCAATTGTTCCCTGCCTGTGATCTGTTGTCCTTTCGCCTCTGTATATCGCCTGATTGCTGAAGCCGAAAACGTTGTCCTCCTGCGTTGGACTTGGCTCGTGCGATTCGAAGGTTGTGCAGTTTTCGGATCGTTTGTCGGAACGGCGCTGTATTGTGGGGGCTTGGGTGTGATGCAAAGAGCACACTGACACAGGTTTCCCAATCCGCAACTGTAGTAACCTTCCGATGACGCAGAGTCGTAAATCGATCCTGAATTAGGTCCAACTTGAAGAGATTTTCCTGTTGACTTGTTCACTACTTGCTGCATAAAGACGCGAAAGGAGCAATCAGTAAACGCCATTTCGAGTTGACATGTCTCTAACTGGATAAAGTTTTCGCTGCGAAGAGTTATACATAATGTGAACATGACCGTAAACAAAATGGTGTTTCTGCATCGTTACAACTTTTTTTAACTGTGGCGTTGCCGCCGATTCTTCCATGTCTGCATAAAATTGTGCCCATGTTGGATTTTCCTTTTGTCTGTGTGGTGGACTGTGTCTGTGTTTATTTAAGTTGCTATAGTGCTGTTTAACGAACGGCTATTTTCTTGCGCACCCTGAGCAGGCCGTTGAGATTTTTGTTTGTTACCAGTCTATCCACTCGCTATGAACAACTAAGACCACAGAGGAACTATGCAAAAGACATGACAATTTTCCCAAGCACTCGGACATTTATTTCATCCTGCTTTTGCATCTTTCGTAAATAAATATGGAAAGCCACCATAATGCATGAGGATTTTGATGTACTTTCGGATAAAAAAGAATGTATATGTATATACTGTATGTATATACCTTTACATTTGAAAATTTTTATAAAAGTGTATATTTTCTGTTTTGTTAAAGTTTTTTAAATGATTTTTGGTCGTTGGCTAAGATTTGGTATCATGCGTACATGGAAACAGGTTTAAAAACGTTTTTGGCTAGGGATATTGCAAGGACTCCAACCGCTCATATGAATTTAAAAAATACATGTGGGTATGATTTGCCCCACGTTGGCAAATTTGTTCCCCCCTAAACAAAGCTTACGCAAAAGTTTTAGGGGCACGGGCACGTGTTTGAACAACTCCGAAACGCTTCCCAAGCTCATCTCACCCTAAAAAAAGTTGTTGCATGTGGGAAAAATTTTGTCTTTTCAAAACCAAACACATGTTCCTCCCTAAAAAATGCGCGTAGTACAGTTCCAAACGGCACGACGAATACGATTAAACACCCGAAATTCCGCTAGTAACCTCTATTGGTGGTCTGCACAAGACCCACAGCGTGATGTGTTCGAACCCCCAAAAAGGAAAACAAAGTGATTTCAAACATGTGTTGGTGGCAACGCTTGTTTTGAGTCAACACATTTTTCACAAAGTCACGACAGGGTCAAGAGAATCTTTATGTGAATTCTTGCCCGTAAGGTGTGTTTGGCCCAAATTGGACAAACTCCTTTACGATGATATCTGGCAATCTGCTGCACAGAATCGATCAAAAAAAGGAGAAACAAAGTGACTTCAAAGATGAAGTAGCGGCAACATTTGTTTTCAATCAACGCACCTTTTACAAAGTAACAACAAGCTTTTTATTGATAGACTCTTAAATTCGTTCGCAAGCGTAACTGGTCTTAGTACTTGTACGCACAACTACAACGCTCGTACGCACAACTACAACGCTTGCAGACAAACTTCGTTCACACAATAGCAACGTTGATATGTGCTATACAATAAAAACCCAAAACCAAAGTGCATGCAACGCTTTTCTTTCAGCAGTTTGGACAGAAGATTTGAAAGTGTTCCTTACCCACAGGGGCTCCACACTTCTGGCGCGTGAACCTTGTTTGGTTTCGGTGCAATGAAATGGACCGCAAATTTGATAGCTTTTTCTTGCCTCAGTGGTTCATGGGCTTGCGCAGGTTATCACTGATGTCTATTCATGAAATGTAGGTCTACCGTGGTGGACCGCATGGCGGGAGGCAACATGCTTTGGTACGCCATGTTGCTTTGGTCACAGCGAAATATTTCATTTAATTTTCAAGAATGAAAGCTCCAGGGCAGACCTTTACGTTAGAAAAACTTTGGAAAAGTAGCAAAACGCAGATCTGGCGTTTTTCAAAATTCCGGGCGTTGAACGACAATAACTGAAACAAAGTTCGCTTACAAATAGAACATCACAAGCTTTGCAGTGAAAACTTAGGTCGCCTATTCCCAAGGGAAAATACTGAAAAGAAAGGTTTCTGATGCTTGGAAAGCACTTGCCGAACGTTGAAATGAGTTAGCCTACACGGATCGACTCTGCTTCTCATCAAAATGTTTTGATTGATTTGCCAAACGAACACGCCTGGTACCACATGAGCATTCCCGCATTACTGGCAGTTGGCTTTGACTAGCGTCTTGTTAGAATATTTCGTGTGTACTTTGCCTACTCCTGGCAAAAATCCCCCGTAACTTGATATATACAAAACTTATGCAGATTTTGAGAATGCTACTCGAAAGGCCACATAAAAATCAGCTACTAGAAGGCTCACTTTGAAACAGTCGTTTTTAGTATGCTGCATCAACCCTCAAGTTCGTTTGCCTTATACGAGCAAAGTATACCTGAGCAAGGTTTTAAAGAGAATTTCACTGATTCACGGATTGTTTGGGACAAGTGGATCTTGTACTACCGCTTCAGGGAACAAGCTTGTCACAATAGTGACGCATTGGACATAGCGTGTAAAGGGCAAATCAGAATAAGACTTGAGAAAAAAGTGCAGCTTGGCGTGAAAATTAATCCAGACGACTGCGCTTGATTTGCCATGTTTTGAAACTTTGTTGAAAATTTGCACACATACTATTCTTTCGTTGCTTTTGTATTTGGTTCTCGTCGGTCATGACGCAAGATTTTCGTTTATCAACCACTTGTGTTAATACTGTCTATCAAAAGGAATCCTTTCGCAGCAAAGTATCAAGCACTAAGATCTTACAGAGTATATATTTTGCTTACGAGGTAAGCATCATCAGCTCTCATTCAAATAGAACTTACTTGTGTTAATTGCGAAAAGATACAGGTGACCAATGTGACTAACAAAAGAAACTGTTATTGCTTGCCAGAGTGCAAGAGATGTCGTCATACAAATGTGGCAATTCAGCCATTAGCGCTGAACAACATGTTTAGAACAAGCCAGACTATAGCGCAAGTGCTAGATCGTATAAGGCTTTACCAGATGCTGACAAGGTCGATGTAATAAAGAACGAAATTCTGACGCAATGAGCACCTGATTTCTCACTACTCACTGATTTAAACCAGCCTTTCTAGCGGTCAGACGCATTATAAGGCATTGCTATTGCTTTTCTGCCAATCAGATGCTTTGTATTAAACAAAAGCTATGCAGTTACCAGTGCATCGAAGCTTCTTGACTTCCGCGATTTCCCGGTTTACAGGTGTAAGCTAAGCGAACTTTTCTTTGTGCCACGCTATTGTCGCGAATGTTCGATATTTGTATATCGGTTTATGTTATCACGCACAGGGCACCCGGAAAAACGAAGAGAAAAATAATTATATGTGCTAAAGTAGTAGTTCCCAAACTGTGATACGCGTACCACAGGCCTCCAAGGTGGTACGTGAATAGACCTATACTTTCTGTTTTTCTTCAAAAAAAAAATATATATATATATATTCACTGCGTTGGTTTTTACTTATCGTGTTCTGTTAATAAATTCCTGAATTTTTGTGAACTTCCCTCGTTGGTTTTTAAAAATGGCCATTATAATTTCTCATAGCCATTTTCTTCAGGTCGCATTTGTGTCAATTCTGGTTTGCCAAACTTTTGATCGAATGATATTGGGTAGATTGAGTTTTCCTGGAACAAGGTGGTACGTGGTGACAGCAAGCAACCCACAAATGCTACGCAATCAGAAAAAGTGTGGGAACCACTGTGCTAAAGCTTATAAAATCCATAGTTTCATTATAGAAAAGGTTAATTGGTTCAAAGTTTACTTTGAAAGTAAAAGTACAAGCCTAACGATTAACTTGTACTGACTCTGACTTGTGCTGTCTTTGGGCGTTGCAACTCAGTAGCAGGGCAGTGGAGTCAGAAGCCCCAACATCCGACACCAACTCCGACTCCGGGAAATTTCAATTAATTATCCGACTCCAACTCCGACTCGGAGCTTTAGCTGTATCAGTTACTTAAAGTGATAATTATTTTCAGATGAGTTTATAAACCCTACTTGCACTTTCCAAGATTACGGAAACTTGTTTTAAAACGATGTGCATGCAAGTTAATGTCTCACTTTTGCAAAATGTGATCAAGCAGTGGTTAGTCTTTTAATTTTACAGAAAAAATACTCACCTAAACTGGCCATAATTCAAATTATTAGAAAACATTGATAACTGATTAAAGCAGATACCTTGCAAACAATATCAGTAAACAAGGAATTCTGGAAAAACTGTGCATCCTACAGGTGTGCATGTGCACATAATGCCCAATGCTGTTGAAAAACGCGCTCGGGCACACCATCTAAAACAGGGGTCACTAGCCTTTTTGAAAATGAGAGCTACTTTTTGGGTACTTATGTAGTGCGAAGGGCTACCAGTTTGATGCACACTTCTGAAATAAAAAGTTTACTCAAATCAAATTTCATGTAAAAACCTTGATTATTATGTTAATGCTATTTTTAGAATAGGTCCGAGGGCGATAAACGTGGTCCTTGCGGGCGACATGATGCCCGCGGGCACCACGCCGGTGACCCCAGATCTAAAATGACTTTATTGACACAATTTTTACGGTCGAACGCTGCCAACAAAGCTTCAGCTTTATTGAACGCACATGTGTCGCTATCTTTTTTCCTACATGGCCAAATGAACATGTTAAAGTCAGCTATTGTACAGGTCAAAATCCACAAATTACCAAGAAAGAAACTAAAGCAAATTAATCAGATTTTTAGCTTAATACCACTTGGGAGCATTCAATTTATTCTTCTTTATCTAAACACTTAATATTAGTTTGCCTGCGATTAGATACAACAAACGTGCATGGTTTAAGAATCAGTCAACCTGGATTTTTAATACAAAAAGTTGCGATAGAACGGCAGAACCTGACATGAATTACTGTTACTTAAAGCACAACAGTTCACTTTCAAAGGGACTACGATTGGAATTTTATGAAAAAAGAATCGAAACGTATTTCTACGTTTTAAGGAATATCTGTTCGTTTTAAGAAACTCATTTGTATTGCAAGTTTAACATTTTAGGAAGTTTGCCACGGTACCTAGAAGATGCTGCGAAGCAACTGTGTTATTTTCAATTAATTGGATCAAAGCTTTGCAAACCAGTAGAAGTATGACCAGAAACCAAAAGTCGTGATTATCGTTTGCGGTCAGACAGTTGCAAGCCTTAATCATTGCACGAAGATGGGAGCAGAACCAGGCAGGAGATTCCTCAAACAGCGTGCTGCAAAGTTAGAGCCTGTAATTGTTGTCTAGGTTATCCTTCAAGTGGTCGCACAGAAAAATCTCTTTTGAAATGGTTCGCAGAACAAAAAAGTTTGAGAAGCCCTGATCTAGGTAAGAGATAGCCGGAACGTCTACAGTCCATATCGTGTTGAATAGCATTGCAGTTTTGCTTGACTGTGATCAGAACACAAAAATGAAAAATGTTACGAAAAAAATATTTTGGTTGCAGTATGCTGTGTATTGCTTAAAAGGCTAAGCTAGTGTATTGTTTATGCATTCAGAAAATTGTTTTTCTTCTACTGACTTTTCGCATAAAATTACCGAACCTGTTCTGTTCACCCTGTAATCTCTTAATTCTTTTTCACAATCAAACAACCACCTACCATTGATCTCACATTTTACGTACAGTCAACAGTCATATAAACACTTTAGAAGATAAACGCAAAAAATTAGGTTAAACATCTTGAACGCTTTCAGATTTTTGCAAAATTTACGAAGCAGTTATAAAAGTGTTCGTGTAATTATACTTTCACAAAATATCGGCACAAAAGTATTTCTTTATCGTTTTTTTCTGGTCATATCGCTTCAATTTCTATAATTACGGTAGACCAAATTTGTTGAAAATCGCAAAATTTAAGAAAAAAGTTGATATTCTTATTACATTGTATGAGTAATATAAAACTAAAAAGTTGAATTACTTGCAATGCTTCTTCTGCAGCTTGCTCTTCCACAGGTTTTCGCACTTCACGAGTTCCCCACGAGACGTTATTCATGTTATTTAAGCTAAAAACCAATACATTTTGATACTTTTCTATTTACATTAAGACAACTTTTGTCAAACATGAAATATTGCTTGCTACAAAAAACTCAGCCGCCATTAAAGCCACAAAAATAGTTTGCTGAGTATTTAAAAATATTTTAAAAAACAACGAAATAATTTTCTGATTTCATCAGAAAACCTTGCAGACAAAAATATTTTCGTTAAATTTAGGTTCAAGCAAGTTTGCAATATTTGAAATTATTGGAATTTCCATTTCAGTGCTTAATAGTACTTTTACCAGCAAAACGAGCTACGGCTACTTAATTACCTGTAGACCATCAACAAAATGAAAGCAGATGGAACGCATAAGTAGTAGAGAATTCCGTGAATAAGGCACATGATTTCTTGTGGATGCAGGAAACCAGTGAACGCGTACAGGCCCACAAGCATGATCATGAACAATGAATTGGGATCCAAAATCACTGAGCAATTCGTGAAGAAAAATTACAGCTGCGGTTTTTATGCTTAGCTTTTTAAAAGAACAGTTTTTGTACCAGGTAGCACCACGATAACGCATTTATAGCTTTGACACAAGGCAGTCTTCGCAGAAATTTGAAACATACCAAGGCAAGGCCAATAAATGTCATAGGGGCAAATCTCTACAATATTGCAGAGCAACAGTCTTTTCATGAGATCACTCGTCAGTCACAAAAATGTTTAAAATTTCAAAAGGAAACCTCTACCTGAAGTGACCAGTGTTCCTACCACTCCGACAATTACAGCCATCATGACCAAAGCGTAGATAATGGTAAGAATGCCTGCCACAGCTACCTGCATATAAAAACATAAATCGCTACAAACATTCGGGTGATTTCCACTACCAAGTTTGTGACACACGGCGTTTTAGAATGGTATTTCCCACCAAAGCCTATAGTCCCCATAGTCAAAGGAGTTGGTTTACTTTCTAGAAGCCATTCTGTATATACGCAGACTTTCCCAAATTGTTCATGCAGGTGAAACGCTCGCAGCATTTGATTTTTCTTAATCCACTAGATTGCGCTTGCTATTTGGTAAACAAACATCGTTAACCCTTTTATTTTGCAGATGTTTCTACTGGAGATGGAGAAAAACTTGCTGTTTTCAAAAAAAGCAAATGATCGTCAAAGTTCAACCAGATCCATATTTGTATTCGTGACCTTTGAGGTACTTGATTCCGCCGAGTACAACACAAAACTTTGTTGTGGTGTTCCTCACTTGAAAATAGCATATCCATGAGACAAGATTTTATGCTTGATCAAATTTGATACTATAATAAACAACTGCAACAACCGACAAGCTTCACTTACGCTCTGCTCGTTTTTTCGAGTTGCTATACATGGCGACATTATCAACTTAGGGAGATAGCAGCAGTGCACAAAGCAGAAAACATCTTGCTTTCAAAATTGTGCGACCCCACGGAATATAACGCTGCAAGTTTGCAGTGCACTTGTTCGCAATGCAGTTCAATCGCTTGATTGTTCACCGAACAAATGGTCTGGTTTTGTTTGCAAGACTTGAGCACGCAGTTGCGTTGGAATGATTCATTAACAGCCTTGCGATTTGTTTGCCGAAGGACACGCTTTATCCAAACGCTGTCAGCTGACGTCACAAGTCGTGACCATTCCACGCGGCCAACTTTTCAGACTAGAGGTCATTAAACTACACTTGGAGTTAGATCACGCCAGCCTGTCATCGAGGGATACACACAACACCTATTCGGAAAATCTTGGAAGGTCCCTCTTAAAACCAAATGTTGATAGAAGTGATAACAAGAGCATCCTCTTGTTTCTTCCCATATCAATTGACGTTACCTGAGCCACCCAGCAACGCTTTCATAAATATTTTAGCTGGTTCCAAGTCCAGTTTACTTTGTTGGACAAAGTATTTATAACACTTGATCACGTCGGGCTGTTACGCAACGCATCTCGTTTTCGTTTGGATGACACAAGGTAACACTGACTTCAAATCGCAGCCATCTCTTTCATGTGGACTAGAATTTTTGACGGCTTGCATAACGTTTGATTCCCTCATCCCTTCGCAAAAAAATGGTTTTCACAAAGGTGTTTGGTTTGCACGGAAAAAATTATAGGCGATATCAATTCAGTGGGTTTGGTTGATTAGATGACATCCATATGTTCCTTCACCTATCCAAAATGACACAGTGACAACCGTTGTTTACATTGATCAGTTCGTTTGCCCTTGTGTTTTCATTTATTCTACTTTCCACTGACAATTGGTTGCTTCTTTGCAAAACGTGTTTTTTGCGTTGTTTCTACGTTTTAGCTGAGTCTTATGAAACAATAAATAAAACAATCAATCAGTAAAACTCTTATAATTCCAGTTTATACATTTAAGATTAAAAGCAAAAAAGTGCAGACATCAGCTTCGGTTTGATTCCTCAACTGGTTGCACAACTTCAAACCAAAAGCCAGTGGAAAATTTGAAAAGGGAAAAATGTAACATAAAGGTGCCAAGCATCTGAAATCAAATATATGCGCGTTTGCCAACTTTTAGATGAAATGTCGTGCAGTATGGATTTGGAGACGGTAAGACAAGCTGAAGTAACCAACCAGTACGTAAATGAAAAATAAATCGTCTGTATTTTTTTACGTTAAACATGACGAAGATTCAAACTTCAAGATAGCTGTTTTCAAGTTCTGTGCTTTTTGAATAAACACATCGTAATGAAATATTAAGTTACAATATTTGGAAGTCGGTACAAAATATTATTTGTGATCACCAATTTTTTGACCAGATCTTAAGCTCAATGCTACCAGCATTTTTGATGTGGTATTGCGTAGATAACGTTTCATTCTCAAAGTATCAATTCATAATTACTTGGCTTAACAAATGGACGAAAACGCTGATTGCTTGCAGATTATCTCTACAATCGATGCTAAGCAACTGATGTCAATTCAGTTCCGCTCTAATCCACCTTTGCGTTTGAAAAGTACTTGGACTTAGGCTGATAGTACTGAGATAAAACTCAAGCTATGAAAAAAAGTGAGATTAACAAAAAACAAACACGCAGCTTCTTCCAAGTAAAACTAGTGTTTTTTTAGCTCGCACGTTTTTATTGGAATCAATTTCTAAGCAGATTGAGGGCAATTTATAGTTTGTAAAAAATACTAATAGGGATTTCTTTTACGTCAAAGTTCGAAACTGCTCTTACACAAAACGTTATTTTTAAAGATGCAAGACGGTGAAAGCTATTCTTTGGTGAAAGCTATTCTTTGGAAGCGGGCTGAAACGTCAAATGCAAACATGACGCGAATTTCAGCAGAACGTTTTTCAGTTTCCCGCTGTTCGCTTTACCTGGGTATCTTGAGAGACTGTGTAACATAAAATGATGAAGATGACGACAGGAATCAGAGAAAGGATAAGAGAAAGAGTTGCACTCCAACTGAAGACGTATTGAAACGCTCCCTGGACAACCATGACCACAGTTGCTGGACCCAGGATGCTCGAAACCATCAAACCAAGCTAAAATTTCAAAGTTAACAGTTGTGATAAATAATGTTAAGTTTTCTTAAAAATGTAATGCGAGTAGGTAGCTAAATCATAATCTTTTCAAGGTTTAAAAACATTATTTCTACTTTGGAAAACTTTCTATTGAAGGAACGGCGGTTACGAATCTTATTAGGTTAACCGTTTACCTTAGGGATTTTCGAATATGAAAAAAATTAGTTTATGAGCGTAGATACAACAAAATATTACAACTAATTCACAAACACGCATACTATATCACCTATGTATGTGGTGCAAAACGACGCGTTATGAGGTTGTGTTTCAGTTGTAACCAGTGAATATGTATCTCTTATTTGGTCCATTCTCAAATGCACCACCAAATAAATGCAAAACCAATCATAACACTCAATTTAATGGCACGAAATAGTTTGCTAGATCCTTTCTAGAAACAATCCAATGTCAGATAAATTAACCTGGTAAGTCACATATCCCCACGAAATGTAAGTGTTGTTCTTGACTGTGATACCCGCATCAAGAAGTATGTCAAATATGTTTGCCATGGTAGATGGACCCCACCTTCAAACAAAACAAGTAAAACTGTTTAAAGTTCATTTTGCCACAGTCCAGAAATTGTGATAAAAAATGTCAAGACTGGTTTAAAGAATAAGCAAATGAAAAGAACTAAGGCGAGTTATCCATATCCAAAAAACTTTATAGCAAGATATTGGAACAGAGCTTCCAACAAACCTATCGAAAAACTACGATCAATGCCGTTTCAATTAACAGTATGTCCTATTGTACTTCTGTGTTGTTATGCGTTCCTGGCCAAACGCTCAGAATCATAACGTTCACATTTATAAAAAAGACTCAAGCAGGTGAAGGTTAATGATGCATAACTTGCCCATACGTTTACGGCACCTTACCTTCTGCGTTGATTGTAGAACTCTTTGAAGTCTTCTGGAGCGAATGTGTAAGAGTCAGATGCTGCACTGTATTCAATTCTCCATCCTCGCTTGAGAAGAAGAGTACATAGCCATCGGTCCTCGCCTAAATAACCGAGTTAAGATGTTTATATAGACATAGTCATGTTAAAAACAAGTCATTAATTTTGTTGCTTCTCGACTACATTTCAGATTTGGAAGCAGAAAAACGTGAACTATTTTACATGTGGTTTTCAACCAATCAAATATTCAATTTATTTTGCTTCTGATGCGCAACGCAGTGTTGGGCAAGTGGCTTCTCAAGCAAATATTTTTATTGTGATTGGAAATATCATTGGCCTTTTTTTAGAAAGAAGAAAAACGAATGTTCGAATTTAGGTAATCCTTTTGCCTTTTTAAACGCTACCCCGTGGCGGTTACTGCCGAAGGAACGTTTTGTATATAGTGCCATAGTTTGAATTTCAAAAAAACACCAAACTATCTAAAAATCGTCTCATACCCTAACGTGCTAAAAGCAAAAAAATGATAATTTGAATGTTCTTGCTCCTGGTCAATATGCTGGATGCTCCGCCTAAAAAACGTGTCAAGAAAAATACATTATTTGTAAATTTTGTCTTTTAAAAACGCTAAAGCGAATATCGCATGCAAAATTTTATTCCAGATTATATACCTCTTAACACAATCGGCTATGAACAAAACGTATCTGCTTCTCAATGAAAACGTATGGTATAAAAACGAGCATTTTTGTGTTTTTCGCTCCAAACAATTTGCACTCAACGCAAAAGAAGTACTCTCTACGCAGACCAACCTTGATCCCATTGCACGTAGTGTATAGCTTCGGTAGCTTTTGTAGTGTACATGTTCATTACGTTCACATCAACAAGTGCTGATCCTCGGAACATGCTGAAGCAACCAGGGCTACAAAGCACACAACCAAGAACATGCTCGGCCGTTTTCTGAAGCCAGTGACCAACAGCGTACTCGAATTTTTGGAACCACACCACTGGACCATTACCTTCAAAAAGCAAACATGTAACTTTGGACGTTTCAGCTTCTGCTTTGTGGCGATAGAAAAATTCCCATAAACCTGTATGCATTCCTTTTTATTCCCAGTAAATATTATAGTGGAATAATGTTGTTTTTGCATCCATTTTTAAAAATACGATGTTATATATATAATAACTGAAACTTTGCAACGAAACAACCTTTACGACTCAAAAAATAAGTTTTGGTAAGATTACATAAAAGTTTGAATAAGAGCTGATGATGCCTACATTGTAGGCGAAATATATACTCTGTAAGATCTTAAAGTGTCTGATTCTTTGCTGAGAAA
>JGI24021J15306_10001365_pt1 | contig 23685 bp, 8 predicted proteins | sample Ectturendosymbi1_FD_15306 | JGI IMG/M metagenome (IMG submission 15306) | reverse complement strand
CCTATGGGCAAATGTACCCCTGGGGGTCCATGTACCCCAGGTTGTGAACCACTGATGTAGACCTTTGACAAAATTCGCATTGACACGAAAAATGAAACCAAGCAGACAATACACCATCGAAACATAAAGCGTCCTTTACTCATGAATCCAACTTTGAACAAGCAAGTTTGAGAGGTCTCGCTTTTTGTTCATTTTATTGCGCACTTTGTTTTGATTGTGGCATTTATTGTGAAATGATAAGGAATTTAAGAATGATGAAAGCAATGCCTTCAGTACTTTTCAGCTGTCGCTGTCAGACTCGCACCCCCTTGCAAACCTTTCACGCCCCCTGTTTAAGAACTCAGGCTCTAGAGAGAATCGAGAGATATTTTGAAGACTACAAGTCGCAGATTGAAAATAGGCTGGCAGGAATTGGCCAGCCTGCAAAAGGGTAAAAGAGATAGGGTGTAAGGCCTTAAGATAACGACGGTAGTGCTTCGTCTCTCTCTCGGTCACTTAACACAGATTGCCTGCTAACTCAGGCAAATTTCCATCGGATCCATGCAGTATGTGTTAGTACCCTTACAATAAGAAGAATCATCTAGTTAGAGCATTTTAATAAAAATGTAATTTTTGTAATTTCACTTTTTGAATGCCCCCTGCCTTGGATGCCCGGGGGCGTCGCCCCGTTCGCTCCCCACACCTCTGCGCGCCACTGCATCGATGCAGCATGTGGAGTCCACATCTCACAAGTTTACGAAGTATGGAAACAGTCTAAAGCAGCTATGTCCAACCCACCGGCCGCATACGACCCAGTCGAGGGTTTTGTGCAGCCCAGTTTAGGTTTTCGTCGGTGTCACATTATCACGTCTGCTACCACTGCAGTTAGGATTCGAACACTTTCAGTAAATTAGTTTAAACTAAATTTAGTTTGCTAAGATCAAAGTAAGCCATTCAATGTGCGGCCCTCAATAAATGTCATTCAATGTGCGGCTCTGGTCAAGTTAGTGACATAATTTTTGGCTCAGCAAGCCATTTGGGTTAGGCATAGTTGGTCTAAAACCCTGAACTACTAAAGTAACGAAAAATAAAGACATTTATGTTAACGAGTTGGCAAAGTTTACAGCATTGAGCTTCACACTCTTCTGATTCTATTTGTTGCAGTACAGTATAAGAGGCTGGACTCAAAAATTAGAAAGACGGGTAAAACTAAGACTGAAAGTGATACGCGTTCACAAAGCTTGAGTTGTCGGCACTTGCGTGGCCTTTTACATGTCATATGTTTTCAGTTGCCTGTCATTTCTCTTCGATCTTGCGCAGCAGTTGTTTTAAACTTTGTTTGAACAGTGAAAGTGTAAAGAAAGAAGCCCTACATTGAGCTTTGCGAAAAAAAGTAACGCAATTCAGTCTGCAACTTCGCAAAACAAGTCAACTTCAAAGTCAAGCAATTCAGTGTTTCGCCATGGTGACGTACCCATTACTTACAAACTATGAAAAAGCGGTGGTTTACCATAATAAAGCTGCTGCAGCACTAATTGATTATCTTTTTTAGCAGCGCGCTAATCAGGTAGTTGCGCACTTGTGACCGGAGCAAACGCTTATCACAATGCCTCCTTCATTCCTCAAGAGCTTCAGGCACAAAGGAAAGTGCCGCTCTATGAGAGCCACCTGTTAAAACGAGAGGGTCATTTAAAAATTTAGGCATCTTCAAAGCCTGTGCGCACAGTTTGCTTACGAAGCAGGTAAAGGTATGTTTTTCTTTGCGCTGCCTTGTGTTTGCCTTGATCATGTGCAACAGGTGAAGGCAATCCGGTTTTGTTTTCCTAATATCCGCACCATTCTTCGAAGAACCTGACCAAATCAAAAACAAGTTTTTTTACTCCCTTTGGAGTGTCGCGAGTGGTCTGCGGGTGGGCGATCTGTGCTTACTCTGTGCCATGAGCCACGCGGCTACTTTNGCAACGAAAGCTGCACTAACGATAATAATTCACCTCAGAAGGTACGCCGTTTCGACAGTGAACAGAGTAGAAAGATTGCTTTAACAGAGATTTGCTTTTGTTGGATACGTTAGGTTATAAGAGAACAGCAAGATGAATTATGCGGTCTTGTTCCAGTAAGACCGTGCATCAATGTTTTGACGCAGGAAACATTCTAAAACAACTCAGTGATCCGTTGCAGGAGTCAATACTATTGCAGAGAAACTTCAAAAATAGGGTTTCCCAGTGAGCAAAAATATCTATTTACGGGACTGGTACCAGATAATTCTTGTGCATGCGCTTTAAGACTTTTGCCGTGTGTTTTTGCTAAAATCGTGTTGCACAAAAGCAGGTGGACGTGAAGAGAAATCTTACTGACTCTTACATTAATTCGTGAGCGTAGACTGCTGGAGTGGTACACTGCTCTGGAACGCAAACCAATAGAGAGAAGGAAATTAAAGGAAGACAATCGTGGTGAAACTTTTGATTGGTGTCACCAAAGCAGAAAATTGTTATCTTTTCTGAAATAGAGGTATTTGTGCTTACCGCAAGTTTTAGATCTGAAGCTCTCAACAAAAACTTGACGCATTTAAGTTGGTTCATGCTACACGTCTCAGCAGGACCACATGCTGTTTTCTACGTTTACCGTAGTAACAAGTCAGTAGTAAGCCCCAGTTTTTCAGCATGATTACAAATCCACAACAGGATGATATGATCTCGCACGGACTAGAATTCCAATCGCTTTGTAATGACAATCGCACCCTCTAGCTAGGAATTTTTTCAAAAACACGAAAAGAAAATTTTCTAAACATATGAACTCTTCATGAACTTTCTAAAACCATGAAAATATGAGCACTGCACATAATACCCACGATCTTGGTAAAATTTATCCTAACAATTCCCCGAGGGAAAAATAACAGAGACTTTAACCCATTCAACAGGATTTTATCTTGACAGATGCTCTATCGCCCGTTGGCGCTGCCCCGGACAAAGCGTGATTTGGCCTCTTTCCGATACCAACAGTTATTGCCAAGTTTTTTCCGGTACTGTACGTCGCTACCCGAAATTCCTTGGTGCTCACGCGAAAACCGAAAAAGAAAAATTTGGATTGTGGATTTTGAATTATTACTTATCTTTCAGCAGCTTCGTAAAATCATTTTGTAAACTAAAACTTGTCATTAATTTCCTATCAACGTTTTCAATCGTTTAAAAGTTTTAAACAGACGGTAAAAAATTTGGAAGTGCACCACTATCGAAATAATTTTTAATTGATTCAAAAAATGAGGTTTGCAAAAAACTAATATCTTAAACAGTGTTTTCATACGTAATCAGGTTTCGTGCCCTAAGACTTAAGTTGTGCGCCTCTCACGCAAAACCCTGCAAAGCGCAGTTGCTGCTGGTCATAATAAAGCAGCAGCCCGTGCCAAATTCGTTCGGAGCGGGCACATGCACCTTCTTGTTGCTGTGTTGACACAGCAGAGGCAGGGGCATCGGGCAGTTTGTTTAACTATGCCATCTCACGTTGAATAGCAAAAGTCAACATGTGGGGATGGTGATGTGTGCCTTTTCGCGCTGGCTTGAGTGAACGCACGTCAGCGGTTGGGGCAGAACATCAGTGTGAAAACTTGGTGTGAAATAAAAAAAAGAACAAGATAAGACAGGTTCAGCCTGAGCAAAAGCGAGCAGGTTGCGAAAGTGTTTGTCTATTTTCAAAAGAGAGTTTTGCTCTTCGAGGTCAGTGCCCACGTAACGTCAAACCATGAACTATCTTTTTAAGTAAAACGCTCAACCGGAACTTCCTGAATGAGAAAGTGCCGAGCTTGAACAACAGGCGTGAGAATGCAACCCGAAAAGGAATATTTCATTGATACCAGGGTTTTATTCAGCGCGTTTTTTATTTCAGGTTAGCCATAGACTGACACTTAGCGCTACAGTGAACGTGCGAAATCACCCAACCAGTTAGGATCGATTGTTCACCATTGGTAGAGTGCTGTAAGGTGTGCCTTGAACCAGTTCGGTCCAGGCAACCAACGGCAGATTCCATCCAAAATGGCATCAGAATCTCAAGAGAATGTTGGGTCAACTGCATTGGATGGCATGGAGCAAGGTGACTTTTCTGAAACCTCAGAACACGTAGTTTTGCCTGAAGAGCGAAAATGTAACAATATGCTAATGTTTACTTTACCACAAAAGCATTGACAAACTTGAGAAACTTTTCTACGGTTACTGATGCCAAGACTAGGCCAATTTGAAAAAGAGTGAAGTAGAGTTGCCACTGCCTGCATTAAAAACATTCTACTATTAAGCAAAGACAAGCACGGTGAACATTAGCAAAATAATAATTAGCACTTTTAATAAATAATGAAGTATGAGTGAAAGTAAAGACATATCATTTATTTTGCTTTGCTTCCAGTATTATCCAGCGTTCGTTACTTCTCAATAATATTATTTAAACTTTTCCTTATTGTTTATTTTCAATGCGCTTCATGTTGAGTTCAGTGTATTTCCTTCCGCGCAGAACGAAAACGATTCAAGCCTTTCAAAGCAATAAGGCGCATGTTTCGTGGCGGGAGAAAAAACGTTCAAAATCTTAGCAAGTCAAGGACGAACCTTACCGACCACTTTTCGGACGAAGAGGGATCGAACGATCAGTTTCGGTAAATACTACAGATAAGCATTATTCAATATTTGTCGTTTTAGGCGTTTCTAGTGTTTTAGGAAGCATCCTCCTCAGACTGCAGCAGATGATGCCTGACGGTAGATCGACAAACCGTTCTTACTAAAAAAATGCCCCCTATATTTTATTGATTTACTGCTGCTGACTTCAACATTCCGACGTTTGATACGTCGCTCAAAGTAGATACTACGTACTATGCAAAACTAAACTTTATGCTTCCTCTCAGTGATTGCTCATTCGTTCAGCCTATAAACTGAAAATGTTTGCATCACAATATAACAAAGTACCGGTAAACTTTTTTTCCAGGGAGAAAGAACGTAATGTATTCAGTTTTACTTCTTGAAAATTTTCCGTGCACTAATCACAGACCACGAAAAAGAGAGATGAGATAATAATGTGAAAACCGCCTCTATATGTTGAAGCAAGTTTGTGTAACAAATGTTATGTGATTTAATTTTGCAGGTATAGTGGGTCTGCACTGAACAGAAGGATTAGCTTGTCTCACGACAGCATTTTCATTCCCGAGACCAGCAAAAGCACTGGTTCGAACCTGCTTCTTGGAGCCCAAGCCCAACCAGTCAATACCCACCACAAGCTGAGCAACGAAATAAATATTTTGCAAATTGCAAAGAGAACAGAAGCTGTGAAAGATGATCCAAGCAACCGTAGCGACGTCACCATTAATGTACAGGTACAGATACACGTTGCCAATACTTTTCTGCTTGTCGCAAAATAAAAAGCACCATTAGAATGAAGTTTTGAAAATAGTGCCTTTGTTCGGGGATAAAGGCGCGTTTGTTCCTAAATTAATTTTTCCTTCATAGCAAGCAAACCTTTTGCGTTCTCTGAGCCAGTAGTTCTCAACCGGGTGTCCGTGAAGCATTTTAAGGGGTCCGCGGAAACCTTGTAATTTGAAGCTTTCCGTGTGTGTTTCTTGTTTTTTGGTTGGTTAGTTGTGTGCTCTGTGGCGAAAGGATGCCCTGCACACAGCACTTTACTGTTGGCCTAATGCCGCAAGCTCATTAATATTGAAGCATACATGGCAAGAATCATGCATAATAGCTAAGGTATAACATCCGCGATAAAGTTTACTTTTGTTCGCTGCTTCGATGCAGTAAAACGTGTTGGGGTTAGTGAACAAGCATGAGACATTTATCGCACCAATAAAGGATTTTTCGTCATTTCCTTTTTGTCAATAACCAAGTGGGTGATGGTGGCTATAGTTCATGTAGGCCAGGGTAATGTTTGCAGCAGCTTTTTCTCTGACTTGTTACTGTTGACACAGTCCAGGAAATTGACGTAATGGTACATTACTTGGGAAAGCTGATCCCAACTGGTTTTCGTGCTTTTCACAAAACTTTTCACAACATCGTTATTTTCAAAAATAAGAAAGTATAGTTGAAAGTGTATTCCTTTTCGTCGTTCCAAACCAAACAACAAGGAACTTTTCCAACAATCTACAGACGCTTCACGGCAATGTGTCTAAGGCCATTGGAGATCAGCTGTGAACTATGGACGTGACTACATTGTTTCTTACAATTGTCGCTAAGAAAATTGATGCATGCCCCCCACTGCAAAGAAATCAAAGACCTGTTGGGTTTAACTGATAGTTTTATGTGGTCAAATTTGTTTTGATAACTCTTTTAATATCCAGTGTCTTGTGGCTAGCATTTTGGTGATTAACATAGTTCATTAAATGATATTTGACGTCTACTTCAAACTGCTCATCTACTCAAATATTATAAAAATGTGATTTTGTACAATGTCTGGCGTTCATGAGAAGTCGAGGATTATAAGAAGGGTTCGATGATCAAGACGATGGTCTAAAAAGTTCGGTAAAACCTGTCTGATGTTTATTAACAACAGATGCTTAAAAATCTAGGTTGGCAGTTTCAAAAGACGAAATATTTTATGAAAAATGCGAAAAGAACACGGACAGCAACCGAAGCTTGAACAGCATCAGTTGGAGCGCACATAGTTTCGCTCACATTTGGAGCAAGGAATGATGCCAGATTTTGATGGCGCCGGCTTCTTGTGATATGCGCCTTGCTCTGAATCAGTTATTTACGTTTTCAGCTTTACTAAGTTGAATACCCGGATGACGTTTTCTATTGACAGGACGAAGGTCCATCCGAACAGCCTGCGCAGAACGTTTCACCGGCCTCAACCAGTGACGATTTGGCACTAAACCTCGATGCAGAAAGGGTTAGTGTTTTAATCCTAGACTAGGTTTCGAGAATACTAAGCATTTCATTGAATTATCTTCTTTATACGTTTTGCTTAAATTACCGTATGCCAATATAAAACCTCGTCTGGCTGCTTGTCTACTTGTGTTGCAGTTTATCGTATTACAGTTTAAGCAAACTTCTTCAGCTTCGACTAATTTCAAAGGTAGAGCCTGATCACAAAATATACATTACTTGTTAGATTTATGCATCGATACACTCATTATTTCTTATTTTTCTATCTTCTTCACTTTGGCTAAATCTTTTGTCAATTTTACCTCGTCATTTTTGTAACTGTCGTTGCGGTAGAAATTGAAAGACTTCAGGTTAGAAACAAGCAACACGCGAAAAATGTACAAGCAATTTTCAACTAGCTCTGCTGTATATAAAGAATTGTATTTCACCAACGGTTGAAAACTTGTATAATTTATTAAAGGGAGTTGAAAACATTTCTTTGGCCATAACAAAATTTTAAAACACGAAAGAATGAAACAAGAATTTTAAGTTGCCTCCATGTTTTCAGGAAGAATTTAAGAGGCCTAAAGAAATTTGACCGTGTTTTCACTTTTCAGACCAGTGAATGATAACATAATCTACAATCTGCGCCAATGTACATCACTGATACTATGTTCTTTGCATACCAGTGATAATTTTACCTTAAAAGTGAAAAGTACTATTCAGATGTACAGCGGCTAGTATACTTAAATCTTAAAAAAACGTGCAAGAGTACTAGCCAAATGCTCGCTGTGTACGTTTACACAAAAAATGTAGTTTGCTGTGAAATCAACCACGAATAATAAATGAACATACAGTTGTGCAAATGGACTGACTGAAGAAGCACAGCACAATCAATTTCAAACCATTAAGCATAAAACTTCACACAAAACTTTTAGTTTAGTAATTGATATGACATCCTTTGTTTTTTAAAATTTCTTTAACTCGCTTTGCCAAATATTCTACTAGTTTTAGCAGTTTTTTGATGTTGTAGTTTCCCAATACCATACTTGAGTAATTGCCTCTATTGGTTTCGTCATGGTTATGCAGTCCAATCCATACCATCGAGACTGTTATTGACCACAAATTGTAAATGGGGTTAAGACATGGCAAGTTTGCAAGCCACTCTAAATCATTTAATTGGTGCTTCTTGAAAATCCTCTTCACTTTTTGAGGTGAATGACACGCGGTATGATCCAGCTGGAGTATTCCTGCACCATCATGTAATACCCTTCACATGTCAGGAATGACTTTTTCACTTGCGTCAATATAGGCCTATTGTCTGAATTCATCATACCATCAATTGGCATAAAATATCGTACTCCACAAAAACTAAAACTGTACCAAACATCTTTTGCGGGTGTTATAATACCTCAGTGAAATGAACAGGACTTCAACTACTTACTGCTCCTGAAAGGTCGATGTGCTTCTCTTGTACGAAAAAGATTACTTACACATGAAAATGACACTTTTTCCAGTCGTTCACTGTTCGATTTTTATGCGTTTGAACATATTAATCTCTTCATTTTTGAGTAAGAAGTTGCTTGTTACAGGATACTAGCCTTCTTCTAAGACTCCACTAGGCGACGTCACACTGTACTTGAGTGTGTATGAATACAACAAACATCAAATTCCTTTGCAAATCAAACCTCCTCTTCCTTGCGTCCTTTTTGCAATTTCTAAAATTCTAAGATTTGCAATAGTCTTCGTAAACGTGATCCAGTCGAATCAATCTGTAATTTTTTTAATAGGAAGTTGATTTCACGCAACTAGGTATACGCATTTCCAGTCCTGATATCTGCGAGCAAAAGCTTACGGGAGGAATGCTGAAAAGCTAACGGACTAAGCAGGATTGCATCGTTTTTCAGGGTGGTTTTACTCTCCTTTTCGTCTCGCAGTAAAAGAGCCAGTCGCTTTTTGTTGCTTAATAATCCAAGGCAAGCTCCTAGAATATTTGCTAAGACTCTTTGGGAATAGTCAAAGTCTTCTGAAAGAGTAACAATAAAACTCCGCTTCTTGGCTGCGATATCTGCCATTACAAATCACAAAATCTCCGACAGGAATGACTCCCAACTACACACCACAAAAGGAGCTAGCTCCATATACAATATAACGCTATTGAGCTGCTTGAAGTCACCTTTGACAACATAAAATTTAATTTTTGACTGAGGACAAGCCACGTAGTTTTAGTGCATTGGTCTAACAACGAAACAGTAGCACTTGAGATATTCCCACACATACACCAAAAATGGTTATACATCAAATTGGAACTGAAACCAAAACTTTAGTCAATCAATATGCACAAGATTGTATCTATATTTGCGGTCCAATCAAACTAATTGGATAAATCTCAGCTACGATTATTCAATCACGTGATAAGGAAAGATACGCCAGGCCAGTCCACCTGGCTATACCTACGAGGAAAGCGTGTCGTCCAAGGACCAGGTGGTGTGATTGCATTTTCGATCTTACTTGGTTCCGTCTTGGTGTGGAGCCAGCAGAACTATCAGAGATTGCTGGCTGAATAGAGTAAAGTATTGCGAGTCCTCCCAGGGCTGATGCCCCCGCGACCCTCCTGAGCGGAAAAGCGGGTATGAAAATAAATGAATGATGCTACCTTCGAACTCGCGCTATCGTAAAGAAGGTACAGAGTTTTGTCTCAGCCATAATGAACGCAGTGCGGCGGAGTTACATCCTGATGGGAAAATGTTTACCAAAAGCTTTTTGGTGTTTAACTTCTATCGTGTCACTCATTGATACGATCGCCAGCAACACATAAATACGCGCTATACTCCAGCAACGATTATTTTAAATGAAAATCGCAGCAATCGAAAATATTTATCATCTCATAATCATGAGGAAATAATGCAAAACGTGGCAACTGGCCTGGAACAACAACTTTCTGCTTACATTTCTCCACGCGTTACCCGGTGGTTATAATCCTTATTCGAGATCATCAAACATATTGGACAGTTTTTCCCAAACCAGTCCGGTAGAAAAGAAACACAACAGGACATCGTCAGAATTGTCTAAAGACTACAGCAAGATGCAAAAAAATCTGCAAATCACTTGCTGTTGTCAATGAGCAGCAACCAATCAGACCCGTGGTTTGTTGTACAACAGCAATCTCCCTCATTATTATGCTGTTACGCCCGGGCTAATAAAGGCTTTCAGGAAATTTTTGAAGTTTGTCTTATTTTGGCTAAAACAGCCATGTCCAGCCCGGGGGCCGCATGCGGCCAAGTTGAGGTTTTCGCTGTAGTAAAAGCATCCTACATACTGACAACCTGTTTTTTTTTGATAGAACTTGACATTTTTGATGCAGGTGGTCCTCAGTGCCACTTGATCACGTCTGTTATCATTGCAGTTAGGATTCGAACACTTTCAGCATATTAGTTTAAGTTAAATTTAGTTTGCTAAGATCAAAGTAAGCTATTTGTTGTGTGGCCCTCAATAATATGTCATTCAATGTGCGGCCCTGGTCAAGATAGTGACATAATTTTTGGCTCAGTAAGCCATTTCGATTGGTCGTAGCTGCGCTAAAACAACTACTCAAAAAACTAAGGAAATTGAAATAAGAAAACGAAGGTGTAGGCGATTTTTCAATAAACGCTACGGTAGACATGTCATCTGCACTTTATCCTATCAATCAATGACTGCAGGTTGTTGCTGATTGTTTCACAATTATTTCCCAAAGTGATCAAAAATGTTCTCCTAACATCAGAGGCAAGTAAACAGAAATCACAGTAAGCTTTGCTGGATGTAAAGTTGTGACAACAAAGTGCGTGAAATGGAGCGTATAAACCACCGTTCTCTGCCTTGTAACGCGGTGTTTCAGCTGTATTTGCAGAGAAGCACTTTGTTGCGGAAGTGGATCTCAAATATGTGTATTTATCGACTACATTTTCACACGTTGAGCGTTGGCCGTCGAGCTCCTACAAAGAAAATAATGGTGCAGAGAAAACAGCTGATGACGCGACCTTGAAGCTTGTTTCACCAAATGAGAGATAGGTCCACCTGCTGTGTGTGGTTCACGGCGCTGCAAACACGATTGGAATGTGACAAGCCTCCATACATCGAGTGGTTCGTGAGACCAAGCGTGGGACTGCAGAATTTTACAGTGGGGCAGAAAAAATATTTTTCAATTGCTCAGAGAAATGAGACAGTCACGATATAAACGCGTAGCTCTTCCTTTTGCTACCTGTTTAGTGAAAAGGAGCGGTATTTTAGCCAAGAGTTAAATTAAGAGTGCGTTTCGGTAACGACAGCCTGGTGTCAAACGAGTTGCTCGAAGCTGAAGACTACAAAAGCAGATCGATAATCGTGTCCTAAGCTCGCCGACGGTTGTTAGCTTGAGCATGTTGCCATCAACATTTCAGCGTAGACTGGGCATTGTGCCAAGTTATGTAGATATGGCACAGGTGATTTATATGCTATAAAATTGGCATTTTCATTGAACTTCGTACATAAATCACCAACAGCGTAGGACTTTTTTCTTATTTTCAATAATAACTATTCTTAACCTGCTAACCTGCTTAAGTCATTCGACCACAATTTGCAAGACAGTGCAGGCGGGAACCAGAACCGTCGCCAGAAAGTTTTCCATAGGGGGGCTTTGCGTTTCTGCGGGAGGCTTTGAGTTTGTTGGGGGGAGCTTGACACTCTATAACTTGACAAAATCTCAACTGATTTATAGTATTTCATGTTTCAATTTGGGGGTTTTTGGGGGACTAAGCCCCCAAAAGCCCCCCGTGGCGACGGGACTGGCGGGAACTACAGTTTATACATTATGAGATTAATCAAACATGCTTGCTATACGTTGTGAACGCAGTTGATTCAGATCCGTAGTAAAAACTTTTTTACGGAAACGCGCAAGATATTCCAAAACCCTCGCTTGTTTTATAAATATGTATGCATGTGTGGATAATCTTCTCTGTTTTTTGCAAAAATGGAGATTTTGTCGCTGCAGCGGAAAACTTGCGGCTTTTCGCATTATCCACAACATTTTTCAGCTTCCTTTTCTGACTGCACGTATCGTATTATACTTTTACGAATGCATATATAATAAAATATCTCAGTAAAAAGTAATGCACAAACGTACATCATAATACTTGGAAGAGCAACGTAACTACAACTCCAGGTTTACTGTGTCTGATCTATTGGCAACTTCCATGCATTTTACCCAGCATTCGTCACCAACGGTTGGTATACGTATAAGTTCGTTGTATTGATTCGATCAGATTGCAAAAAGAGGTCAAAGGTCACGCAAAGTTATACCACTGATCAGGCCGAGTCGTAAAAATGCGTCCGGATGCAAAAACGATCAAGCTATTTAAAAGAAGGTCAGTGGTGACGCGTCAGACAGAAAGTCTGCAAACGCGCATGCTCGCAGTTCATGCGCACGCGTGCACGAGGCCAGGCTCAGAGGCTCGCAAACTCCGGTTGCCCTTCGGTGGCCTAAGTCAGCTATTTAGGTTGGGCAGATCTTTGTTCATGACCGTAAGGTAAGTAGGAGTTCACTGTTAAATAATGTTATATGCAACATCAAAATCAAGCCGACCCCAGGCCTGAGAAAAAAGAGGAGAGCATGGAGCGGAAGTGGTAGCATATAGTAATCAAGCAAATCATTTGTAGTCATCAATAAAATCATTGTGCGTTTGAAAAAGTGTAACATCGATTTGGACATTTGTTTAGTGCTTGAGACACTGTACGAAAAACATCTCCTGCTATGCTATAGTTTTTTGTCGGCACTATTTAAATGAACCTCAGCAAAACATGAAAGGATTAGGTCTTGAGTAGCGAAGTTGGCAAAATTGTAGCTGAGCTGTTTTCGTTTCCATGTACACTTTCCCATCGGTGGTTCTTTATATGTTTCTGCATGCCAGACAATAAGACTGACATGAAGCCTAAGGCTGAACCACGCAGATATTGAAACGATGCCGTGTCAGTTATATACTTCGCATTCCTTCAAAAGATCGCGCAGAAGGCGTTACTTCACCACAGCAGCGGGGAGCATTTTTCCAGCCAATTCTTTTGCTATTACGCAGGGAAAGTTGTGCCGAAAGCAAGAAAATGTGTAATTCTGGTACCAGGTTTTTAAGCAGATGGCTAAGATATATTTTAAGAAAAATGACTATTTTTGGCTTTGTTTCAACAAGTTTGCCTTCTGCAAAAAGCTTGATTTGCTGCCCGTGGCTGACGCAGTACTTACCATTTGTGGGCAAAGCCGAACATGTGCATGATATATGCTCTTGCTGGTCACAGACTTGTCGCTAAGCTAATAGGTTAGAGAACAAAGATGCAAAAGGGCAATCCTGGTGTCAACCGCCAACGTAACGTAATTGGTTAAACTGAACGGATAAGCATTAGCGAAAACTGTCGCGTAACACGGAGCACAGACTAAAAAATTTGAAAGGTGTTCCTTCTAAGTTTTTTCTCGAGTTGCAGGACAGGCTGCTGCGGCTTTGCAGTTTATAGTTATCTTGCTCAAGGGCACAGTGAGTTGTTGCCAGGCCTAATTACGAACGAACCTTTCAGCTGAGCGAACGAGCGTCGATTGCTTTGCATTCAAGTTGCCCGTCTTGGCTGGGCTGTTCGGTAAACGATATTAACGCGACGCCGCAGTTCCACACGTCTAACATTATTTCCTGGTCTTGCTCGGTTGTAGGTCACTCCATTCCCAACTTTCATTTGTGGTGCGCCGCGCTTCGGAATTTGTTAGTGTGAGAACTTTGCAACACCGAAGAAAGGGAACCTTTCTTTTTTCAAGGTTTGATGCAACAGCTCCCTTAGCACTAAAATAATAAATAATATTAATAATTGTTATGGCGAAATTACCAAAAATATGCCAGTAGGTAATAAAAGTAAGGCAAATTTCACAGAAGGAAATATTTCGTGCCAAAATACAAGTCGAGCTTGTCGATATCACATCTTTATGCTTGCTGTGTATAAAAAAATAACGATCCAAAGTAAACAAACTTTTGGTTATAAAGCTTGTAGCCAGTGTTCCCTCTAAGGTGCGCAATTGCGCAGTACATCCTGACAATTTGCGCAGTGCTATCTCACTGTTTCGCACTTCCAACATTTTAAAGTTAATACGGAAAATATATATCGCATAGCCCTTTCAGCGTTGGGAACGCTTCACTGTATGTCTGCTTGGTTGCGCAGTTGCATGCGCTTCGTGCACAACAAAATATACATTTGCTCGGTGTAGAGTTTTCTTAGAGGAAACACTGCTTGTAGCACTTTGTAAAAAACAGGTAGAACGTGTTTTCCCAGAGCTGTGGTAGTTTAAAAATGTTGCTGCACAACCAGTGGCGTAACTATAGGGGATGCAAGGGGGACATCTGTCCCCAGGCGCAGCATTTTGGGGGCACCAAATTGAGTCGGAATGTTACGTAATAATTTCAAAATGTCAAATGCTGGCGGACACTGATAATTACGATTTGCAATATGTCGAATGCCAGGGGCTTCCCTGTGGCGAAATCGCAAGATTAGCAGTTACCTACCTCAGGGAGTGAGGGTATATAAGGCAGAGCTCCAGCAGTCAAGACCCACATGTGTTTGATGACTCACGGGTGTGTCACAATGCTTTCAGATTGCCAGAGTAGCGAACTTTCCGACTTCGCTTTCATTCTATAGTTGCGTCACAATGGGACGGGAATCCAGCGTTTACAGTGCATGCATTACGCTACCGCGCGTATTGTTAGAGCAGCGATTACCTTACAGTATGTTGTTACGACAGCAAATATGATTTTTAGGGAAGTTTTTAAGCTTTGGTGGTTTAACAAACTTTATGTTGAAATAGATTTGATGTGGTTCTGAAGCTAGTTACGATTATTTATTTTTATGGGATATTTAAATAAACGGTGACTACTTTTGCAAGATTCTAATTGCAACTAGGCAACAGCATTGAGTATATTTGCAGATTTTTTTAAAGTGTTGTGGGGATCCGATTCGGGTCCCTAGAATTGAAAATCGGGTCCCTAAAATTAGAGAAAATTATCATCGGGTCCCTATAGAATCAGAGAAAATCAGGTCCCTAGAATCAGAGAAATCTGGTCCCTACAAGTCCATACCGGGTATCTAACATTTTCCTTAAAAAAAACTGATATCAGTTATAATTGTGAACGTTTTAGTCACTGCAAAATTTTTAAAAGAACATTTCGACCTATAAACTAAGCATCTCAATGGACATGATCGTCGAAATTCAGTTCACAAAATTGCTAACATAGAACTTCTCAGGGGGCGTCACTGGCCTTAGATATTTCCTAGTTTAATACGTGTAATGATGTGACACGTTTAAACTATACCAGCTTTTTTGACGAAATAATCGACAAATTTGCACCACCAAAGGCAATAAAACTTTGTATTTGCATAATTACAAATAAAGCATTGCCTCGCAGTATTTCTTATCTGGTAACTTTTCAGTGTATCCTATTATATCCAAAAATGTGTCTTAGGATTTTGCAATTTTATATTTTCCAATGGTTTTGTACAAAATCCTTTACCTTAGTTTTCATATGCCTTCTTCTGTCTGTCCGTCTCTTTTATGTATTCGTGAGTCTGCCATAAGTCAGTCTTTAATAGATCTCAAAACTGTGGGAGTGCATGCTACAGCTCACACCAGCAGTGATTCTGACCAGACAGAACATTTTTGTGTGCATAGAAATCTGTCATTAAAATTTATGCAGATTTTTGCATACCATCAGGGAACTTTTGCCTAGTTTTTGCATTTTCTTTCACTAGTTGTTACAATTTGAATACCACAATTTGGAATGTCGCAATACAATAGCTTGAATGTTCAATTGTGACCGAAATTTCAAAGTGGGGATAGCTTCACGCGAAACGATTTTTATTTTAACTATAAGATAGTTGATGATTTCCAAGATTCAAAGCTCATGTCGTTACTTCCGTGACGTCACAGTCGTATTAAGTTTTCGGGCGAGGCGGGTCCAGAAACAACTATATGTGGGGTCCGAGTCAGCTTTTGATGCCCCTTCACCCAAACTCGCTCTCAGTCACGAACGGGCTGGGTTCGCCCAAACTGACTTTGTCCTTGGGTGCGGGAAACCCTACGTACGCCACTGTGCACGACTACTACTGCTCAAAATCGTGTAAATGAACGTTTGGTTGAGTTCTGGAAAGTTACTTCATTTGTGACATTTCATCTGAATAAGTGGCCTTGGAAATGCAACGCCTCTCAGGAGAAAACGTCGTTTTAACCTTGAGTCAGTCGTAGGTTCAGTTTCCGCACAAAAGTGTTAGATGCACTAACGATTTGACTCCATCCCCAATCTCCAGTTGACTCGCATCATTTGTCCAAAAACGAACGTGATTCGGTTCAAATCTCATCGTGCCATATATGCATGTGGTGAAATCATTAACAGAACAACTTAACAAGCATTTTTACAAAATAGGAGAAACATATTCCTTTACTTTTTCTATTGACAAGAAAATTGCACCGAATAGAAAGCAAGACTTGTGGTGATTAATACGTTGGTGCTTTTTGGGAGAAACCAGGATTACTACAATCACGAAAAAGGATGAAACGCCCACTTTGTGAGCAAACGTGAGGACGACAATGCCTTCAAAATTTCCCTTAAAGAGGCCGAAGATCCCCCGGCTGAAGCTGAAGAAAGAAAAGTCGGACAAACCCGGACTAACAACGCGTTTCAAGTCTTTGTCTTCGTGGAATAGTGTTCCGATTTTATCCACTGCACAAAACGAACCTGAACGTTTTTCAACCTTAGACGATAAAGGGAATACGGCAAGTTGCAGTGGAAAACTCTATCTAGAGCAACAAAAAACGAATCAAAAAAAACAAGCTGTTCCTTCTCAAGTCGATTCAAGCACTGCAAGTGCAGCAAAGCAGGCACAAAACAAGCCCAAAGAAGACATTTGTCGAAATGGCGAAAAAGCGCCCAAAAAAAGCAATCGTACTGTGTTTTCTCGTTTCACTTTTCCAATCTCAGCACCTTTCAACGCTCTATTCCGTAATCAGAAAATAAGCAAGAAAGATTCAGTAACCAAAACACACAAAAACATTGAAATACGAAATGAGGTAATTCTGACGAGGTGTAACAAGCAAATAAGTTGAAGTTGTTTGTACAGTATAACATACAGAATTTTGAGTAGAGTCTCGCGCTCGTTACCAACTTCCAACGGAGCAATTGTTTCTTGTTATACTTGAGGTCACAACTAAAACAAAATTTACGAAAATTTGGTAACTTCCTAAAGACTTAGTAATCTTTAAAAACGAAAAATGCTGCTTGACGTCAAAATAGACATCACTGATAGTTGGGATTCTTACTTTTTTTTATAATAAGCAATCGCAGTTGGGCTCAAACGGTAGAAAAACGTCCAACACATTAATTACTGCGCATCTTTCAAAATCCGCATTCAATGGTTTAAGTTAAGGTTAAGTTATGGTGCGCAAGTGTAATTTTGCAACGCTTCTAGAAAAATTGTATGCAACGATGACATCGCGTTGTTTCTGCAGGATGAGGAACCCGATGTCGATGAGCAAATGAAAGAATGTCCCAAGGAAACAGCTGAAGACATCACCGATATTATAAAAGGTTAGAAATTGACTCTGAAAGGCCTACTTTGTTTCATTCCATTTCGATCGGTTATGCAGGTAGTGACCACTTCGCAATTTACAACNATGGNCGCTGTAGCAAAGTGCAAATGNGTCATCGAAATTCCGTGGCAACAGCTGCAAAGAACACGGCGCATGCTTGTGCAACGCCGTNATGCCGTGCAGCTCAACTCTCAAACGCACGGCTCAGCCGCANTCACATCTTGGCACACCGGCTGGCTGCTGGTCGCTGAAGCATGTGAGCCTCAGGCTCTTCTCACACTGAAGCAGGTACCAAACACAAAGTTTGTTTGTGTGTGGCTCCCACGTTGACATTACAGTTTTGCTGTTTCTGCCTGGCGCGACAGCGAATTGTTGCGGATACACTGGTTTCGCGGTCTGTTGCGGTTGCCGTTAGCCTTGAAGCCACTTATTTAGAAGCAGTTCATGACTAACATTTCAAAATTTTGCAAATTTTAGAAACTTCAAATAAAAACCCAAGTAATCACGTGCAGCAGTAATTCCAATCATTAAGAAGCTCCAGCTGGCAAGTCTTAAATTCTCTCTTCAATTGGCTTCCCATCCAGTATTAATTTTCATCTGAGAACTTGCTGTAGCTACTGTACAACATTTGTCAATAGGTGCTTTGATTATCTTTCTGACGTTCAAAATCTTAATGTTCCCATTTGAATGAAAAAAATAAAGAAATGCTTGACAACAAAAAAAATAAACCTCTAAAAAATAAAACTCAGCAAAAAGCATTAAAGTTGCTCATTGTGTTTTTTAGGGAAGGCTTCCGTTTATCAAAACCCCGTTTATAAAAAAAACAAAGTTGAACAAGTTCTAAATAAAATATCGGTTACACCAAAGCAGCAAAGTGAGAAAATATCAAATACAACAAGCATAAGCATTCACAAGGCAGACGTTCTACAGATCTGTTGATACAAGCAGGTAAATCTTGCTGAATCAGTAGAACGCTAAAAACGAGTTGTATGAAATATCAGGTCTGTTTTATTCAAAAAAGACCATCGATTTTTGTTGTGCAACAAGCTTTTTCTCGCGTTTGACGTTTTCAGCGACGTTTCAACTTTAATATTTATAGGTTTTATCGACTTTCTGACTGCAATTTCAGAATAGCAATTTTAAGTTGTTTTTGAACGTTTTATCTCTTTTGCTGAGTCATATTATCCAACAATCTCAGCTTTTCATGAGAATTCTTCAAAATATGCTTGCTCGATACCAATTTCCAATAGGTGTGCTGCATTTATTTACCACAAAACATTTTGAAACACAGGTATACAAAATTTTGCACCAACGTTTGTTTATATTCAGTGCTCTTGCAACCCATTTGTTGAAATAGTTCGTTTAAACCCTTTTTGCTTGCAACAGAATTTTACTTTACGTCGGTAAAAAGATTTAAGAACGCTGTGAACGTCGTAGGTTATCAAAATAGCGAGTCCGATGTTTGACTAATCTCCAAAGATTTTAATTAGGAAAAGAGAAGAAAACGTTTAAGGTTTTCACGTTTCGCATCTGTCCTTTTCTAGGAGAAAAATCTATATTTTACGTTTGATAATTAACCGGCCCACATGAAGGAATCCAATCGCACACAAATCTGTCTCGCAAGTTCTGACCAAACTGTAGAAAATCTATTCTCCAAGAATGGCCGTTTTCTATTAACATCAACTTTCCAAACGTTCTCCACATGCCTGATCTTACCAATGTATACTTTGACGCATTTGACAAACGAGTTATTGATTTCCAGTTTATCGGCAAACGCGTAAAATGATTCTACTGAAAAAGCTTTCGAGAGACTGTAATTACAGTATTTTTACCAGGGCATCACTGCTTCTACTTTTCTATCGTTTGACATTATCAAGAAAAGTATATTTTTATTCTGAAATTTATAACTTCATTGTTGGATTCATTTCAAAACAACTGGTATTCTGGAGTTGCGGTTAGATACATACCGCTAGGTGGCACAGAAGCAACGAGGCATCAAACCAGGAAATTTAACAAGAAAAGAGTAAAACCAATGCGTTTGGCGTAAACATCTTCCAGTTGTGACAACCGAAATGCAAGTGAATGGGTGCTGACATAAAAAATGTGATTTGCAAGTCCATTTAGTCTGAAGAATTATCAGTTATTTCGGTGTAGTATATGTTTGATAAAATTTTACTACAGTAACTTCAACACTTCAGCATATTGCATGCAAAATTTTGTTTAGCCCTTCTCTTCGGTCATTCTCGCTTTTTTGACAAAAAAAACAATTCTTTCGTAACTTATCCGTATCATAGACATACGGCATGGCAAATTTTAATTGTAGATTCAACTGACAGGAAAGTTATTTGAATTTTCTGTGAAAAATTGTGGAACATTTGAGGTATATCGAAATGAACAAAAACTCTTTCAAACTTTCTTATAGTCTTGAAAACAATCGCAGCAACAACTTTTTCTCTGAGTATTCACTTCGTAAAGAAGGTTTTGATTAGTCGAAGCCAATTCAAGAATAAGATTAGTATTGGGTAAGCATTTGAATACTGGCCCATTTGTTTTTTCTTGCATTGGCCGTGCATCGAACCTTGAAGATAGCAGTTAAAAGAGGTAACTAAAAAGTTGGTGTCTCTGCGTGACCAGAAGCAATTGATTATGCCGTTTGATTGAGTCAAGTTAACGTCTACGTGAAGGCACTTTAGGCAATGACGAACTTATTTTGAAAACCACAAAAGCGCGGAATCTCGTCGAAAATTAAAAATGCAACGATAAGCTGTTAATAAACATCGTCTAAGCCAGGCTATGGACTAGAATTTTAATTTTTAGTTCGGTTGGTGTTTATACTCTTTCACAGAGTTACCCGATTTAATTTTAAATTTCTCGGCGACGAATATCACTTTAAACGATGTCAGGTACGCGTTATGTGCATACTGCTAATGCCTTCGAAACAGTTTATGTAATCAAATAATCATTGCAAAAAAATCCTTTAAGTTGTGCTGTGCATAATTCTATTTTTTATTCTGCACAAACACCCTGTCACTGGTAACGGTGTATCTTCGGAATGTAACTACATTTAATTTACCGGCACATATTACAATGCAAGTATCGTATGTCACGAAGGCACAGTGGAATTTCGAAACACAAACAGGTACAAAGTAATTGTACAATCATCGACAAATGAGCTTCGCAAAGGTTAGCAAGTCAAACGTATAGGCCTAACGAAGGAATGTCAGATGATCCGTCATATTTTCCGGTGTGTCAGGCTCATACGTTTCCAGTTATCGTTCAGCGTAAAGGTCTCGAGCCCGCCTCTCGAAGGGTAAAGCAACAGCCTGACGTGTTGATCATTTATGCGCGGCAATGTTTGTAAATTCAGCCGCAACGAGGCATGACGAGTTAAAGCCTTTCTCGTAGTTCACAATGAAGTTGCAAGAAATGCTGCTGACATGATTTATTTTATCCAGGAAGTAATAGGCTACCGCAGGCAGACCCTCACTCCACTTTGCTGCGAAGTTATTATCACAGACCACAGGTAATTTATGACCACACTTCGTGATATGCTTGCTGTTTCTAAGTTTTCATATACTTTCCCACCTTAGCTCAGGAAAAATAGGTCCCTTGCATTCTGACTCTTACTATAAGACCTAAAAGAAGTGTAGCGCACACAGCCAAGCAGATAAACAGTTATAACAGAAACCGAGCAGTTAAGTTGCAAAAATATTGGTCCTTTCATTGCGCAGATTTCTGTTAAGTTTAACTTGAGCAGCATTTCGTATGGCGTCAGTGTATTCCGCAAGAAAAAATCTCTGAATTTACCTTGGTCCATTCAGATTGCAAGATTGCAAATAAAAACATGACATTTGTCCGTTGCGATCTGTGAAGTCGGTGTCACTTAAGTTAGTGGTCTATGAGCTAGAAAAATTTTCGACGGTGGTTAAAACAGCATGGTGTTTTTCGGTGATGTCAGGTTAAAGTTAGTACCTATTTCTGTGTGTTGGTGTGTGAACCTGATTGCTTGAAGAAGTCCAANGTTGCTTTTTGTTAACTTTTAGTCGAGCTTCTANCCTTCGCAATAGAGAGATTACAGCAAGAAAAGGCATAATAATCTTCAAGACGTTCGTCTAAAAANAACTAATAACAATTAAATAAGAATTCACTAGATTTAGGTCAGCTTTGATAAGACCCAAAAAGTGAGTCATTGTAAACTGGGGCTGCTGTTCAGCATTTTGCGCAAAAGAAAGTTTTTTTTTAATATATGATAACGTGTCTCATAAGATCTTCGCAATTTAACCTATACCTCAACGTTCATGTAGGAAAATGCGCAGCAACTCAGCAGCGTGTCGTAAGAGTGATGAAAGCGCTATCAAGCAAATCATTCTGATGTTTTCATAAATACCTGACGCTGATTCTTTTCGTTTCTTATGTTACGAACATTAGGAAACAACAAATAACTTTTAATTTAAGAGTACCGAATTCAAAAAGTTGGTTTGAATTTGTTTATTCAACTTCTTCGATTTGCATCCACACGCTTGCAGGTCTTCGCCAAAATGGGGCTGGTGATGCTGGACACACCTTTTGGGATTACGTTTACCTAGTTTAATGTTCATTTGGTAGAGTATACGCTAAAAGTGGAATTATTGAAGTAATTTTGAGGTGTCGCTAAATTTTTTGAATTTTCTGATGCTATATTTGGTGAATGGATTTACCGATGATCTTTTTCTAGTCATTTGCTACATATTTTGAGAGGCGTTTTGGAAAACGTTGGATCGCTTTTATAAATGTGCGCTTTCTTCCATTTGATGTTAGCCCCCTCCAACAACCAAAACCGGTGATGCACCTGCAGTTACGTCCGTGCAACAGTTGGACAAAAAGCTTAAATGTGAAAAAGTATCGAAATGTTATCCTGCTTCAAATTATACGTGATTGCTAATCGCTAAGGTTGTGGCGTTGCTCTCGTTACTGATGGATGGTAGTCATAGCCCGAACACAGCCAGCACGGATAGCGTTAGGCCCAACCGCTATCCGGTAAGTTGAATGCACTGACTGTGCATGTAAACCGGAAAATTCCTTTCTCATATGTAGACTAATCAGGTACAAAACTACGTTAATCGCCACCCACATTCGACAGCTATGATTCAAAGCACGCATTATATGGAAAACATGGACTCCTGTAACATTTAGTTTAACAAGAATGGCCGTAGCTGCTACCAAGCTATGGTCAAGTCAGAAACATCACGCGGTCTCGCAGGGGCAGGTAGTTTTTAAAGCGAACTTACGAAAATCGCAACCTGCAAAATTTTCTTAAACGTTTGTATGTAAAGATGAGTTAGGCCCACGGATGACGTCAAAAGTAGACCTGCCCTGACATGGATGTCAATTAAAATCCAACCTTGACAGCAGGACCGCAACCAGCTGATATTTTCGGTTTGGGCAAATTGATGTAACTTGTTGCTGTAGGCCTCTCTAAAAACTACATAGTTTTAGAAAATTTCGGGGCAATTACCCGGTTTCCCCCCTCTGGTTGCGGGCCTGCTTGACAGGCCCACAACCAGCAAATGGAATGTTTTCTTTGAGTGCAGATTCGTGTTTTGCAAAAAAGGAATTATGTTGATATCTTGCTTGCGCGCTTTTTCCATTTGATGGTTAGGCCTGTACTGGGTGTTGGCGTTAGGTATTCAATTCCTCGCAGCAGCCGATACCCACCGTAGCAAAAAGGTTGCCTGATGGTGCCAAATTCGGCAAATATTGCCAAAACTCACTGTTTTCCATTAACTTTTCCAACTCTTTTGGAAATAATTTTTAATACCAAAATTTTGACCTTTTTTGAAATACCAGTTGTCGGTATTGAAAAAGGAATACCCAAACTTTAGAAAGAAAACACAGCGCAACATCAAGCGTTGAGAATCTTCTACAAATGCACTAAATAATATGTCTTGAAGAGAACACGATTGTTGCTTGAAGAATTGCTGTAATCAGCACTAAAAAAGCCTTCGAAAAACTATACATGTTTTATTTTGAGACGTTTCGGATTATTCTTAATCCATCTTCAGTCAAAAAAAATAAAGCAACACTTGGAAATGACAGCAATTCAAAACCACAAGGTTTTGTGACGCAAGAAAAGACAATGCTGTGACGCAAAAGACGTCAAACGCAAAACCAAGACAGCCAGCCACGTCAAAATCGCTGAAAGCAAATGCAGGGCCAAAAGTTATGCAGAGAATATTAAAACAAATTTATCGTTTATCGGCCAAAAGTTATGCA
>JGI24021J15306_10001360_pt1 | contig 23699 bp, 13 predicted proteins | sample Ectturendosymbi1_FD_15306 | JGI IMG/M metagenome (IMG submission 15306) | reverse complement strand
GCAGGACAGACATGTTCTAGGAAAGTTCCCGCGGTCACAACACCGACCCTCCTTCATAACACCACCGAGACTCAGACTTCCTGCATACAGCGATCCGGTGAAGCGTTGGAACTTTCGTAAGGCTGATCGGAAGCGCTTTTGCTTTCTTGCAGGAGAATCCGTTAAGAGATTGACACCTCCGGACATTACAAACATTGAGATGGCATAAAGAGAATTTTGCAAGAGCCTGTCATTTGCGGCTAAGCAATGCATCCCACGTGGCTGTCGCAAGAACTACTGTATGTGGCATGCTGGGACAAACATTGCGAGATCCTTCATCGCTCCTTAATCCGAGCTCCAGTGGGGACTAACTCTGATAGAGACGCTTCGTCCCTACTTTCTCGGATCGGACAGAAGAAACAGGAACAATGGGAAGAAGCTGTCAATTCCTTTGATTCTCGCACTCCAGCCACAAGGTGTGGAGCACCATCAGTAAACGTATTGGCAGGTCTGGATACTTCTCTCGCCTGTGCCCCGTCTCAGCAAACTCCATCGTCTCACAACTCGTGAAGAACGGGGGACACAAGACCAGCAGCCGCGAATCCACCAGGCTCGTCAACAAGCGGCTGTCCAATCTGTGGAAGGTCCCAGCACCTGAGGAAAACAGTCTTTGGACCTTTCAGGCCAGAGGAGCTTGCTGTCACTCTCAGGAGCCTGAAACCAGGAAGGTCTCCGGGTCTGGATTCTATCTTCCCGGAGTTCATACCCCACACCGGGTGGGCTCTCAAATCTTGGAGGCCCACTACACAACACCATCCTGTATTTGCTTATATGTGTCGGAGCGCATCCGCGCTCATATGCAACTCTCAGCAAAATTATCCTCTAGCCATGCAACTGAAGGTTCCCAAATCCGGCTATGCTAACCCACAGATTTCCATGAATCGCGGTTTGAAACGATTAAAGTTTATGGTGCTGTATCCAGGAAGCAAAAATACGATATCTGGTGGTTGTGTTGAGGCATAAACTCCAGGAAAAAATATTTAGTTGGAGATATTGTGTTTGCAATCATTAATATAACTTGTTCCCCAAAAGTGTTCACAGGGACAAAAACATATTGAATTTGTTAACGGTCTTCAGAAAGAGGGGGTTAATTCGGAGTAATTATTTTATCAGTGCCTCACATTTAAGAAAACCCACAAGAAATTTGCAAATATCCAGACTTTATTTATTGCCATTGCACGTTGTGTGGTGCTAATCCTACTTTTCTAATTATTATTTAACCGTGATGAGCTACAATTCAAACTGAGTATAAACTGTAATTGATAACAGAATTTGCAACAGCATGTACACTTTAATGATTTTAGCAGGCTTTAAGAACATGACAATTTTCAGGAATTATGCTTTCGCAAATACCTGTGAAAGCTACATCTGATAAAATCACAGTACTTCAGTTTCGTCGGAAACATATATTTAAATTTATAAGTAATTGTGTCAGACAATTACGCAAATTAATTCTCATCTTAAACTCAGCAAGAAGAGTAGTTGATTGATGTTCAGAACAATTCTTATGAAATCGTGTGTTCGGAATGTTGTTATAGACCAGCAAATAATTTAGCTACGGTGTGTGAAGCGCCTTTGCGTGATTGTGGGAAATATATTAGTTCAGTACCCACTCTCACTATCTTTTCGGCTGACGTCTGTAGAAATCACAAAGTACCACGACAAATAAAAATTAATAAATAAAACTAAAAGCCAGAGAAGATACATTAAAAGGCATTCTAGAGAACTTACATGAATTTTTTTCTCTTCCCTCTACTGTGCATCTAAAAAGCCATTGCACCCCCTGCTGTGGAATAAATTGCTTTCAATGCTCCTTGCAAATCAAGGAGATCGCAGGCGTTTGCAAAGTCACTGACGAGACAGAGGCCCCTTTTGACTCTTTCTTAACCTATTGAAAAGCATCAGCAATAGCTTAACTCGCCCATGAACGCCAATAGGTCGTGACCATCCTGCGACCTCCTCTGGATTCTCACGCACAGCACTCGTGCTTAGGCTGCAATTTGCCGTCGGCAACGCCGCAGGGACTCGTGCTCTCAATGCCGCATTCAGCAAACGCGACCCGGGCCCCTTACGCCGGCCTCGGTTTGCGTTCGTAATGGCTTTGGTGGCGTGGTCGCAGCTATGGTGAGCGTCTACTACCGTCTGATCTTGTGCCACTAGCGCCGAGCAGACTTAATTACTTAATGGAGCGATATCCGATGTTACGATAAACTTAGAAAGTCAGTCGCATCTCTCGAGCCCTGGTGGCTCCTCAGGGAAGGACATGCGCACTCACGCAGTGACGTTGCTTCTCAGCTTATTGCTACATCGGACCTAATGAACGACTATGAAGATTCAACTTTTAACCTAAGATATCTTTCGTCACTTTAAGACCGCTCAAAGATCTATCCACGCTGTCTCATGCGTTTCTCCGTTCAAACCAACTATAAACCAAAACTGTTTTTCCGTTTGCCAGATAGACAGCCACTGCCAGGAGTCTTCCTTAATTAGAAATTCAAATGACAACTGCATAAAATTGCACAAAGCATCACTGATGTATATTAGGATCGCAACAAGTTGCAACCCTACGATAAAATTAAGAAAGCCAACCGATGCTGAAGACAGAAAAAAATGGTTTTCGGTCTTCTGCAAAAAATGTTAAAAATAAATGCTTGCATTCATCGGACATGACATTTTCGACCTTATAACATTATTCAATTAAAAAATAACCTGAAAGAAGGGTTCATTGTGATGCGGGACATGGAACATATTTGAAAAGAATTTCTTCTCCGGATGGAAAAAAGTGAACAAAATAAAAATCAAAACGATTTCCAAGTTTTGTTGTTGAATTAGTGAGTCGAAGCTTTTTTTGATGCAATAAAGAGTTCGCGTTAAAAATCAAATACGCAAATTCAAAATACAAGTCTCAATGCAATTGTCTTGAGAAACGCGAACGTACTCCACAGTCCACAATGTGACTGCCAAGTTGCCGGCCGGTTCACGTCCATGACTGTATTCAAATAGTGATGCCACCAATTTAGCCATCGTACCAGGGGCTTAATTACTATGAGATAAGTTATAAATTATTTTATTAGATCGCTTAATTTACTTACATTACATTGGCCGAGTCCCAAAATCATTTCAGTAATACCCGGTCAGCAGGCATGACGCAAATTGATATTCATGCCTGGCCGCCATTTTCCTTCTCGCCTTCCCACAGGTCGTTGGGATCTGGCTTGCCAAGCACGAAGCCGATGCTGCGAAGGGTTAACCTTGACGCACACAGCGCAGTTCAAAGCTGTTAATGCACAACAGTCGAAAATTTTCTCATCAGCTTTAGGGGTGATGCCAGCTTGGCTCCTGCTAAAGTTTCATTTCGTTTGCCGCTCGTGGGGTAGCCCTTCAGACGGTGCTTATTTCACTTGTTGGAATCTAACATGTGGGACTAAATCAGCAGGACTGTTTTTACTGCCGGATACAGTGGCCAGACAATGTAGCGACACAAACTTTTTGGCGATGCATGCAATGCTAACTTTGTTGAAAAGCATAAAAATAGAAAAAATCAACATGTTTTTAACTTAGGCACGTTGAATGTTGAAGATACATTACAAACGCCCGCACAAATAAGGCGGAAATAACAGCNAAAGTTTCATTTCAGTTTTCACAGTCAACATTTCAGAGATAAGACACACGTTTACTAAGTTATGACGTGACACGCNATCAATCTCTGCCGCTCTGCCAGCGATCAAAGANAACCTGGGACACCAGCCGAGACAAAAATTGCTTGAACGATTTTCTGGTAAGTTCGAAAACAAATTAAGTGTGGCGGCGCAGCCTGCCTTACGTTATGTCTGGAGACCAGTCAGTTGCCTTTCGTCAACTGACAAATAAACTACAACATTTCTAAGTATGATTGCCTAAGCCTTGAAACTATTCAATGCGATTGTGTTGTGGTACAGCAAAATCATAACATAGCGTAAACAATCAAATGATAATTTGACCGTGCTTGCTGTCTGGCACGACCTATACGAACAAACCTTTACTCTCAGCAATAATTGTTTCGACAACTATGTGCTTCCGATACTTCCTTTTTTTAAATTAATTCAGCCGGTCTGTTGTGAATACATTTTCTTTTCGTTCCAAGTAATGCGTGCATTGAGTTTTCTGTTACTGTTCTTATTTATTCATTAGGTGTATTTAGCTAGGTTCCAGATCAAAGGTACACAACTGATGCAAGCCCATCTAGGTATGTCTAATCGCTCTTGGAAAGCTGTTTATTCACACGCACACTGGATTTGTACTTCTGCGGATTGGATGAATTCATTTGTATGGCATCAAGCAGTAAAACAAACATCTTTTTGTACACTTGCTGTCATTGTTTGTGTTGTTGGTTGAATACAACCCAAAATGTTTTGTTTTGATGCTGATGTTTATGTGAGGTGATTCAGGCTGCAAAACAGTTAAGCTAGTGTTGCAATAAGAAATTTGTTTGGATCGAGATATGTCGTCGTTTCATAAATATTAATTGAAAAATTTCACTTGCTGGATATTGGATATTTATGGAGTTGTTAGGCTGATGTAAGACCAGTTCTCTGAACTAAGAATCGTGTATGTTCCTATTGAAACAATACATTTTGTAAACAAATAATGTGGACCAGTGATAACTAATTGTGTACGACTTAAAACTTCATGGCTACGCAGATAAAGCGTTTACAAATCAAAAACGTCTAACAAAAATCTTTAGCCATCTACCAGCGCTCGGTCATAGGCGTAGCCAGGGGCCAAAGGGTCATGCCCCTCAAATTTCTAACATACCTTGTGATTTTGTGTTTTGACACAAGGCGGTGTCTCTAACAAAACAGTGTTCCTCGCTTAAAGTCAAAATATTTGCCCCTCCCAAAATTTTGGGCTGGCTATGCTACTGCGCATGGTTATTCCCAAAAACTAGATCTAAACAAGTTTTCTTTGGTGTGCGCCTAGTAGTTTTGAGGATAAAATTATTACATTAACACTGCTCTTTAAAGGCAGGCTTGCGTTGACTGTGACTGCAGTTCAGTATGAAATGATTTAGCACAACAGATTTAGCTGTCCAGTATGCATGCTTGAATGTAAAATAAACATGACCCCTTGAATTTTATTAACTGCTCATCAAAACTGTGGCGTTTTTCAAAACAATGAACGCATTTCCCTGATATTCACACATGTCCTTTAAAGAATCTGTGACTTAAAATTGTTGTTGTTTTTTGAACTACGTGTCATCTATGTTTATTTGAATAAGGGGCTAAACGACACACAACTTGAAGGTATCCCAGCAAGGTAACCAATCGTGACAACAAACACAAATTTGATTACGCTTTGTACTCCAGTTTTAAACTTCCTATTCCTTTTTGATCAAAACAAATGCAATGACAACTACCATAGTTAAACTTCTGTGTGGTACACCGCTCTGCACTAGCATGTTTCAGTTAAAAGAGCGTGGGAAAGAATATACACACTAGCATATAACAGATCGTGTGCGCTATTTTGTCCTGCTGCTGACCTCCGCTGGGGACTGCTGGAACAGCCGGCGTTTTCTTGTGTGACGTAACACCAGTAGCAGGCACCAGCCAACCAAAGCTACTACAATGCTGAGGTGAGTTTCTCTTAAGTGTTGGTTAAAAACTTGTGCTATACATGTAACAGCAAATTAAATTTCGTTACTTGAGGCAAAAGTGTACAAGTCATATTCAAATATCACGTTGTTCTGTTGGTATATCATATACATGTTTTGTTTGTTCGACTTTCTAAGATTTTAAAAAGGCATTTTGACACAACCTCATGCCATGCTTGAAATTTTTTCTTTTGTCCAAAAGAATACAAATAAAACAACAAATAGCATTGTAAAAATTTCATAAACTCTATGCTCAACTAATGAGGCCACAGACCGCGAAACGGTGCTGTCTGAAGATTGAAGATAAATCGTCATATACGAAGCATTAAACAACCAGCTTCGAAGCATTAAACAACCGCTTAGCTCCAATTTTGTTTCCATGTCTACAGCAGCTCAATGCTGAACAAAAGTTACTAACAGAAACAGTTTTTTAAATTTTATTTGATGGTTTGGAAAACAACGCAGAATAAACAAAACGAAACAATTCTTTAGAAATGTCACAAATATAGTTAATCGGTCATCTGTTGGGTCAGAGCAGTTAAGCAACTTTTCAAGACAGTTCTGGTAAAAAAAGTATTTATGCATCTTTCGATTGTGAGCTTTTTTGTTGCATCTTATTGGATCAACATCAAGAATGACCAAGCCAGGACTTCGACAATTTGTTTGAGACATTTCCAGAAGCGACTACGTGAACGAAACTTCAATGTTTACAGCTTATCGAGTTTATTTACCGATAACGAACAGCTTTTGTTTGCAAAACGTTGTTCTGAAAAACGTAAATAGTACAAAAAAACAAGCATTTCTAGAAACATTTTTGAAAATATTCGCTTGATATTTGAGCAGAACTAAGAAGATTTAAATCCAGCCAATACTGAATAAAACAACCAGTACACGAGTATGAATCAGTGATGTTCCAAGAGACAAGTCATAAATTTACAAATTGGTTACAGATGACCAAACACGCAGTATGCTTTAAATACTACTGATAAACAACTAATTACAAAATACAACATGGTTTTGCCAAACGTAAGGCTTATTACTGACGCTTCAGAATTCACTCCAAATATTGTGCATGAATGTGATCTTGTTGAAACGCGATGACTTAATTGTCGTGAGGGGCAAGTAGTGAATCCTAACTAATTCAGTGCAGTAAAAACAGCAAAGACCTAAAGGCACATCGGTTGCAATAAAACTTACACTAGGAAATACAAAAAAAAGAAAAAACAAACGATTGCCGAAAATACCACACAAAAAACTGTTTGACACACGCCTCTGCGACGTTAATCCCCAACAACAAAAAATGCAATGCATCATCATAAATAATTTTTAAGGGCAATTTCAACTTTCGGCAAATGCAGCATTTATTTTTCTTGAACAACAGTTTTGAAAATTCGCTAACATTCCCAACTTTCAGTAAATGGCCATTAACTCACTGAAAAACATTTTTTCCTTATTAGTTAAAAACGGTCGAAAGTCACGGAAGAAACTCTACCAAGTAGATAACGTGATTCGGAAGTCAATTCATTGTTTTCATAAGTCTATTGCAAGAAACCACCTTGAAATGACATGCTTTGCATTTTAAGTTGCGAGAAGGTATCTGCTACGTAAGGTGGGTGCTCCACTCCCATTGCTGGAGCAGCAGAACACGGAAAGCTTTTCATCGGTGGTGCTGACCTGAGCGAAAAAATTACGTTAACCCTCGGACAACAGCAAGGAAATGTACGTATAGACAGCGCAGCTACAAATGGACGCCAGCTTAAATGATCTACGGGTTCTACGCTATCCATTCCTATACAAGAGGGCTGGGCAGACGTGCTCAGCAGAAGAGTCATTGGCAAAAAAAACAAAAGCACCAGCGAGCCGCAAAATCAGTTGGAAGTGTCAAATGAAGTTCGTTAAAGAATGCAAGTTAGACATAAAATGACCTACATCATATTGCGTAGACTCCTGAGCAACTAACCATACGAATTCGTGTAAACACATTGATAAACGAAACAAACATTAAATATGAGGCGACAACTCTCTATCAATTTGCGATATTGCTAGTCAGCTGGAAGAGCCACACAAAACGTGTCGGCTAAGCGCGATTTGCTCACCATTGCTATACAACGTCAATCACAAAGGGCAAAAATTTCATTCAAAACTTTTTCAAATGTTTTTAACTTTTTCTAATTATTGGCAAAGTCCCAATGGCAATTTGTAATAAACAATTGCAATAAACAACTCGGCATCTGACATTTCGCTTCTGGCAGCCTGTGGACTTTCAAGTTAGATCGACCAGCGGAGGCCTGACTGCGAAGGCCGCACTGCAACTGACAAACATCGGGTGACAGAGGCCCGATTGACCAATATGTTGTCATCAGCAATGGCTGAATCGCCCACAAAAGTGACTAGCAATGGATTAGCATGGATTGACTAGATTATCACGAAAAAATGGCTGAAAACAAGGCTAAGGCTTATTTGAAAATATTGTAATAAACAGTAAAAATACGTTTAGCAGTTGCTTCGTTGTTTTCATTACTAGGAAAACGCCCTTTGACAGGACCCTGTCACAAGCCACTGCATGCATAGCTAGTTTCTAAACTAAGCAAATCAAATTTTTGTTCTGACCTGAAAAGTTTATGATATTAAAGCAAAGTAGCCCGTAATCAAAAAAAATACAATAATATACAGCAGAAAACTTTTGATTCTACTCAGTACTGAACAATCAAGTGATGGGAGTGAAATTAGCTACATTACATACAGTACAAATTTATTATTGTTTCTGCCAAGCATTGTCTTTATACAAAGTACGTTGAAATGAGTTGTTTAGTCGTTTATGTCAATATCACTATGTCCAGCACTGAGCTCGATGGATGAGCATTTTAAGTTGTTTAGCATGTCAGTTTTAGTGTAAAGGACTGTTAGAGAGACTTTTGGTCTGAAACTCTGTCTCAGAAACAAGTTTATGTCAAGGAAAATTTATAGACAATACATCAAAGTAATTCAGAAAATAGGTGAAAGTAGACATTGAGAAAAATATGAGTCACCAGGCAACCAGCACTTTTAAATCCTTTCTTTTCAAGCACTCACATTTCCTCCAAACTGTTATTATTAATTTTATAATCATCCAGAATGCGCTCATCTGATGTTATGGCATCGGTTGAACTAGACTCATGCTTTCATTTTTCAATGAACCAATTTAACTATTCTTACTTTAATTTGCATACGCTTTGATTTCAAAGTCATGCATCCAGCCAAGGTTAAGGGACAGGGTACAATTAAAACTGAAGCAGGTTTTAACGTGTATCGTGGTGTTTCGTCACAAGTAAGGTGCTTTACTCTCCCGTGCGTTGCGCATGCCAAATCAGAACAAAATGTACATTCAACATAAGTTAAAATATCAGGCTAAACTTTCAAGTAAACAGCAAAGTTATCAAAAGTATTAGGTTGAAATGGATAATGTCTACATTAATATATTTCTGGCTGAGTACCTTGAAATTATGCTGCGTCTAGCCATAAAATGACTAAATCGGCAACAATGATGATTGAGTCAATGGACATCATTGTGTCCAAGTCGATGGCAATCAGTTGCGTTTGTGGCAGCAAAGGCACAGCAAGCTTAGTTTATAGTTAATTTTGTGATGCAATGACGGTTCCAGAATTTGTTAGGAACTTGATGTTTATTACTCGTGAACCACTGAGAAGGTTTGGGAGCCTTCTAAACCGTTTAGTGCGCATGTGTGCAATGCTAATTACGCCACTGATGATGACTTTATCATAAACCAGTCTTCATATTCTACGCACAACAGACAGCCTGACAATCAAATTCCACCGGGCCTTTTCAATCTCGGGGCCCGGAGCAATGTACGAGCTGGCCCGCCCTCTCACAGGGCCTGATAGGGTGAGGTAAAAAAAAAATAAAGTGAGATGGGATCTCATGGTCGCTCCGAGCATTCCGCAAAGATCAACAGAATTGCGGTTAGTTTCTCGAATATCAATGTTTACTTGATATGATTTATGAAAACTAACTTACCACTGAAAAAAGTGATTTGGAGGCACCATCGGTATCTGTGTATCGCACAATGGACCAGATCCTTGCGCTAGCAAGGTGTTGTGACGCGATAACATATTTTCACCGATAGAGGGCAGCATCGGTTGCGTACGGCATGCGGATGACGTCAAACAGGGAGGGTTGCTGTCTGCAATGAGGAGATGTAAAGTCAAGAAAAAAAAAACTGAAAAGATCGGTGCTGAGCTCCGAACAAGAATTCGGAAATCAAAAATAAAATCTAGTATACCTTACAGGCCACCACTAAACAGCCCACGAGCCAATGCCATGACAAGATTTTTTTGCAGATTCACTCACGAAACAGGACTAGAGCAGAATATACACGTGTACACTTCACAGCCGTTTTCAAACTCAAAGTAGCTCCTGCACGATCATTTACGGACGCAGCTGAGAAAAGCGTTGATTCTTACTCGATGACGTAACTTGATGATGCATCGGGTGACGTATCGACATCCGCGCGGTGAGCAAGGAACGTTCTGCTCTTCGAAACTTGGCGCGCCTGTTCTGGAACCAGACCTGCGATAAAGATTTACGATTGACACACTTCGCCCACTTTCGTTCACTGCTTGAATTTCCATAAGAACTAAACAATGAACGCAAGATTGAGACCAAACTCCGAATGCATTTCTAGGATTTTAGAGAATTCGGACTAATTTTCATAGTTTATTTTCTCACACTAATTAAAACTTAGGCCCGCCAACTTTAGTTAAAATCTGATTAACAACCCCAAAGAATAGTTTAAATACATAAGCAGGTGTTACTAAGCAAAGTATTTGCTTCATTTAAGACTAATACTTTCAATTGACGGAAACCCGCATGCCTAAATAAGCACCCTGGAGATCATTTCATAGATGTTTCGGCATCAGTGGTTGAAACCAGTTTACAGCTTGTTCATTCATTGTGTAAGGCTAGTTTGGCAATGAAGCTTCGCAGCGCGTATGCTATCAAGAGCTTTAAACACGATCTACCTCTGAGTATTTTCAAATATGTAAAAAAACAACCTGGACTCTCGCTTCACTTAAACCAACTCGTCGTGCAAGCTCTTCTCTCACAAAAGCATCGGGATAATGCGTTCTTTCAAAAACACGTTCCAGCGCTGCCAACTGACCGCTATTGAACGTTGTTCTTGTGCTGAAAAACAAAGTGTACCCTTTGTCAGAACGCAGAAGTGTGTGCGGTAAAAAAGTCATTGTCTTTCGTTTAACCCAGAGGTCGGCAACCTGCAGCTCCGGAGTTACACGCGGCTCTTTAGATCCTCTCAAAGTGACTCTCTGGATTTCACAAAACATGAACTTTTAATTGGCACCTGATTAATATGAGAATTGAGTTGATTACAATTTAGCCTATGCCCCTGTGAAGTCGCATGAAAAATAAAACGGCATCAACATTTTGTGGCTCCTCGCCGGTTATATGTGCTGGAAGATGAAACAGAATGGCTCTTTTGCAAAAATTGTTTTTGACCCCTGGTTTAAACTGGTTGTTTGCAGTGCATTTAAAAAGATTTAAAGTCTAGTATCTTGGACATCGTACACCCCAAGCTTGGGCCTAAGCGATTTTATCAATTATCAAAGAGTCATGAACAGTAGTAATATGCGTTAAGTTGAAGCTTTGAAAGTAATTTCGTGCAAGTTTATTTTTCAACCAAAGAAATGTTGACTATTCGATTTTGCAAATGCGAAAAAAATATGCTTGATAAATGCATAATTCTGCAATTCATCAGTTAAATATTTATGCTATCCATATCAGAACTATTACCGTCGCTGTTTCTTCCTTGGAACAGATGCGTTGATGTGACCTGCTTCACTATCATCTCCATGAAGTTGAGGTGTTAAATACGTGTTGTATGGCTGTTGATCTATTTTCCCGTCGGTGGTGATAGATGAATAAGGTAGACTTTTGTATTCGTGACAGGTTGCTGAAGCCTGCACGGGGTGTTTATTTATTAATGTTGAAACCATGCTTGTTCATGCAAAAATTAGCAAAACCGTTTTAGTACGAAATTCTATGTGAGAATATATCTACAACAAAGTATCTACAACAGTTTGCAGTTCATGTTTTAAAAATAAATCGTGCCGCTGATCTAGTCTCATCAGCTGCTGAGAATCGCAACCGCATTCCTGCGAGATATACATCTTTGCGCCTTTTTCAAGTGCAGACTTGCATGCAAGTATGAATGAAAATCATCAATCACTTCTTTTGATTTTATGCCTGTCCTAAAAAGTCGCAGTATGAAATACTACCAGCTTTGAAAAATCGTTTCTTTTTTGGCAAACATACAGGAAATCAAGACAGTTTTTCGTCGCTTGGGATAAAGTTGAAAGTCTTAACTATGAATTAAGAATGTGTCGTTACTCAGGTCCTTAAATGGTAAAATCCTTTCACATTTAGGATTCAGAACTAAACGTTCAGGACAACTTATATTACTGATTACATTCTTAATTTGATCTGTCGACCGTCGGGAATTTGAGAGTGATAAAAAACCAGCGTTAATACCTTGTTATTTCGTACATGGATTAAAGTATATTTTGAAAAGGCTTTTGTTTTTTTTATTCTGAATATAACCTTCAACCTCTACTGGTTAGTTTGTATGAAGGTCCCACCACATGGGCTAATACAACATGTATTCCTCTTCCAGCCGGGTTTTACAAGTGATTATCGCCCTGCGATAATCACTTATGCATCTGAACACTACGAATTCTCCTAAAAAACAAAGCCAATTCAAGAGACAGGACATGTATTACCAAACAACGTTTTGAAACGTGTCTTGCTATACATATATATATATATATATATCTATATATATATAATATAGAACGTAGAAAATTGTCAAGGATTTGAATTTATTGACCAACAAGCGTTTCGCGCATTACCTCGTTTATCATGTTCTAATGTCTTAGTTAGTTTTAATAAAACGCAGCTGTGCTGCCAATTCGCGTCGAGCACTCAACGACAAGGCTTTCTCCGAATCAGAAAAACAAACTTTTCTTGCGAACAACGAAAATTTAAGAATCAGGGTTTTATTCTTTACAGGCTTTGAATGTTTGTCGCATTGATACGTTTTTGATTTTAAGCATTTTTTTATCGAAACTGTAGAGAGACGATTACTTTCAGCTGGTCATACCGGCGTGTCTGCTGCGTCTGAAGTCCCCAGTGATGGGCTGCTGCTTGGCTCAGATGATGCATCGTTCGGCGTGGTTGACATATCTGTTGATCAGAAACGCAAACTGGGATTGAACAATTTCCAGTATCGCAACACGCTTGCGTTAAATTTGGACGTCAATTTTAAGTCGCTGGAAATCCGCAAAAATCCTTTGCACTAAATGGCTTGCATTTTACGAATGCACACCAACGGCGACGTACGTTTCATATTGTGAAAATATACTTTAATTCGCTTCCACAACACCAATACCACTTCCAGTTCTTGCCTTCGGTTGCAAATGAACTGCGCAATGTATCTTCGCCACCAATGGCTGTCATAAGCTTTCATTGCAAGTTTCGAAGAGTTGAAAGACATTGCTTATAGTCCAATAGGCAACTTTACCATATTTGTGAACTACTTTTATGTTTCGCAGACATTTTATGCTGTTAGTATACCCTACCGGAAAAAAGCGTTTGTTAAGACGTTTGTCAAACTTTCTTGACCTTTCTTATGCTTGAAAATTAAAAATTGAAATTAAGTATCTGCTCAGCTTCCCAGGAAATCTACACCTAATTACAGGAATTTTTATGGATTTTTTTCAGTCGCAGGGTATGTGTCGGCCATTTCATCGCCATTTGCATTTCACTATGTTATTGTTTGGTGTACAGAGCATGAAAGATCGTTTTCAAGAAACGTTCAAGATCAGTCGCTTTTAGCTTCGCTGCAACGGTTTGTCCATAGCTGGTTGTGGCTAATGCTGTGATAATCATAAGATTTTAAGTATGAAAACTTGTACCAGTGTTTCCAATGGAACTTTCACTGGACTGCGGTATGACCGCTTTTGAAGCATCAATTCAATATCATGAATCAGCTATGAGTTGATACTTTTTGCACTGTCTTTCTACAGTAGGGGTTCAAGGTTTTCGTTGATTGACCTCTTGTATGAAGCAGGTTCTAATGCAAACGAATTCAGCACCCGTGCTTAAATTCTTATCGTGAGACTGCCAGTAACTGGTTTTGAACAAAGCAATCAACCGAATGTAAAATTTGGTAATACAACAGCACCAGAAATTTACCTCGTGCCCCGGCAGAAGGGCACCCTGTATCCCATGCTGAATTGCTCGGTGAGTTGGTAACTGCCTCATTCTCTGTTTCCGGGATAATTTCTTTCTCTTCACAGGCCAACTTTTCCGAGTGCGCTAATCCCATGTCTAACTCACACCCAGTTGCATCTTCGTGATCTTTTTTGTAAGCGCAAGGGGTGAAGTTCGCATTCCACTGTTCGCTGTCATTGACAGGCTGTGGTTTTGGTTCTTGCCAGTGCGCCATGTGGCCATTAATAGCCACGTGGTGATGCAGAGACAACCTAGGATCTTTGTATATCGCTTGCATCGGGTAAATCTCATCGCCGTCTTCGTAACGCGGATTCGCTCTCTCTTCTGTTACACTTTGTTCGTCGCTTATGGGGTTGTTGGACATGGCGATTGATCTCCCGCTGATGTTTTCCGTCACATCAAGACGGGGATTGCTGTTCGCTCGCCAGCTGTACTGGTATTCTTCTGATATGTTTCCTGGGTTGTTCGAGAGATTCAATATGCGACTCACAGTAAAATTTCCAGGGGATTGAAAATCAGTCATAACAGCGTCTGTTGAAATGTCGTCTAGTCAAAGCAGTTAGTTGTTATTGCGTAGTACGTCAAAACACTTCAGATCAATCAGTAAAACTCCAGTGTAACTTTTATGAACAACCTGGAGCTCAGTTAAAAACCTTCACAGACTTAAGTCAAATCAAAACAGTCTGAGGACAAAAAACAGTGCTATCAGTAAGTACGTTTCTCCCAAGACTAAGTTATTTGGAGTGTCAGTGTATCCAAAACGCATTCCAGGAAGTGTTTCCAATAATTCTTTTTTTTATGCAGTAAAGCCAACAAAATTGCTATAGCTTGCACGTTTCCACCTAAATGGAAAGGAAACTCTACATTTCACTCAAATAACATTATGGAATATACCCTTTAGATTAAAGCAGCTATGTCCAACCCGCGGCCCAATCGTAGGTTTTGTGCGGCCCAGTTTAGGTGTTTGCTGTAGTGAAAATATCCTACATACTGACAATCTATCCTTATTTTGATAATCTTCAATTTGAAATTTTAATGCAGGTGGTCCTGACTGCCACTATATCACGTCTGTTACCATTGCAACTGGGATTCGAACGCTTTCAGTACATTAGCTTAAGCTCAATTTAGTTTGCTAAGATTAAAGTAAGCCATTCAACGCGCGGCCCTCATTAATATGTCATTCAATGTGCGGCCCTGGCCAAGACAGTGACATGGTTTTTGGCTCTGTAAGCCATTTGGGTTGAACATAACTGGATTAAAGGTTCCAGTTACGTCTTTGGGATGTCCACAAGTCTGGTTCAGCGATTTTAGCCGAAAATGAAGAGACATTTAATGACCTGCGAAGCGAAATATGCAGTGGCTAGGAGATTTCTGAGAGCAAAACAACAAAGCAGAACATGTACAAGAAGTTTTTGAAATGTTTCCATCTGTTTAATCAGCTCGCGGTTGATGGAACGCCTACATAATTGATTGTTGCTGAAATCTGTGTGTGCTTCCTGGTCACGTGAGTGGACAAATGGTGGCGCATGGACATATCTGACGTTCGGCTCAATACACTTGGGACGTTCATCTCCCAGCAGCGCTGCTTGAAATTGCCCTTTAGGTGTAGGTTGAAAAGGTTTTCTCCCACACTGCGTGAATAGCCAGCGCTCTCGTGGGAGACAATCAAAAGTTGGTCATTGTTTCACAAGGATTCGACACAAGGATTCAAACGTCGAAAATCGCTAATATTGATTTTTGTGTCATACACGTAACAATGATTTAATTGTCAAGAGACAAACGAAAACATGAAAACAATGACGATTTGGAAGTCGTTGCGCAGTAACGGAAATATAAAGCGTATTTTTGCAGTTTGTTTTTTTCAGTTGTGTGCTGGATCAAAACCACAGCAATTGAAACCAGTTACAAATCAGTTATCAAGTGATACACGTTTGAAAAGTATGTTTCAGGCAAGCACAAAATTTTGTAACATTTTTAGTAAAATACACTTTTCTGGCAGAACATTTTTGTGTTACACTGTGTTCAGTCATTCGGGTTGATTCATTTTATTCTTTTTCATCTTTTTCATCATCTATGTTTGTATTGCATCGTTGTATTTACCAAGACTTTGAAAAATTTCTAAGTTTTACTTTATTACATACAGTAGTTCAATTGAAAGCTCCAGGTTTCCTACAAGCTTTCGAGGAATCAGCCACTTGGTCACTGCATCANGANTTCGCGATGATTCGGATTNGNACATATCTGTTTTCAAGTAATTAGTTTCCACAAAGGCGAAGAAGTCGTTCAGACAGCAAATTGTTCAATAAGCAGTCGATTTTNCGTAACTCTACGTATCCTCGGTCCTGAAATCTTATGCAAATAGAAAAGATTCTATTCGACTTCGTCCGTCACCTTAGTCCAGACAAGTTGCTTGTTNCATTGTTCATTCAACTGTTTTGTTCATTCAACTGTTTATCATAAAATTATCCTATTCTGTTCAACGTTTTAGTTATTGGGCCAACAACAGCTTAACGTTCCTCTAGTATTTTAATAAATTGTAGCTACAACGCTTATACGCTATTTTATTGGAACTACATCAAAGACTTCCGGTCACTAAAATTCATTAGAGGGTTGCAGTTAAGTAAGACTGGATTTCATATTATAAATATTAGAAAACTTGGACTTGCGGAATGATTTATCGTACATAAAAAAGCTTATTTCAAACAGCTAAATTTTTCAGAAGAGAGCAGGTAAAACAAAATGGAAGCAACGTAGGCGTCAGCCCTTCCTCAACTTTAAATCAACGACGATTATTACGACACAAAATCTTTAAATGAACAGAACATACTTTGTTTATGTGAAATTCTGAGACCTGTTGCTCACCAGACACCACCTCTATTTATGCATCATTGCACTTGCCAGACTACACTCTATGCAAGATTACAACCCTAACTGAAAAGTAAAGTGACACTCAAGCAAAGCAAGCACAGTAGGCGAACGTTTGGACTGCTGCCAAAAAACAAGAACAAAAAGGAAAGCGCAAGACAGCCAATGATCTGCCGAGAAGTTACACGCTTGAGTCAGAGCTGCCTGTCAGGTTGGTCGCGTGGAGCGTTTCTGTGCGCTGAGTTCATCAAAGTGAGAGATCCACCTCGAAAAGCGAACTCGGCGCTTTCAAAGGCTCTCCTTTGGCCATTATTGAGAGCAAAACAGGTTCGTTTGATGGAAAACAGACTGTCGCCACTAAAACTCGATGGGAGCTTCCTCCAGCTGATCGCTTATTTTTTAGACGATGGCGATGATGAAAATTGTCTACGGTCTTTCTGCACATTTGAGATTGATCAAAAAAACACTTCACCCTGATAAGAGTTTTTTGAAAATATGAGTCAGTTGTGCGCTGTCACCTTTGTTTCTCATACTGTCCATACCTAGTTTATCTGTTTATAATTGTGAGTTGAAGTTGCGCCCACGATATGAAGTAGCGCTAAATGCTCTTCATACAAACGCATTACACTTCTGCAGCTCTCTCAAAGCGATGCTAAAAACTGAAACTATATGAAATAAAAATTTTATTGCGACTAGATTGTTAAGAAATTGCATTAACTCTGCCAACAAGAAAGTTTTCTATCAGCAACATAAAGAAAGGTATTTCTGAAACTGTTTAAGTGCCATAAATGTTTTCTTAGAAAGATTTGTTGTGGCAAGTGATGATCATCATCATTTTTCTAATGCAAGACTAGTTGTGNTTTACTTGATATACAGTACATTTCTCAAATTATTTTGAATTGTTTGAAACAATAAAAGGGAAATTTGAATTAACNTTATAGTGGAACTGTTGAGGTCAGCCNTTTTCAGAATACAGCAATTAGAAACGCCATTGATTACTTCCTGTGCATCACTGTTTTGCCTACACTGTCATAANAGCAAACTAGAACTAAAATTGCGTAAAGATATTTTGAAATATAATTTCCGAACGCGAAAGCTTATTGAACAAACTTTATTGAAAACCATTAATGAACAAAATTAACAGAGCATATACTGTAGAAATGCTGCAGCATCTAAAAGCAAAGCAATTCGCAAACCGTAACCAGATAGTAACGTAATACACTATTCGTTTGTTGGCTCTTTGATCCAACTGCCCGTAGTATTTCACATCAAATCCAAGAAAAGATTGAGCTGACTCCTATTTAGTGCATCCGTCCACAGTTTTCAGCTTCAACTGATTTCCAATGAAATTTTTAAAAGCAACTAATCCATTCAGATTTTGACAAGGTCTTTCAAGACACGTAAATTATACTTAGAAAACTGTTTGCTGCTGAAAAATATCAACTGTCCTTTTGCCGATCCATTGTTTTTCAAAATCCCTGTAGATTTTTTAGCTGCCACTGCATGTTCCAATAAGTTTTTTAAATTAAAACAAATTTTCCAACCGTAATCCAATTTGTTCTCATCGGAACAGTCAGGCTAGCAGAGTACGACAGTTGATTCTGTACGGACCTGTTGTATTGACTCCGTGTTCGAACAATTCCCAACAGACCTTCCACTCTTGGGGTGCCTTTTAATGAGCGTCGATACTATGAAAAAGGGATGAAAGAGCATTTCTACACACTACGGTTCTTCCCAGCCACGCACTCTTGCAATCTTTGCGTGTATCGTACCTACGGATTCAACATATTCTTATTGTGCGGTGATAGTAAGGAGTTGGCGGCATCTAGCGGTTTTGGTTAGCGCTAATGTATTAACATGTGGTGGATACGAACTGCAACCACAGAAGTGCATTGAATCAGTTCAGTGACTCTTCCAGCATTCCCTGTGATTAAATACGTTTGCAAACGCTGCTGCAAAATTTTCAAACTTTTGGTGAATAGTTCTGTGTGACGAGTACCCCTACTTCACAAAACGTTTTTCTTNGGCTCGCAGCAGGTCATGTAAATTATTGGTCAAGTAGAATACAGCNAGACCTACATTACTGCCGACATGAATTATTGCATCATTTTTTTTCTTATATCACGGACCTATATTTCTTTTTNAATTTTTGTAACTAAATNAAAATCAGGTGAGCACCTTCTCTATGCAAACACTTGATGTTGGCGGCGCCGCTTCTCAAAGCAGGGACTAAGCGACAGCAAAGGAGCGATTGCCTTAGAGATCTTGCAGAACGACAAAATTTTTGTAAGGAAATCGGGTTATTGGTAGTGAGTACTTGTACACTATCGGTATGGACAACTTCAAATCTTGAAGAGTTCTAAAATGCAATATATTCTTAATAAAATACAATTCATAAATCGATTTTATTTGAGCTTGAGAAATTGTGTTGTAGTTCGTTTAAAGCCCATCGTTTAACATGACATCTACTGTTTGGACGTCCTATTGCAATCGCAAGCTGCTTAATCTTTTTCGGGGTAAGATCGCTGAGAAGTCACCAACAAGTCAACTGACCAAAAACAATGCAATTTACTTTAGTAAAATTTTAAAGCAAGCAATGCCCTGCAACAGGCAAGTTTTCAAAATGGCCAACACATCAACTGTTTTCATTACTGTTAAACCTGCTTTCAAGAAAACAAGAAGATTGATATGAAAATCATTTCCAATAAAACTATTTTTGATTTCTGCTTAGCTTCGTCAGATGTTTGAGGTTTAGGGTGAAGATTATTAGATGTTCGCGATAAATGTCAGACTCCAGAAAACAGATAAACCTTATGGTTGTCCAGCCCAGTACCTCTGAACACTTTTAGGCTTTTCCGAAATTTTATCTTGAAGTGGCTTCCAAAGAGTGTGCTGAAGTTGCGCAAGGTTAAGCTGACTCATGCATTGGCGTTAGCTGGGTAATTCAGACAGCGCACGGAAAATCGCTGTGTCGCAACCGGCTTCTGTCATCACTGTACTCAGATCCACCAAGACCCGGGCGTGGCAGAGAAAGTGCCAAAGATCTTCATCTAATAGTTGAAACCTTATATGCAGGACCTATTTCTGCGAAATTACTTCGGTGGGTTTTATGGATTGGATTTGCAAAATTGTCTGTGTCAAAATACTTGAAATGGCTCTGCTAACGTAGACTGTCCTGTTAGTTATGATTACAACGTCATCATCGTACGTAGAAACACAAAAGAATCATTCCGTTGTTTCACTTCATTGTACATAAACACGGCTTCAAATCAACAAAATGAAAGATAGTGAAGACACTTGTCAAGCTTATAGCGAACATTATACATTAACTCCCAAAATTTTCCGTCCAACATATAAAACGGTGTTTCATAATTCACGGGATTCGATCATTGGTTCAGAAAACCTTGGATACGAGCGAAAAGAGCAGGTCTGNTGAGATCGACTGGGGTGAGTACTGTGAAGTACTCGCGAAAATTGTGCAAANAATTTTGTGTGCAAACCCTTTAAGCACATTTTCCACTGAAAAGTCAGATTTCCTCTAAAGCATTTNNATTCCTCAGAATGTGATTTGGTTAGTGGCGTACTGAAAAAGCTACGTGAAATGTAAAAATAATTGATGGAAAGAACTACGTCACTTTCGAAATTGCAGTAATTGCATTAAAACTGATAACGTTTTCCAGCATATCATTTAAATCTGCTGAATAGACTTTCGTGCGTTCCAGCCCTTTAATGGCAATTGGTTCATGAACGTTTGATAAAATAACACTTTTAATAATGGAGAGCTGCTTTTTAAATTCGACAGTATTCAGCTTTTACTTCCTTGTAACGTAAATGCAAATAAGAGACCAGACACGTTCAGTCATAGCGCGGGTTCCATCTTTCACTGGAATTGCCGCTCTTCCTGTCCACCTCCTCATCGTGTGCAGGGTACGAAAAATTATATTTTATTACACTCAGCCAGACGTAACATTTTTCAGATGCTATTTAATCAATCAGTATCTGACGAAGTAGATTGATTTACTCAAACTTAGAATTTACAGGGTATTTTTAACAAAAAGTGAATATTTTTCTTCGAGAGTCTTACCATTGGCGGCATTGCTCAAGCAGACCCAAGCAACGGTCACATATAGACCCATGCCGCGAGTGGATGATTGTACTATCAGCACCATTCTATGGCCCGTTTCTTCCGAATTGACGTATGGAAGCTGCAGATTTATCCAGACCTGCACTCAGGCCGATCTGCAGCATACTTGAGTCAGTTCGAGGAAATACGAAATACTTGCATGTCTCCTGAACAGTTGCATAGCTGTACATGCCCAGTTTTACTTTCTCTTTTAGAAACGTGTCCCAATATGCTTTGCAATTTAATAAACCGCCCATCCGCTAACGGTACAATCCAACATAATTATTTTGTGAGGAAAACGTTTTTTCAACAAACGGGAGAGGCGGAAATATAAGTCAAACATAAAATCTCTGAACTAGCAGCAGTTGGCTTTTTCCTTCCTTGCCACAGATAATGCTTCAGGTGGTGTCATTTTCCTTCGCACGCGTGGATTTTGCTCATGCGGTTGAGGTATCTGTTAAATATAATAAATTCACATCAATTAGCATGCATAATGGCACTCAGTGCAAAGCGCTTGCAAGGGTAAAGGTAATCCTGCAATAATGGAAAGTATCTTGGAAAAGAAACTTTGCAGTACCAGCCATATGAAGTAAATTGTTCAACAATTATCACAAAAATCTTGATTCTTGGTAATAAAAGTGAATCTCCGAGCCAACCGAACAAATCTTCTGGAGATTTTGTTGCCGTCAGGGGCTTGACGATTTACGCAGTTTTTTTAATTATTTCCTCGTCACCCCAGTCATTTTACCCGAGCTGTCATCTTGCTTCTGTTTGAGTAGAGAGATTTCCTTCGCACACCCCAAAACTTTCATTTGCTGAATATGTTCAAATACGAAAAGTCAATAAGTTTGCCGATACTTTATAACCCTTAAAAGCATAAAACATTGTTCGCTATTTAGATGAAGGGCAGCATGGATCGGAAGACATTTAAAAATATTCTAAGATTTCATCATTGTCTTGCACTGGAAGTTACATGCGAAACAGCAACAAGCTTTTCACAACTTACCTGCTTTAGTATTCTATATACCAAGTTAACGAACACTGTGTCAACGTTCAGGGATTCTTTTGCACTGGTTTCGTAGAAAAGGTAGCCACTGTGCTCGGCAAACTGTGTTAAAAAAAGAACTCGTGAATTATTCAGAGAACTACCAACCTCATTTCGATTCTGGTGACACATGCGAAAACGCTGTGTGTTTGCCTTCATGGAGCTATGTCCACGACAGTTGGAAGAATTAGTGGAATTTCTCACGTCACAAAGCGTTACCAAACCGGTGGTTCATGGCTTACGAGCAGCCAGGTTTTTCAAAACCACAACATCGTAAGAAACGAAGACAACTTGTGTGATTAAAGCATTTCAACAGCCGTTAGCCAACTCACGTTCCTTGCTTTGTGAGAATCGACGCGTGCATTCGGAAGGTCAGCTTTGTTCCCAACAATCGCGATCTCTGCGTCATTTCTCCCATACTACAGAAATAAATAAAGGGCTTTAAAGCCGTGACATCAGTGCTTGATTTCTTGAAGAAATTTAAATATGTTTGTGGCAACCTGAACCATAGTGAAACAGCAGATGTCTTCAAAAGAACCTCGATCGGGACCGAGAGGAAGTTTTACCGAGTTGGAGGTTTGAAAAATGCGACTGGAAACTACACGAATCAGGAATGCTTCTAAATAAAGGAGCAAGGCACGTAGCTGCAACTATGTCCCACCAAAATGTGTACGATACAAAGTCCGTGGGCAAATGCGCGTTTAAGATGCCATGCATTTTGTTATCACACTAGTGTGTTCAACAGTCTGTCAGTAGTACAGCTGGCGCAAAATGACTTAGGACCTGCTTTATTTTTCCTTCAAAAACAAACGTTTGGTCTCAGTAACTTTTATTTAACAAAAACACACACTTTAACATTTTGTCATGGTGCCCTTATTTTCTATGACCATTTGCAAGCATTTAAGCATGGAAAAACTAAATTTCTGAAATAATCCAAGCGCACCTCCTGGCACCACACTTTCAACTTATTTTTGAGGGTGTTTATATTTGGGATTTTCTTTTGTTTCATAGGATACTTAATTTTCTGCCAGCAATTTTCCATTCGGTGTAAATCTGGACAGTTGCCAGGCCACTCAAGCATTGTGATCTGCTTTTGTTGAGGTAATTTTTTACTTTTTTAGACTTTATGGCAGGGAGCATTATCCTGCATAAACACTTCACAGCAATGATTATGAAACAAGTCCAGCATATGCTCCTTCAGTACTTTTTATTCAAGTTTCGCCATTCATTTTTTGTTTTTTGGGCAGGAAGTAAAAGCCAGCTCTGGGCCTACCCATTCCACCAAAAAAATCTGGTCGATCTTGCTCTTCTTTTACGTTTACATATTATTTTTATTGGTACTTTTTTTCACTCCAGGCAAGAATACGAGCCTTCTCATCATTAAGGTACTTTCCAGGCATGCTAAAATGGTTCTTTCAAAAACAAACACCTCACTGATGACTATATCGAACTACCTCTTATGCAGCAAAATACTCCTTCCTGAATGATGTCTCCTGAAGACTTAAATTCCTCCAATTTTAAGATAATTGTGACGTAACAATACCAATATTGCATCATTTCATTCATAATAATCCAATGATCAATATGTCATGTTGCAGCATAAAATTGGGATAGACTTAACAGTTTCATCAACACTAAAAAAGCCTTCAAAAAACTATACATGTTTTATTTCGAGACGTTTCGGATTATTCTT
>JGI24021J15306_10001359_pt1 | contig 23704 bp, 15 predicted proteins | sample Ectturendosymbi1_FD_15306 | JGI IMG/M metagenome (IMG submission 15306) | reverse complement strand
ATTCGATACTAGGTGATTGTCCGTTTTTTATGTTGGTTATGGAAAAATCAGCTCTGCTTCTTTGTTACACTCACAGCTGATCGTGCCTTTGTGTGCTGCTCCACGTCTTTATAAGATCCCCAAATATAAATGAATTTCCAACTGCTCACAGTTACTCACAACTACAAAAACGACCCCCAAATATGAACTATAAGCTGTAGACCACGAAAACCCTAAATGTCATTGCTCACACCTATGTATCTCCTTGAGGCAGTACATGCTATCTTTCATACTCGTACATACTTGTAAGGAGTGTCGGTCAGAACGCGTTTGATTTCTTTTTAAAATTGCTCGACTTTTAATCACCGCAAAGCCTCTTTTGTGGCTTGGAATTTAAGCAGTCATACAGTAACTTACCGGCCGACTGAGTTAGAGAACTGTTCAAACCCTCTATCGAAACAAAAAGTCTNATAGTTTCGATTTTGAAACNTACGAGCAATCNCCATCGCGCTTAAATCACCATCGTGTCTGAAACACCGTCGCAAACAATGCGAAGCGTCGCGACGAACCACGTCGCATTCNAAGTGTTCTACTTGCGTCTCAGTGCAAGTTGTTGTCATGTACACAATTAGAACAAATTCTATGTGCGGTGAAGGCGTTAACAAGCCGGTGTAGACGAACCATTGTCTTCGGACTCGTGACATTCGCCCTAATCACGATCGTGTCTTAAAGATCTTCGCGAACAAAGCACCCCGTCACGAAAAATCTCGTCACAATCAATGCGGTTGGGCCTTTTCACATAACACAGCAGATCAAATTCTTCGAAGGTCTCAGTGCGTTCTCTGTCTTTACCTCAAGGACGATGCCTATTTATGCCAGTAATTTTGACTGATTTTTTTATTTTCAGGAGATCTATGCCGAATCACAGTTAATTTTGGGAAGCGCAATAATGTAGGAAAGATAAACTTCAAAACGTACGTGTTTACCACTTTATGAACACGCTATCAGGTGTGTCTATTCAGTGTTAATGTATCAAAGATGACACAAAAGCAACACGGCACTTTAACAAATTGTGCAGAATGTTATTTTCCAAGTAATATTTATCGAAAAGTTATTTTAAAAGCATCTGCGATGAGGAGCAAGCGGTTAAAACCATCCAAAATGTTTTGTCGTCGCAATTGAATTTTATATTTTGTATTGGATGATAAGCACTTCCAAGTGTTAGCGATGTATGCTAATTCGAATAAAAACAGAGTGGTGAAAATGACTTTCCTGACTTCGTGTTTTCAGATACAGGAAAACAAATCAATGTTAAACTCCTAAAAAGTACGATTAATACTTGCGTGCAAGGTGGAACGCCAAATTTCTCTATCTGAACATGTTTGCATGAAAAGCATTGTTTGTTTTATTGCAATGTTTGTCATAACATTTCAGATCGATTGACCGCAAAAACTTTGAAAATCGAAAACGTCCGGCAAGTCGAAAAAAGTTGGGAAATTTTGCGTTTAAAAGAAATTCTATATAGAAATTGCCTTGTGCTAGAGATCCAGTGTGTTTACTATTATGACAAAAATTTTCATGGAAAAAAGATTGTTACTGTTCATGAGTTCATTGATTGTTTCGCCAAAAATGAAAAGAAACACGTTTTTCGCTTAATTACCTATGTTTTTATTTGTTATAAATACCTTCAAAACTTGATGGATTAGAGAAGACTGGATTTGCTTTGAACTCTCTTTCTCTACTAACTTCATAACTGACTTGAAATTTTGTAATATGCGAAAGTGCCATAAAGAAAACCTTTTATCTCACTTTTCAATTCATTTATTGTTTTTTTCCAGGCAGATTTTGCCTGAGCCTGAAATTTCCATCATGCGGTGCCAGAAAATATGCGTGAGATAAAATAATGACTANGGAATTGTACTAACAAAACAATGAACATACAACTCACAAGCCGACATAAAATTGACAGTATTGTCANATACACACTATTGTCCAGCAATAATAGTTAAGTCACAGTAGCGACCCACACCAAGCGAATCAATCGCAAATTATTGCGTTAAAGAAACTAGTTTCGTGTGTGACACATCGTCAGTCCTGTGCAAAAATCGACATAGAAACCAATAGAAAAATATTTTGTTTGCAATAATCTTTCCTAAAACATCCAGTTGCTTTCTTAAACATTAGAGTTGTAAGGGATTACAGAAATCTCGAAAACTTTCGCTATTGTGCATTATTGTGACTTATGCATACGCACAGGTAGCCCCACGCCCAAAACATCCTACACATGACATTATGCTGCACAATTACGATTTTGAACAAACAAAAAGGTATTCGCACTGGATATACTACAGCATTTCAATAATTAATTTCCAGCATTCGGATCTTTAAAAAAAATCATCCTCTTTTGCAGAAAAACTTTGCATTCAATTTTGCGTATTCTATGCATTACATGGCTATAAATATAGCATTTATTTCCTGATTCATTTTCAAACGCAAATGTCGTATAGGGATGATTTCCATTTTGGATGCATTTAGATAAAATCCAAACGGTCAATTACAAAAAAAGGTCTGATGTATTAGCAAAACTAGTGCGACATGAAGGATACGTATTCTGGGCTTGTTAATTTTTGCGCAGATGGCAGTATTTCTATACGCAAAACATTTGCAGAAACAAATGCATAAACGTTTGTTTCTATGTTCATTTANAGGTTAATGGCTCGGTTTGTCAGAACAGAATGAATTTCCAACTGCTCACAGTTACTCACAACTACAAATACAGAAATGTAACGCATTNTTGTAGAACTGTATCAANTTTAACTGTATAAAATTGATCAGTAGCCTCAATCGTATTAAAGGAATTAGAATTTGTGATAATATTCCTAGGTTGGAATTTGAGACAAGATTAACTGCAACTCTTTGTAGAATAGCTGTGATTGTACATAAAGTAATGTTAGTTGGTTCTAAAGATCACTGATTTTTCACCGGTAGTTTTCTCATGGTTATGCTATTAAATACCCTGTGTTATAAATGCACACATCTTCCTGTTCTAACCGCTAAATGAAACTCGTTAGTTTGAAATAAAAAGGTACTTAATCACCGGCAGGCCTCAGCGCACAATCGTGCATTTGGATTGATAAGCGCGGTTTCACCTCAAGCCATCACAAATAAAGTGTGGTTCTTACAAGATAGGCGAATCCTCAATTGGTTTGTTTAGGTTTTGTTTGTGCTGTTCAAATTTGGATCACTGGAAAAATCAAATGTGACCTGTTACTAAAATATTTTCATTCTAACAACGCCAAAGTATTTGGAGCTTAAGGTAAGCATTGACTGGAATTACATATATGAAGTTAATTTAGGCAGACCAACTTGATGTAAATTTAAATGTAAGGCTTTTGAAAAATACAAATGATATGAGTGTACATTTTAACTTCTGCCACAAAACCCATTTATTGACTTCCGAAAATATGAATTTATCCCTTTGTTTTTCTTATTGTTTGGTGGAATTTCACCATTAATTTTCACGATTGTAATTTTTCGGGATTTCTCTAATGCCCTACAACTCTAATGTTTCAGAAAGCAACTGTTTATTTTAGACAATAATTCATAGGTGTTCATGTTTCTGTGGTCCGCTTAAGACTAAATTCATAAAATTTGCATAAAATCTTCACGCAGTTCTTTGGAAACATTGTAATTGTTTTTTTTACGTAGTGGCACAATTAATCGCGGTTGGATAAAGCAATACTACTTTTCTTCCTCGCCTCTCTCACGTTTCTGCGCAAAAATATGTTGACAACTGCCCGACGGAAGCGATGATCTCTTACGCTGTAAATAACAAAATTCCAAAAAGAGTTGGAAAGCCAGAGGAACGTTGCTATCCTTCCAGCGAGCACAGTTTCTGGAGGATTTTGTGATTCTCCGCTCAACCTTCAAACGGAAAATATGTGCAAATAATTGGCGGTCGTCTTTCTTTGGCTGTCACCAAAAAACGTTTTTTGTAGCAAATTCGAAGCTGAGAGGAATTTATTGTTTTGGGTTGCACAGCAACGAAACATAAGAATTAAATATCGCGCAAACAATGATTTAAATAAAAACACTGGATGTATCTTAGAACAGTTGTTTTCAGTGCAAAAAAACTTTTGAACACAAGCCTACAGATGGCGCATACACACCAGACCAAGGTATAATAATAAGGAGTAATGGATTAGCAACAGAAATGAAGCTTGCAGAAAATATCTGGAGTGGCTGATTCAAAGCACATAAACCTGCAACGCAATATTACTCATCACTTAAACCATCGCGTTAACGTTAGATTTACGAAGGTGTCGTTTTCGCCACTAAGTGATTTTTAAATTGAATTTTTGCAAAATCTGCACATTTATTGACTTTTCCTTTGAGATTTATTGACATTTCCTGAGATTTGTTGACTAAACTAGTAATTTTCAAACATATGGTTGGTGCGATTCACTTTCATTTTTGTAGCAGTTATTTAATCACTTTAATTTTTGCGCCCCGCCATTTACCAAGGTGTTGTGTTAGACACCCAAAGCTTGAAGACAGCCAAAACTAGATACGTGTTTCTCGTGGTGCTTTTTTTCATACCTAAATGATCGAATATTTGCTGTGCCGACTGAGATGTTTGAAATCTGGTGGCAAACACTCCGTTTTATTTGGACTTTAATGTTGTTTGTCAGGTTTTACTGGATATATTGGAGATACTATTGTACAGTGATGCAAGTAGTGGTCGTTTACACAGTGCTTTTGAAGAAGTTAGTTCTTGTTGCTGAACGTGTTTTGTTGTTTTTCCGTCATGTCGCACATTCGAATGACAGCGGAGCATGTTGCTGATGTGGCCCTTGGCTGGTGTACGGATGATTTACGTATCATATGAAGAGGAACAGAAACATGAAACAGGAGAAAATGTAGTCATACGCGCTATTGGTTAGTCAACACTAGCTGAGCAGCATTTCAAACGAAGAGGGCATCAGCAATGAAGAAGTTGATGCATGTAAAAGAATACCTCATGATGTCTTGGCTGCAAGCTCTTTTGTTTATGACAGAACATCATTCGCAGGAAGAACTTCGGTACACAACAGTTTTACTGCTACCACAGCTGCACCTACACGAATCTCTAAAAATATAGGTAGCCGACTACAGTACTTACAATCCATGGACTCATTTCACACCGAAAGTGGTATTTCATTTAGTTGTCAAATACACCAACGAAGAAGTCTACAGAGAAGGAGAGAATGACTTTGTCTTGAGCATGTGTGAGCGAGGGTCGTTCTTACTCTCCAGTATGTCAGAAGAGTCACCAACTTCCCAATTTGAGCTTCCTGGGCCTCCTGGGTCAGGATCAGACCGATTCATAGCAATACGTGTTGTTTTCCTGACATTAGCATTCATGCGTCAGTGAAAATATAGGTGAAATTTTTCGTTGATAGCGTACAAGCAGTTGATGCTTCTAAAGTCACGTTGTCCTTTCACGACACTTATGCCAAAGACACCCGATAAATACAGCATGAAGTAAAAGAGTTGTTTCAAAAGTCAACGGCAAAATATTGAATAAACGGACATTCATTCTTCTACTGATACACGACGTGCGCATGAAGCAAGTTTCTCTTGAAAATGTTGAGGCTAATCCTTGAACAGTGAAGCGACGTCAACTGAGATCTCCCTCGAAAACATGGAAAATGTCATGGAGCAAGACGCAACCAAGTGTATGTGCCTCACTTGCAAGAAGCCAGCTTGTGGCTCATGTTCTGCTGTCATTTCAAAGAAAACTTAGGTATAATGCAAAGAGTGATCAATCCTCTATGTGTTAAGCACTTAGGTGTGGTCAACAGGAAAAATATGTGCAGTTTTTATTCAAAATTTCAGTAAATGTGCTTTATGTTGATGGTATCTCTGTGATTTACATCACTGTGCCAAGACTATTTCCGTTATTAGCAGCTATTTACATTATAATTATGTAAATGGCTGCTTCTGTCTCACAGCATCTCGTTGGCTATACTCAACTAGTTGATCAGCTGTCAGGGATAGTCATATATTTTCGAGCATTTAAACTATTGCCATGCAATGCATTTTGTGTCAACTCCAATAACATAAAAACATAGCTAGTGTGGATAGATATTTGTAATACAGTCAGACCTCGTTTATCCGGACTACTTTGTTTCGTCAATAATGTCGGTTTAGCGAGGTATCTGGATAATCGGAAATCGAAAGTATAAAGAGGAAAATTCTTTCCCGAGCAAATGCAAACAAAGGTGAAGATGTGCAGTACAGTAGAACACGCCTGTGCGGACGCTCAGATGTGAACAGAAAAAACTGTGGACTTAGACGAACTGCCAGCAGCAAATTCTGCATGTAGACTGCATGGTGAACATTACTATATGAAATACTCATAGTTTTTCTGTCTGTTAGCAGATCCGATCGATATACGTATGCTGGTATGCAATCAGAATGAGATTTAACGCGAAGAAGAACTGCAGAGAGACCTAACTGTGTCCTGCACGTTCTGCCACTGCTACATTCATTGTGAGTAGAAAATTGACTTCACACTTCCAATGTGATTTAATAAATAATTAACAGTTGGCGCAATCCGGTTTAGCGGATTTTTTCTGCTGATTTGACATATCCGTAAATTTCCGTGTCGGAGTCGGACAGCTAGGTTTCCGAATTAGAGGGGTGAAATGCTTTAGGAGAAATCCGTTCCCAGCAGTTTTGTGTCGGATAGCGGGGATTCCGGTTAATCGGAGTTCGGTCAAACGAGGTCTGACTGAAGTTAGTAAATCCGGTATTGTTTACCTTTTACGCGGCTGTAAATGCTTTGATGTTATTTTCGNCACCTCGGTAAACGGCGGTATATAGAAAAAAATGTTGGTAAACCTTGTGAAACACCATTAAAGATTTATCAGTGTGATTTAATTTAACAATAATTTTTTTATTTTGCAATAAAAATAGCATTTTTATTATTACCTAACCATCATCCAGTAAATATGTATGTCTAGTATGGTTTGTTTGAGACACGAGCCGAATTGCTCGGCAATTTATTGTTCTTTGCATTTATTTCTGTTCTACGATCGTTTAAGTCAGTGGTTTTCAACCTTTTTTTGTAAATTCGCCCCCGTACAGGCACAATTCTTGAAAATCGCCCCTGTTTCTATAATTTTTCTGAAAATAGTATTTTGTTTTGAAAATAATTCCCAGATAATAAAAAATAAACGGGCAATCTGGTTAGCACAAAACAAAACGAATACAAATGCATTTGTAGAATAAATGTTATTAATTTCCAAAAACAGCTCATTCCAACTCATGCGAACCTTGCGATGGTGTTTATCTGCAAGCTTTTTCAAAGCAGGTTGCAAATTCATCAGTTTAAATAGAGTGTCCCCGATCTTGTTCATGTCAAGGCGATCGCGGTATTTGTTACGCGTGTGCAGTACTTGGCAGAAACCTTGCTCAGGAAAATACGTCGTGGGAAACCCCGGTAATATTAGCTTCATTTTCCCCCAAAGTTCTGGAAAACGCTCACTGCACTTGATCCAAAATTTTGACCATCCATGTGTATGAAATATAACAGGGACTTCATCCTCGCTTTGGATGTGGATGAGACGTTCCTGGATGGTGGTATCGTATTCGCTTATGCTAGTTAGCTGGCAAAAAGCTATTTAACCCATAACTTTCTACGCAGCGTAACTTTCAGCGTGATCTCCACAATAGAATGACTTCATAGCAAGCCTCAAACAACAAGTGGCGAAAAGAATTGTTTTGGAGACTTTAGTTTAGCCAAGATTGGGTGCTTGGGCTTACTTGCCGGTCTAAGTTACTGCTTTCCTAGCCTACTGTTCTGTTGCACTTTGTCGTAAGCAGGGATGTAGCGCTAACAAAAAGGTGTGGGAACGCACCCCAAAAAACTAGCCATTGTGAAACAGCTTCGAACGAATTTTAAAGCAAAACATGAAAAAGGTGTAGGAACGCCGTTCCCACGCGTTCCCCCCGCACTACACCCCTGGTCATAAGTCAGATGAACACAGTAGAGTTGTATCCACAGACGCCAAAACAATCGAAGTGACTGAAAAACAGGATAAGCACGTTTTTCAACTTACGGCTAGCTGTGCCTAGTTTTACTAGCCATTAATTTCTACGTAAATTGTCNTGCAACAGTCATATTTCCAGTTCATTTACAACAGAACACCTTTCATTAGGACTACGTTGTTTTATTCAAGGTACNAACTAAAGCTTATAAAACACATGATAATGGACTGCCGTATTTTTTGNCTGCGAAACAATGGTTTGGCAATGCTTTACCGAAGGCCATGAAGACTTGTTTCGAGGCAATTTTGTTAATAATAACTCATACGGTTGGAGGGATTTGTGACAATTCATGACGAAAAGTAACTGCGCCAAACTTGACGGCAACTTGCAATTTCCTATTGCCGCGAAAGTCTATGCGATGATTTAGTGGTAGCAATGATTGTTGGGCCAATTTTATTAAACTTCACAGAAGCTGAAGTCTTCCTCTTCAAAAAATGCAGTTTGACCGATTGGGTATTTTCCGATAGTTATATCAGTGTTGGTTGCTTTCGACCACTATCGGTATAATAAAGCTAATTAATGCATAGTATATTTATTGAAGCTACAACAACTGATGTTGATATGCTTTTGCAAGTTTACGTGCAAATCTGAAATCATAAAGGGTTTGTTGCGACGTCTGACGTAGTAATACTGTTTTGCCCATTACTAGAAGATTGCATATTAATATAGGCTAGGCGTGGAAGGCAAAAAATGTGGTTTTACAGTGCAGTACATACTTATTTTGGTAAATGCTCTGACCATGATGCATATAGAGCTTTACCTTTTTGATGTTCCCAGGTTTGACTCTATTATAGCTTATGTACTTACCAAATATATCATGGCTATTGTTAATTAACCACATTCTTTACAAGTTTGAAGTATACGGAATGAATTTGCTTCTGAGTTAACCGCAACACCAAAGAATGAATTCTTTTGCAGTTTCAAAGGCAGGAAGCTGCTAAGCCAAAATAAAGTTAAAATTTGTAAATTTTAAAGACAAAATTTCACGTTTTTAGGTCAAACGATCGGTTGTCCTATACTCTTCGTGAGAACTGCAAATGCTTGACACCCTACCAGTCACAATCACAGTGGTCTTGGATAGCTGGTGCAGTGAAGCGTTTCACAGACACATGTTGCAGTATTTGATTGATGCGTTACCAGCCCGATATGTGTTTTACAATCTTTGTTACGAACCATGGAGTCGGAAGTGCATCAAATTTGATTCCAGTGTAGCAAATATTGTTTGTTTGGAATCAAATCAACATTTGAGTATGTTTCAACCTGCAAGAATTGCCCCCCTGGAAACCGAAATCGCTCCCCAAATCTCGTAAATCACACAATCGCCCCCACAACGCATAAAATCGCCCACTGGGGGGGCGATTTCGCTCACGTTGAAGACCACTGGTTTAGGTGTTGAATGCTGTGAAGTATTTTGTAATGAAGTGGTATCGGTTCATTTAAACGGCCGTGTTCATTATGGCAGCAAATTTGAATAAATTATTAAAGCTGACAATGCTTGAGGTCGACCCGTCTTCACTGAAAGTAGCAAAGCAATTGTAACACTGTTTGCAAATGTTAACAGACATAGTCTTGAAATATTATCAGATTCCCAGGTCTCAAAATGTAGATGTCGTGGACAAGCTACAAATGATCTCTGCCTACGTAATTGCAGATGTTTACGAGATGATCGAGGACTGTGCTGACTGTGGCACTCTGAAAACCCAAAAACATTTAATAATGTCTCCAAGTGCAATTTTCACGAGGCGCGCTTTAGCGTCTAGAAAGCAAAACCCTAAGTAGTAGTTGCAGACCTTTGAGAATGAACTGTTTTTTAAACAAGCCCGCAAATTCGAAAATGTTACCGCTGAAGTATATAAAAACGAAATTGTTCGTGAAGCCTTCATCAACGGTCGAAATCAGGAACCTTATCAATATCGCCAACTTCAAATGGAAAACAATGAGTTGACAAAAGAATATGCATCCAATTCGATCAATATGGCTTTGGAGCATTCTGGTGACTACCTCTCTCATGAAAGTACGACTGCGGAAATGGTTGCTTCTGCGGATGGCACGTATAGTAATGGAACGGAACATGGTTCTAGTTCTTCTAGCTCGATTCCTCAACCACGTAAGTGCTCTTTTTCTGCTAAACGTCATCATGAAGGCAACTGCTCTCCTGCTCTAGATGCAGTCTGTTATCCGCATAAAATGAAGTCATTTTTCAGGCATTAATTTTAAAAAGCGTATATATTCGAAAAGAAGTTGCTTCAAGCACATCGAGTGTTTATAATCAGAAAAGATCGTTGAAAGTGATTGCAAAAACACGGCGTTTGAAGCCAATGGCCAGCTGTTTCAAGGAAGCATGTCACAATTCATTGAACAGGAAAACCTACGAGATGCGTTCCGTGTGAGGACAATGTAACAATCGCTGGCCGGGGTCAAGAAGAACATGATAACAATGCGAAGTAGTTTCTTGATACGATACGCCGCCGGAATTGTACAAACAATTGCTTCTGAGGAGCATATCCAAAATCTTGGTCATATAGTGGGAAATGGCACTGTTAAGCCTGATCCTGACAGGATTCTCGCCGTGCACGAATTCTCAGCGCCTAATGGTTACAAATCACTTCGGCGAATTCTAGGTGTGTTTACCTGATATGCCAAGTGTATTGATCACTTTACTGATAAGGTTCGATCGTTGGCAGTAGCCAAGAACTCTTATTTCTCAGGTGATTCTTTGAGTTCGTTTTAATTACTGAAAACTGAAATTGCTAATGTTGCTCTGAATTAAATTGAATACTGATGTTTCAGATATAGCTGTCTCCATTACTTTAAATCAGCGTGCTCGCCCAGCTTTTTTGCTGCTGACGCTCTAAGAGAGCGAAGGACACCAGCCTCCCAATGATAAAGAGGCTACAGATATAATGGAAGCGATCAGGAAATGGACACGCTTGCTCTCCAGACAAACATTCACGTTGGTTACAGACCAGCGTTCTGTTGCTTTCATGCTTGATAGCCGACGTCGTTTTAAAATAAAAACTGAAAAGATTCAAGAATGGCGTGTGGAACTAGATTCTTTATCTTATTCAGACATGTGCAACCCGCAGCCCGCAGCGTTATTTGGCGCGGCCCGTTTGTTTTCATTCATGATCCTGAAATGGTATTTCAAATGAATTGTATTCTTAAATTTTTTGTACCACTCATTTCATAATCTATACGAACAAAGAAATGTAACAATTTTCAAATACCTGGGAACCATAGACCACGAAACGAATACAACTTTTCGCGTCATTTCTAATTGTCACGCTACAACCCAGATTCAGCTCTTTGTGATGTAAAAAATATTCTTTGTGATTCATGTACGAGGCTTTTCTGTGTAAAATTGTTCGAACAATTCGTCAGGACCTGACAGGCAGTTGTTCATGCGAACTGATGCACTGTTAGTTTTGATTTTAGCTTGAGTAAAGTAATTAGAAAGGATTTCGGTTGATTCGCCTGACACTAACTCAATTTAAGATGTGATGTTATTTGTGGCTTCGCAAGTGTTGGTATTGTTTTGGGATTGTAGCATGAGTGATAAAAATTCGCAGCAGGACAAAGGAAAGGGGATGTTGGAAGGGTTGGCAATCAATGATAATAATAATCTTCGTTTTTCAGTTCATGAATGCAGCACTTTTAGCTGAAATTTAATCTCAAGGTGTTCGAAAAAACGAAACATTCTTGATGAAGGGAGGATTCTTAACGACGAGTGGTTTGTGAAGTATTTTGTTGTTCAACGAAATTAAAGGGCTCTTTGCTTGATTTGCCGAAATAAAATTGCTAGTGTTGCGATCGGAAATCCCGAGCGGCATGTGCGCAAAGCTTCGCACTTTGGCAGCAAGCAACAATAGAGCTCACCCGACGAGATCACTCTATTATTGCTTGTTCGCGCCACATTCTTATAGTGTTTTGCCTCGCCCACATTCCGTTCGTGGTGAACCGCGCATTTCAGCGCAACGCCAGCAGAGTGGTTGCAACACTTGTCTAAACATTTGTCTGACTTGCTTGAACGGCACCACAACTCCAGGCCTTCAGCACAGTATGAGGTAATTTTAGGTCAGTTGCGGGTGGATTAAAGACCATCAATTGTAGAAGTCATTGCAAGGGGAAACAGAAAATGATACCCTTTGCAAAAACGACACTCAGAATGGACTAAATTGAGCTTCAATTTTAGTGAAGCAATAGCACAGAAAGGAAAAAGCCTTCAGTGACGGTGAAATAATATTAAAAATGCTTTGATATCCGGAAGTTTTCCAGTTAGCAAATTGAGTTTCAACTTGAAACAATGCGCATGTGCTGTGAAGATGAGAGTGCAAACTTTTGCTTCTTTGGCTGTTTCCAGCGCCCAAAATAGTTTTGCCTGAATAATGATAGTGATGCTGTTTTGCAGTGAATTTAAAGTTTAAGAACATACTGAAATATGCTGTATAGCGCTTGTTTGTTGTCGCGAAAAGTAGCCATTGAGACTGTCAGGAATTTTGCTTCTGCAGATATGGTAACCCTATCATATGTCTCATCCAATAAAAATTGATGCGGCCCGCGACAACTTTCCAAAATTCGAAAGTGGCCCGCCAGTGAGAAGGTTGCACATGACGTTACTAACGTCAACAAAACGTTGGTCCAGACTTTTTCACGAAAGCTTTCTGCTCCTCGACACATCCTGGATGCGCACTAAACGAGATAAATATGGACATTGTCATCCGGGAGTCTTAAGGATGCTGCATTTTGTGCGAAGTGAAAACCTGCCTTATTCGACAACTGTTGTAAGAAGGATTGTGTCTAGTTGTAAAATTTGTGCAGAACGGAAACCACGACTTTACCGACTTCAAGAAGGGTCATTAATCAAAGCAATGCGGCTCAAAGAAGAATAAGGGCAATGGAACGTTTCAGTTTGGACTTTAAAGACCCTTATAAGTCGAATAGTGAAATAATTATTAGTTGGGATTGAGGAAGTTTGTCATATCCCTACTGCCATCAAATGTTGTTCATCGACTCTTTGCACTTTGTGAAACTGCAGGCTTCACCCATTCGGTCAGCGGCCCTGTTTCAATACAAGGCTTTTCAAGCGTATTTAATGGAAAGAGGAATTGCTTCAAGCATATCCAATGTTTTTCAACCATCTAGAAATGGCCCGGCGGAGAAAACAGCTGGAACGTTTTGAAAGGCCTTTAACTTGCCCTGAAATCTCTATANCGTCCGACTTCACACTGGGAAGTAGTTCGTGAAGATATTCTTCGTTCTGTTCGATCATTGTTGTGCACTGCTACAAATACGACTCCACATGAACTTCAAACTTCTCACGTCTCTTGTGTTCTGGTGAGTAACTTCCGTCATGGTTGACGCAATGCTGAACAGCATACCTCCGGCGTTTGTCCGGTCTAGTAAAAATGAACCCCGTATTGATGAGGTAGAGCTTGCAACAGTAAATCAGAGCTTACATTCCGGGTGAATGTAAAGTAACTGCCATCGTGCGGGATCTTGCCTTGTCTTCACGAAAAGATCCTTGTCAAAACAATAACGTAAAAAGCAATAATCCTCCCGGAAATACAAAATACTAATCTTCTTACCGGAAATAACAGAAACACTAATCCTCCTCATTTAGACTGTAATGTCGAAGGCACCTCTGATTCTTATTCTCCTGTTGCTCCACTCACTCCCTGACTTTGCTGATATCGGAAGATGAAAGGAATGCTGCCTTAAGAGTCCACTCGCATTAATAAAGTACACCGCTGCGATACAGTTATCAGTTCTTTGGACATAGTGTTTCCATGGCGCGTCAAAACAACAGAGGTCATGTAGCGCCCCGGCTGAGTGTTTACAACTCTTCAGCACAACGTTCACGTGGTAGGAAGGCTACAGTTCCAATTTACAAGGTATTGGCATGACCCGTCTGCGAGCCGAACTCCAGACCCACCAGCACCGAAGCGGACGCACGTACAACGAAGCCACATGTAGTGCTCGGGTATCAATAACATTAATATCAGTTAAACAACACTATATTTGCACACTATTGACGTGCTTCTTGTTTTTGTTTGTAAAGTAACCTTTTCAATATCCCTTTCAATTTTTTTCAACATTGAACAGCAGGTGTGGAATGGAGTAATAATTAATTACGTGCCCCCGGTCTCAGCGTATTCCTGACTTGGCTTCCATGACACAGCGTTTACTCAATCAGTAAATTTGTTCTTCGGGATTTCTGTGAGACTTGAGCCAGCTTGCTGGCTAATGTGTTGTTCTTTGTATTTGTTTCTGTTCTATGACCGTTTAAACTTGGAATACTGAAGTCATTAACCATGAAGTGGCATCAATTATGTTTTCGGTAGCAAATACTGAAAACATTTTTTGATCTAATTTCATCAATGTTATGCAATGCGGTAGATTCCGGCTGTTGTAATACTAGAAATTTATCAAAATTAAGCAAAATGGCAATGTATGGCTTCATTATTTGAAATTTTATAGAGCAACAATACAAAACAAGGCCACAAGTGAAATTCCTACTCAAAGCGGAAAATCAGAATCATATATGGTGGGACACTCATTCACGATCGCTTTCATAGTTATGGAGTGGTTTTGTAATAGGGTTGATTCCACCGTTTTTCTTTATTTTTGTAGAAAACTTCATTTCAATTTCAAGCAGCACGAATTCCACTGATACTAGGGAGTTAAAAAAGCTGTTGACGGTTTTACAGCAGTACGCAAAAATTTTCTGTACAAAGACAAAAAATCTAATGAAGGTTTCTACAGCAGTGAACCAGTAAGCATTGAAAATTCTGACACCAAAGAGGTGCCTATGCTCAGTATACAAATGTTCAAAGAAAAAAGTTTAGGAGTAATCTTCAGACTGTGATTTGGGAAGCTTTGACTTGCATGCAACATTTTTCTTGAGAAAAAACAAATTTTTGAAAATCTCATGAACATGGCAAGACATCTTTACCACAGACAATTATTTTCAAGCGGACTTTCGTTTCCCTATTAATTTCACAGTTTAATTAAATCAACGAAACCTTAAATTTCAAAGCATATTCAGTTGCAGAAAAACGCTCACTTTAATCCTATTAAAGTCTTGGCGATGACAACGACTGCGGGCAAGATGGCAACTGTGAACGCAATCACCATGATGGCAAGTGTTTCGGCCACTGCCTTCTCCACTTTCGCTTGCTTCTTCAAACATCCGTACTGTTGAGGTTGGTTTTCATCAGATTGCTTCAAGTAAGAAAAAACAAATTGTATTCCTACACCATCACGTGCTATAAATTTAGAAAAAAGATTATTTCTCCAGATTAGGGGTTCCCAACCTGGGTACTTGTACCGGGTAATTTAACTATCTGAGGGCGTGCATTTATTGTACAGCCGCAACGAAATAACTTTGAGACATATAAACGGAGTCTACTTTTATAAGTTCTATTAAGAATTCAGGGCTTGAATTAAGAATTCATGTTATTTTACCCATTGTTTTTGTCATACATTTTTAGGGGTACAAGCTCATCTGTCGAAATGCTGAAGGCGTACGTGATCAGAGAAATGTTGGGAACCCATGCTCTACATGTTAAAGGAAGTTGCAAGTACAAGTCTTCATTAATTATGTAATCATGACCAGACGCTAATTTCCAGAAAAGCATTTAAAATAACACCTTAAAACAAGCACTAATATTGAACGTTTTTAAACGATACTTTTAGAAAACCGTTTGGCACAACGACACCCAAAGTATTTGAATAAAAGTGTTAATGTTGAATGGTGGTAACCTGTTTTTGAATTTGCCCGATGAGAAACAGGCACTTCTTAAAAGGGCTAAAAATTTGAAAAAAAAAATTAAGAAAATGGGCATAGGAAAACGAATTTGGAAACCTTTGCTGCTGCAAAGATATACCCAAAATGACCAAATGTTTCTACATTAAAAGGAGATTTGTTTTGCAAGATGTCCATAATTATGCAAAAACTGAATTACAATTTTTGAAAAGTTTTTACATTCATGCGCGTTTGATATGTGTAGAGTCCAACGCAATCTCAAATGCTCCATATTTTCTTTGAAAGTTTATTCGCATGCAGCTGAGGAACTGGTTGTCTCTCTGTGTGCACACAGTTGATTTTCTGAAACTTGTTATTAACCTTGTTGCTCTGAAGTTGGTATCAATCAGCTTGACTTCAGAGACAAAAACACTATAGCTTGCAATAAGAAAGAAAAACTTGCAAGCATCAGTCTTCTGAAAATACAATTGGCCATAAGGACCTTGCGTTTTTCACATTCTCCAAACCAGTTCGATTGTACAAACTCTTGACGAATTAATGATTTACGTAGGGGAGGGCAACTCGCGGCCCGCGTGAATCAGAGTTCTTATTTCACATGTTAGAGCACAACATCGCGTCAAAACGAATCTCCATGACAAAACGACACGTACACAGTAAGTCAAGAGAAGTCTCTCTCGCTCCCTGACATAGTTTTCTCTCCTTATTTCCCTTCGGAAGATAACGGTAAAATTTCAAGATGAAATTAATTATATTTGTGGCCCTCCAGCGATATTCCAAATTCATGCGGCACGTGATAGTAAATAGGTTCCCCATCCCTGACTTATAGTATGCTTATAAAAATACTTTTCATAATACAATGAAAAAGTATTAAGTATAAATTCAGTTCGTTCAGCCAGATAAATTGCTTTACAAATAAATAAATGTCCTACGTATAAATTTTGTAGATTTAGCCAGATAAATTGCTTTACAATAAATCAAATATACGCAGTGTAAGTTTGTACGTTTAGCCAGACAAATTGCTTTGCAAATATTTTAACGCAACAATTTTCCATTTTCCGTGTACGTTAAGCACTGCCAGTCTAAAATATGATTATCTTTGGCTCGTGTCCACATTTTTCAAGAATTACCATTTTTTCCTGTGTGCGGACAACTAGTCGTTCATGTAAATATGTTTCGTTCACGGTTCTATTTAACTGCTTCAAAGAAATAAAATAAACAAATATGTTTTTGCCACAATTGACCGACGTCGTAACAGCAATTTTTATAGTGGCTAGATGTCATGTACTTCATTTCCATTCATGGGCGTCGGAAGGATTTTTTCCAGTGACCGGCGCTGAAGGTTTTTCCAAAATTTTTTCAGGGGTGGGCCAAAAGTGGTGAAATTTGTTTTTCCCGCTCAAAACTAGAAAAAATACTTTTTCTTTTTAATTTCAAAATCCAGGGAAAAGCCGGGGGGTGGGGGTGTGGCAGGCAGGTAAGGGCAAAACCCACCTGCCCCCTTCCGATGCCCATGTTTCCATTCATGTAAATAAATGAATAACTCAACAGTCATTCACGTCTTACCGTAAAACTGCCTCCGCCTCCTCCGAACGTTTTTACTTCTTTTCTGAAGGAGAGACTAAGCAGAGTCGAGGAGGTGCTTGGAGTACGTGACGGGGCGGCCACGATGCTTCTGCGTGCTTCAAAATGTTTCTTGACGTGGCACAAGGTCATTGCGTTAATGATCCAAGCAGCAAACAAAGCTGCTCCTAGAAGTGACCCGACCATTATAAGACAAAACTCATCTCCCCCCAGAAAAATGCCACTGGGGTGATATGTGTACTGGTGTGGTGCCAGCAAAGGAATCAAGGCGCAAGCTAATCCCAAAATCCAATTTACAAACTGAGCGGCAATCATTCGTTTTTTGGTGAAATATTTGCCTTGTCGGTAGCGAAAAGGTTTAGTGATAGCAAAAAATCGATCACAGCTAGCGGTACACAACGTCAGAATTGATATAGCCATTGACGAAAACGAAATTACACCAATAGCGTTGAAGTATTCCCTGGGGTACTGCAATGAACCTGCTATGGTTGGGGAATCATCTCCGTTGTAAGTCAGAGGAAGTGGTCGCCAGTAATCTAAATAATGCTGGCAGATGATTCCAGGAATCACAAACGCGCCAACCATGAAGTCAGCCACCGCCAAGTGTATCTTGAAATATCCTTGAATGTCTCTGAACAGGTTGGTGCGCTTGGCGACCAATATTACCAGTGAATTTGCAACGATTATTGCGGTTGCTAAAACTGCATACATTATCAAATTAGCAAACAATGAAGATTGGCATGATGAAGAAAAACAACCAAACTTTGTTGCAGGGTGAATAGAATCGTTTGAAACCGAAAATCCGCAAACGGTGTCTTTGCAGTAAAATGGTGCTCTCACACGAAGCACTTTATAATGAGGATTGGCAAATGGTTGGATGAAATCAGAGGATCTAATGCCATTTGTGTTTTCCCGAACATTATCAGATGTCAAAAAATCATATTCTTGCAGAAGTGTTTCAAAAAATGAGTTAATTTGTGAGCAATAGTTTTCACTTATTCTTGTCTCTGGAAGCTTCTTATAATTTGATTTACTTGAAGAAACTTTATTTTTAACATAAGAGACGTTGTTGTACTGAAGCCACCAAGAAACAACATTTTCAGGAGTAAACTCGTGATTAACAGGTAATGTTCGATGGCAAACGTCGTTGTACGCATTTTCATTGCAAAATTTTAAATATGCAAGCGAGTGATAATCGGATTGATCTTTGTGGGGAGCTGCAAGGCATTCGTGTTTAAAAACGCCTTTGTCTTCGGCAAAATCGCACAAGCGGAGGCGCATCATGTATGTCATGAAAGTCACGTTAGGTTGATATTGTACTTTTTCACAAATCAGCAATACATCGTTTGTACTATTAGTCCGCGCAGATTTCCTCAATTTCGTTCCATTGGACTCTGTTTTGGATGCCTGACATCCAGTAGCATCAACTGGAAAGATCGTTGAATAGCTGGTCTGGTTTGAAGCTTCCAGCAGAGACAAGAAACATAAAACTAAAATAATTAAGCAACAAAGACATACATTTGAAGTCATGGTTAGCCATGACTTAACCCAATTACGATTTATCGTAATTCCTGTGAATTTTCAAACAGCAACGCCAAATCAGCAGTAATTTGAAAAGCTTATGTTCAGGATATAAAACATCTAAACCCAAGCGAACCTTTCAGATAAAAGATGCATTAAAGTGCAATTCCATTTGATTACAATTCCCTTCCGTGCAATATATATTTTTAAAATTTTAATATCAAATTGACAACGTCTATTACTTCAATATTGATGCGTATTTTCAAAAATGTCTACTGTATTGCCCAGAGCACCATCATTTAAAATTTAAATTTTTGAATCCATCGCAAATTTACACGTTTCAATCCGATATGCGCAAGTGACGAAAATGTTGCAATTTAAGCGCGATGCAACAATATTATAAACAAATGCATTACGCTGTTGTGTATGTTATCAAGGTTTTTCTCAAACATTTTAAATGTTTTTGTTGTGTCTGAAACTCCAAAACATCTCTCCATTGTTCCTATTTCATCTGGAATGAACCAAGTTTCTGGTAGAAAATCCAAAAAATTGCTGCAAAATAGTGCGTTTATACAGAAATGTTTTAGGCAGTTCTTTTTTGAGAATTAATGACGCATTTTTGGTAAGACGACCATGCAAATTATAATGATGTACTACACTATCTTATTCTGCTTCTTCACATTCAGTATTAATTCTAGATACATACTCTAAAGATGTATTTCTTCCCTACAAATCCTGCCATCGCTCTAATTCTGTAATTAGATATTATAATGTACTTTCCACGATTGGTGTAAGCAAGGAATCGATCAGCAAATGTTTAATAAGAAATCGATTTCACGTAAAATTACGCATCCTCAGTCCTTATTCAAATATAATATATTTGTAATTTTACGTGAAATCGATTCCCTATTAAAATTTGCTAATCGATTCCTTGCTTACACCCATCGTGGAAAGTGCATACTTGAATAGGGATATGTGCAAGTTTGAATCATCACAAAAAGACGAAAGCAGATGGCAGTGGACTGATTCCTCGAAAGCATACGGAAACGCTAGTGCTTTTAAGTGTAGATATTATAAATGTTTTTTTTATGCTCAACTTAGTCTTGTTAATGCACCTGCACACAGAAGTGCACGAGAGAAGAACACTTTCAGAAATGATTAAGATTGACGTCATGCATTATTTTTATTATTTCTGAAATGCTATTTCGTGTCAGATTCGCAACCGAAATCTGTTTGCTACAAAAACAACGTAATAGACAATTTTTTCAAAAATTTTCTTAGACGCTTGACGAAACATTCTATGTTAGCAGCTGGTAGAACGATTCTATCATCATTCGTTTAAGTTTGAGGTTGTGCCTGGCTATAAGTGCAGCTCTTGCCTGAAAAGTTCAGCTTGTATGAACGTGCTGTTGAAATCTGCATAAAACTATTTGGTGTTGTACTAATATGCCTATGCTCAATATATATCGCTATGTTTTCGCTTTCAACCTCTATTGTTGTTTGAAATACGTTCATTCCAGCCTACCGCTGATAAACCACGTTTTGTTGTTTTGTAATATGGAATCTTATTCCTACTTTTTATTCTTGACCAAATCGCGCAATGCACTCCTTCCTGCCTAATACTGTTTCGCCACTCAAAGAAGATTCCTATCAGGCTACGACTAGTTATAGCAAACTTTGTACTTGCCAGCAATAGCAAACAAAGACTCAACGTGCCGTTTCAGTAGAGCAACTAGCAACGCACATTAGCAAAGACTGACAACATTGTGGGTAAACACAATGATGAACATTCATGTTTAATATTGCTACCACATACAATTTAGGGCAACGGAACCGATACCATCTAACGCCGTGTGGTTCAAGCAGTTATATCTAGCGATAAATCTCCGATGGTAAACAACACGTTTGGCAATCACGGAAAGGTTGGAAATTTTGACAGAACATGTGGTTGATTTACACATGAAATCTAAACTGAAACTCCAGGCTATATGTGTGGTATATTGGACACATTATTGTTTTAACGTTTTTCGATTTCCGGTCTGGGAAGTAATTTAGGGTTCTTCGCTGTTGCGGTAAAAACGAGTGTAAGGTGTCGTCGTCGATTACGATTCCACAGATATCCTACTAGTCGAAGGGTCAACCTAGTTGCTCTAGGAGAACAGGTCAGTCTCCCAATTACGTGACCTGACGTCTTGAAGTTGTCAAACCAATGCAAGGCGAATTAAACGTTCTCACCATTTTGTCTGTTGATAACTCTCCAGCAGCACGCTAAGCTGATTGCTTCTTTCTAATATATTCACATATACAACAAAATCTCCAATATACTTGAATGTGAAGTCAGAACAACGTAACGTTAAACGGCTCAGTGTAGACTAACGGCGAACAAGAGTGTTGAACTAACGGCGAACAAGAGCGTGCACATGCGCCGCAGGAAACAGCGACCACTGTGGCAATGTAGGTTTGCAGGGCTAACGTGTCAACTGTCAGACTGCTCGCACACTAGTACATTGCGTTGAATCACGAATGGAATATTACTTCAAATTGTGCAGTGTGAATGCACAAAACATTAACGCACTAATGTGTCCACTAATTAAGAATGTCACGGAGAGAGAAAGCCGGCCAAGAAAGACAACGTTACCCCGAGTACAGCTCGACTTTGATCAAACGTTTTTGTTTTAAGCAATCTTGCAGTTGCTGTTGGGGATTTTGGTTCTTTTGGTTATGAAATATCTCAACCACGCACAAATATAACTAGCCCTTCAAAAAGGTACTTTGTGGTCAAGGTTGTGTGAAATAGAGCTCTATTTTACAATGAAATTCTATTATGTCATTCACGGGGACTGCTGAACATTCCTATTTGATTCAGATGACTTTGTGAATCACTTGTTCTGAAAAGATGAACACACTACATATAAAAACTGTGAACCATGGATTTTTTAAACTTTAATTCTTCTTTCATCTGCATTTATGTGATATGCCAAGGTAGTAGCGTCTATAATATCTATAGATTTTTATTATTTTTATTATCCAGAAAATATATCTTCACTGCAACATAAAATATTTTCAAGGAAATTCCAATAANGAATATGACGNTTTGCGAAAATTGAATATTGTTAAGCTCCACTGCCTGTCTTGTATTTTATACAAACAGAATAGAAATAACAATAANGATTACTAAAATGTGCATAGANAATGATCTTTACTTTCTGATAATTCAATTCGTATGAAAGACGTTTTGCTATTCTCTGGTTTTACTGACATTTAAATGCGTATAGCTTACTGCACGGATGCAGGGAGAGATAATCTAAAACTACACAGATTGAAAAAATATTTTTAGATTTCCTTGCAACATTAAGTTGAAAGTGCATCAGGTTAACCGCGAACTTTATCAAATCAAAGAAATGTTTCGTCGCAATGTCACATTAAAAGCTGTAATCACAGTACTCGAAAAATATTGTTGCATTTCCTGTAGCACACGACATGTGCAGACAACTTGTAAAGGATTGTCAAGCAGTTCAAAACGTATTGGTCTGATTTTACTGTCACAATTGTTACTACTCATATCGCGAGAAGGCGATGTACGTCTCTTTATTAGCGTTTGTTTTGAGTCCTTTGCTTGTGCTTCGCGCAATTGCTGATTTCCATGGAAACAACAAAGTATTTCAAGTTGTGAGCACGAGCTCTCAGAATTTTGCCTAAACGCATTTGTCATAGATGTGTAACTGTGCATTTGTCGCATAAACGTCTCCGCGTTTTTGTCGCATAAACGTCGCCGCGAAACAAAACGTTTGCTTGGGAATGAAACGTGTACTTGAGAGTCATACTACTAGTCTGTGTTCAGGCTTGGTTCAAAACGAAGGTGCGTGCATGACGTAACGTGACGTCAGCTTCAGCGAACCTCTGGGGTTCGACATTATTCCACTCTAATAAAAGTCTGTGCTCAACTGTTGCAAACCTCATAAAAAACTACACGGAAGTTTCAGCCAACTAACAGATAGCTTTCATCAGTGAGAATGGCAACGAGAACAGGAGAGCAATAGAATTCACCAAAATGCGCGTGATTGCATGACGTAGTGATAGCAGTGATGACCGCGATGTAAAGACAAGGGAGATAACCGAAAGTGCCGTGGGTTGCAAAATAAAATAAAAGCGACACAAAAGCAACTGCACGCAGAACCAAAGCTAAGCAAAAGTATGCAGTGTGTTATTCAGTCAAATGTGACCAAACGTCGCTTTGTATATTTGTGGAAAAAGGTCTAAACGTTTTTTCATTTGTGATGCTCAGTGCAGAATTAATGAAAAAAAATTCAATAAATCGTCTTTTTCTATCAGTCGATTCTGTTAACAGGAACAAAAGGTGATTTCAGGTGCCTGCACGCATGCCAATTCGATGACGTTGAACGAGAATGTGTAATGAGACTATGGCCTTGCGCAGTCCAATGGACCTAGATCCGTTGCATCGGCTTAAGACCAGCCCTTCCCCGCTGTTGCGCATACGCTGTGTTTTTTGATACCCCACAGTTGCGCTTTTGCCATAACTTTCTCGGTAAATTTGACTTTCTCGCCTAAATCGCGCGTCGAAAATAAATGTCGGACTCGGGACGGGTTCGGGCTTCAAAATGAGGCCCGTTTACAACTCTGCGACAAATCGCCGAAACCTGTTCACGCACTGCGTTGACGGACACAAGGGAGCAACGGATGTCGTCCAGCCCGGAAAGGTTGCAACATCTATCACTTGCTGTCAAGGAAATTTATGCAACGACC
>JGI24021J15306_10001357_pt1 | contig 23711 bp, 6 predicted proteins | sample Ectturendosymbi1_FD_15306 | JGI IMG/M metagenome (IMG submission 15306) | reverse complement strand
GACAAATTGCGATTCGTTTCTAAACGCTTGCTCCATTCGTTACCATCTTGCATAAAACAGGTAGAATGCTTAAACGCTTCGTAACGAATGTTGAGTTACGACGAACATCAGTGCGACATGCTTCAACTGAAATGTATGCTGATCATCAACAGACAAAGCACAGAGCAGCTCTGTCCAAAAAAGTGGAAGGAAATAAGCGTGTTTTTCAAATATCTAAGCTTGTTTTGCTGTATATTTTGACAAACCAGGCTCATTTGCTTCTTGGCCTGCAGTGACAAAGTGAAACAGCAGCATGCCAAAGATGTTCTGCACCTGCAGTGTTAATTACGGCAGTCTGGACGAAAAACATCGCGTGTAATAAAGAGATCAATGCTCATTTTCTGCAATTTAGTTGCTCCTAATCTTTTCCAACTCTCAGAGCCCTAAGCGAGTTGAATTTCTTGTGGCGGAGTCCCAATCACCAAACTGCCCAGTTCAACAAGCCGCAATAACAGCAAAATCTAAGCTGATAGATAAATTCGAACCACAGAATTGTAATCAGCAAAGTGGAACAATCTTTAGTAGCGATTAGTACCTTAACCACTACCAAATGTTATTGATCAGTGTTTTCATGTCAGTAGAGGCTAAAACTCGCAAGCTCCTTACTTATCCTTCACAGATCACATTTTGAGAATCACTGATCTACCTAAATTTCACAGCACATTTGCAAGGGCAAAAAGAGAGTTAGATTTTCCTTGATCAAGTTTGTACTTGATTGCATGTTTTATGCATATGTTAGATCCAAGATTTAATATTCACAGGTTTCGCCAAGCTGAAGTTGCTTAGCCTTAAGATGCGATGAAAGCTGTCAATAATGTATCAACAAAATTGTGTTTTCAGTTATCAGTGTGTTTCCGCAAATCATATTCGATAACTTATAGCTCAGAGGAAAATACCATTGCTAGCGATTAATTGCATTTAGGACGGCAGCATTTATCAAATGCGTTCACTGTCGTTCTTTATCCCTGCATATGGGGTCGTTCCTAAAAACACTTATAAACTTCGATCAAATACTTGATTAAGGTTTGTTCAGGAATATGATGATTTCCGATATCAAGTATTTGGACATTCTGGTGAGACATTCATTGTGCAAGATATAAGCGCTGCGAATGCTTTGCATTCCTTCACGCTTAGTGTATCTACAGTAAGGTCACGACTGAATGACTTAATAATAGGCTTGGTTCACTGATTTCATTTCGAAGACTCACCTTGAAAACATCGCAACTACGGCTTTCATTATGATTGATGGCGAAATGTACCGAAAGAAATAACACCGAGGTGAGCCAAGTTGAACCGAATTCTTTTGAAGCCGCTGTAACTGATATGGCGATCTCAGGTTCGTCTCAAAGCACTTTCCTACTTCATACTAACCAAGCTTTATCTCCTGCTGCATGAGAGGACAATTGGTAAGAACTGCTGAATGAAATCGCGTAAGAAGCTCGATTAGCCTTCACGCCGATCATTAGCTACAAAAGGAAGGTAGCTTTGTCGCAAAGAAAGGAAGAGGAATTTTTTTTAGAAAAAGTGATCCATTTCCATTCGAACTGACCGATTCTGCTTCCTAAGCATTGAAATGTCTCATCTCTAACAAATTGTAACAACCATAACACAAGTTGTCTGTGCTGTCTGTACATTTTTCAGAGGATTATGGGTGGTAGACATTGCAAGTAATAAATTGATGTTTTAGTATTCCTTAAACATTTAGACTGTGTAGGTATAGCAGCTTCAAGAGCAATGTGTTCAGAACAGACTGACAGTAGCCAATGTAACTTGCTGCAAGGTATATCAAATTTGTACCTTCGGAGTATTTGTCGTGTCAAAAAAAAACACTGGTGACATTAACCGCACGCTGCCCGACGACGAAACGCATAAAAAAATCTACCAAAATATCGTGAAAAAAAATACGCTATGAGGCACCGTGAACTGTTTTGTTACCACGACTCACTGGAAAGCACCACAACCATTAAAAGGATCGGTTGCGGTTTCGTTGACAGCGCCTTGAGTGCGGTTTCGCTTCTCTGCGAAAGGAGCGCTCTTGAAGCAAGATCACAAAACAACCCACGCAGTTTGTGTCAAAAGGTCAACGCTAAAATGTATAATCTAGCAATCACGAAATAAAAATGGCAACGAGTATAAATATTACTTCAAAGTGATGCATTCCATCACTATTTGCATTATGCAAACACTGTGCAAGCAAACTCGTGTAGCATGCAGTTGAAACGAGCGTTTCGTTGGTTTCATGCACTTTTGTGTATTCACCACATCACGAAGGAATAATTCTATTAAAATATTTTACTAGAAAAAAGCATCAAAAGCATTGGAGTCTTACAAAATACATTCAACCCTAAAATTACATCATACACCTTGAGTCCAATCTTACAGAAGCTGTGAAGCTTGAGTTAAGTATGAAGTGAAATATACTGAAAATATATGCCACGTGACAGGGAAACTATTCAATGCGTCTAGACACCCAAAACATTCTGATCGCAAGCTGGTGTTTATAATGGTTTTTAAAGAGATCAGCTCAAAAATGCTTTATTTTCCTGTAGTACGTTCAAAAGTTCACTGCTTAGCACAGAAAATCCACAACTCTTCAGGTATGTTGCGAAAACTTAAAGGTGAGCAGTACTTGTCCGAGGATTTTCCGAATTGGTAAAATAACCGGGGAAATTTGCAACTGCGAAAAATCTTTAAAAGCGTGGACAATTCTTAAGAAGAGTTGCAATAACGTTTGAGAAAATTGGAATGCCCCAAAAATGTCTTTCACGTGCGTCATACTTAACAATGCATTGATATCTGCATTTTTTCTGACTTCTTCAGGGAAATCTTGTTTCTTGTCTTTATCATGAAATATTTTGGGGTGATCTCACAAGCTCGCTGGGAATGAAAGGTTGTACTTTGATTTTAGGCTGAATTTCTGCTATCTGACAAAAACAGAACTTTTCCTAAATAGAATGTGCCATAAACCCATAAAACCACTTTTAGTTAATTAACTGATGAAAACAAAGTCTCCAAAAAAGTTCAAGTTCTATGAGTTAAACCAATAGCTAACACTTTAGAACAGCGATTCAAAATATTGTTTATGAAACGAAAAGGTATCACGTAAAATGCACAATTACTTGAATGCTCTCAGCCCAGCAAATATTAAACGTTGAAGGTCAGTGCCATGGCTTCGTGATGCTATGTCCTGGAAGTGAAATTGTTGGGCCATATCGAAGATGACAGCTAAAAAAGTCACTCAATTTTCATTGTGTCCTCCAAGTGTTGGAGGGTGCCTTAGTCACGGCTCTGAAGAAACTAGACTAGTGGTTCTTAACCGGGGTACAAGTAGCGCTTGGGGGTACGAATCACCAAAACAGGGGTTACGATGAGCACCAACATTTTCAGGGATACGTGTCCTGAAATTTTAAACCAGGTTTTGTTGAACATTCATCGTAATTCTCTGTAGTGTTTTTCAACCTTTGTCAAGGAGGTACGCATTGTGTGATGAATCACCATGACCTTGTAGCAAAGTCGTTACCCCACTATAAAAAAGAAGGTTGTTTTGGAAGAAAGGACCCAAAATAAAGGGCAACTTCTACCTGTTGTCTTTGATTTTGGGGTACAAATTACCTCTATTTCTGCAAAAACAACCCAGTGGTGAGATTCAAATTTTTTAAGAAAAGGTTCTCTTACTCCAGGACTCACTAACGATAGGTTCTCTTATTACCACAATCTCCAGAGGCAAACCATCCTGGTTGGCCCGATATAAGTGCAAATGTTGAATTTTGTGTTGCCAACTGCACACAGGGGAAAGTCCAACAAGTGACATTACTGATTTTAGTTATTTTCCCACATTTTAGTCTTGTTTTTCACTATTTACAGTTAGTAACAGGTCTATGAGAGCAAACTCCCTGAAAATATGAGCAAAAAGGGCGCCCAAGTGCTTTGATTTGAAAAAAATGGCGCCCAAAATCACATGAACACCTTTAATTTTGGAGGCCATCTGAAATACGGTTTTCATGAAAAAATATTCGCACAAATAGTAGCAAAAAAATTTGTCTGGCAAGTTTGTGGAAATTCAGACAAAAATCCTTCGCAGACCCCAAAACTTGCCTGCTCCTACACCTATGTCTGCCTTCATTAATAAACTTTCATTCTAAATTCGTCATAGTGGGTCGGACAAACATGCTAATTTGCCACAACTTGATAAATTTCAAATGGAAAAATATTGCTACCATTTGTCATTGAAATAAAAATAAACCATTTGCAGGTGTTAGGCAGTCCTTCCACGAATGGGCCCTACTTTCAGCCAGGGGAGGTTTCTATATCACAGGGTTGGATTCAGAACCCATTCATTTTTAGCCCAGAATCTATAGTTGACAATGATGGAATTAAGGAAGTGTTGACATGAAAGCCAGTATAAAAATAAAACGAAGTTCAATTCAATCTACAGTAGAATTTGCCGAATTCGTCACCTCAAAGGGTTAGAAAAAAGTGACGAATTATGCAAACAGGTGAAAACTCTATCATGGAAGCTCGTGTACTTTATCATAGTAACTCGTATACATACATGGAGCTCTTATTTGCAGTAACATACAAGTTTATGGCGTTCTGGATGAATACAACAATTAAGTCCTCTGCTCTATCTGGACTCCTCAATTTAATCAAGCACCTTTTAAATCTTCAATAAACTTTCCCGCGTTCTCTCAATGGGGAGTCGGGTCGCTCTTCGCACCTCGTGTATAAATTCGATAAACAAATTGCGAGGTGCAACAATTCTCAGATAAAGATCCTCAATTTGTTTGAATTCCCACACGTACTAGCTGCTTAGACATCTCAAGCGAAACAGCAAATGACGAATTAGCCTAACGAAACGCTTCTAAAAGATAGAAAGAGGTGACGCATCAAGCAAATTGGCGCATTAGACGATGGCGAATTAGACGAACAGAAATGTGCACAAAAGATAGGAATTCGGGACCGACGAAAATGTGACGAATTAAGCGAATTGACGAATTAAACGATGACGAATTAGACGAGTTCTACTGCAGTTAGATACCTTCTGCACGCAACTCAACACTTTACCCCAGTTAGCAACGACAGCTTTGGAAGTTCGTATGCCATTTGCAACAACCTACTTATGGAAAAGCGGTTTCTCAACTCTCCTACACATCAAAACTAAGGCGAGGAATCGTTTGGAACCCGCTGACGAAATGCGAGTTGCTATCTCAAACAAAGAGCCTAGCTACAGCATGATCATTGACAAAAACAACAACAAAAGAGTCATTAACTAAGTATGATTATTAGTGCACTTTGTAAATTTATTGTATCGTTATATTTGTTTCAATGACATTGTGTTAGTATCAATTACTAATTGATTTCAACCAAAGGAGCGAGAAAATTTTATGAAACCTCAAGGAGTATGAGTGCGTAGAAAAGTAAAGAACCACTGAGCTAGACATTAGACATGCACGTGATCTGATGTATTTCCTATTGTTGCTTTTGAGGGCATCCCATTTCCAAGGTGTGGAATGGGACAAGCACAAGTTGTAATGGGATGGGACAGAAAAATTCTGCAATGGACAGGCCTTCCAAAACACTATCTTGTTTATTCTCGTTCTTTTCGGCAGTTTCTTTTGTATGTTTCGCTTTGAATTTAAGTATTGGATTGCCAAACCTGGTTTAGGCCTGTGTGGTGAGATTGCATATGAGCAGGTCTGACAATCCTGCTAAAACTCACCTAAGGGTTCACACAGTTATGCATGGATATGCCTAGATGGTAATCAGATTGCATTAAGGATTTGTTAAGAATAAGATCGTAAAGACCTGATAGCGGAATAAAGGGTGTACACCAGACAAGATAAAGCTCATGACCAGATAACCATAGCCTTTTTCTATCCAGAAAACAATTTTCTTTTTCTTGGCATGCTGAATAGCACTATACGCCAAATGAACCGTCTACTAATTTTCATCAGATGTATACTTGGATTCCCCATAGGTGCCTAAACCAGCAAGTCGAAATCCTTGTTTTACAAACCAGCTTAGCAGTGGGCATGAAAAAGAGACAAAGTCCACTGTGAGCATTGGTCAGAAGGGAACTGTCCAGTGACGTGTGTTGCAATGATCCTGCAATACAACTTAGAAAACACCGCGACAGGAACAAGTAGAATGCAAATGATGCAGTTGTTGCATATGAACGAGTGCACTCTTGAAATGTCATAAAAGATTCCTTGGAATTGTTGAATATTTCCAAAAATCAGATAGTTTTTCCAGTTTCAATCCAAAAATGAAATAACCACCGATTTCATTGATGAAGTTTGGAAAATGAACATTAGTAGTCTGTATAAAAAGTCAATAAAACCCAGAGGCATATTTAGAAATACGTTATCTTCAATGCAATTGTTTGCATGCGGAGGAAACCTTCTGGCCGAAGAGACTCAAAAGTTAACTCAAACTTTTGGAATAAGATGTTGAACAATCAAGAATATCTTAGAGTGCTGTATACATAAGAAAAATTGCGTACGAAAAATATTGGAAACGATACATGTAGCGAAATGCAATGAAAAAAATATATTGTACAACATATTAAATACAGCTTTTTTCAGTGTTTACATTCGAGCAGTGGTAATAAAGCGAGAAAAGAATGGAAATATGCAACTGAAGAAAGTTTTATATTACGTTTGCTTATCCTGCTGAACATACTTAATTTAATTAAACATTGGCACCTCAACTACATCGATTGACTGTAAATAAACGGAGGTTTAATGCTTGGATATCTCCACCTCAAACTTAAACTATGTGCCAACTGCCAAGCATTACACAACAGAACCTCGTCCCTGTAGGAATGTAGGCATGTGCTTGAAAATGTCTTTCGAAAAATTATTAAGGATATTCCACAGGGGTAGTAAAAGAAAATTTCTCGTATAATTCTACGTCACGATACGTCAGATGACAAAATTTAACCAGTTTTCTTAACTACGTTTGAGTATCTCCACATGACAAGTGTTAAACTGCTCGAAGCTGCTTTCCACCAGAACACAGTCACGGTTTTGTCAGATTGTCGATGTGCCGTTTTAAGCCCTAGTCCCAAATATAAATTTTTGGAAAATTCGTTTATATTTTGAAAATTCTTATAGACCATAATCTTCGTTGAAAAGTTTTACTGCCACATATAGCTTAACAGGTGCTTGCTTTGTGAAATTAAAGAAACTCGTCAGCAGTACATTCTGAAGTCATAGAGTAGGCCCATGTTGTAGCTTTTTAAAATTGCAGAATCTAAACGTTTTTACTAAATATACGGTGAAATGAAGTTTGGCCACAACTCCTCTGATTTGCCTTCCTATCAAAACTTACATTTTAGTTCTGGTTTCCAAACAATGACCACGACTCGCCCTCTGACGGTTTTAATATTTTCGACTGGAAACCGCTGGACTTACTCTCAATGTAATGCTGTTTCATAAATGACACCGCGATGAAATGCATGCGATGTTGTTTCACACATCGTAGTAAATTTATTGAAGTCTTTACATCCACTTTTGTGATGAGGAAGACGAATACACGAAGGCAATTGACGCATACAAATAAACAAAAATAGTAAAATTCGTTCTAGGCTGATGTGTCGAAGTCTAATATTCTATTGCTTGCAGTGATGTATGCGAGAGTGAAAGCCATCGAAGTGCCTCTCGGGTAGGTTCTTTGGGGCAGCAGTCCTCTTGAAAGGCAAAACTCTTCAAAGAAAGTGAACGATCATAAGAGTAGATCACCCGAGTGACTTGATGCAGTTTGATGCTTTTCGTTTTACTTTTGATTAAAGTTTTTGTTTGTTAATCTTCAATTAAAGAATTATGAGAACATTCTGATAGTTTAGTTCTATTTTTTTAACTTTGAAAGGCATTATATGTATTGAGCGTTGACGTGATCAAAGACTGCCAACCGACACGTCACTAGTATGTGTGTCCTCATTTATAATAGTGTCTTTCCAGACTGTGATGCACTGCAAACACTTTAATTTGCTGATGATACAGTCTCAAATACAGTAGGTAAAGTCGAAATATAATTTATTTACAATACATTGTTAATGATGAACTTGGCAATGTTCATAAATGGCTCATACATAACAAATTAACACTAAACTTAAATAAAACTAACTGTTTGTTACTTCATTCAACCGAAAAAACAATAATCATCACTTTTGCTACATCTTCATGGCAACGTGATGTTGTAGACTACTGAACCTAAGTATCTGGGGTTTTGCTGATGTAATACTGAACTGTAAAGTTCATATTTCACATCTAACATCATCAATTACACAAAGTGTAGTAGTCTTATAAAATTGAACTATATCTTTCAAAATGCCTTCTGAAAATACTATCTAATGCTCGCTAAGCTCGCATTAAGTTAAAATTATCATATGCAGTAACTCTTTGACCCTCAGCCTATAAAAGTGATTTACATAAACGCAACAATTTATATATCGAAGCAGTTCATTGCGTAACGTATGTTAACAGATATACAAATTTAAATATCCTGTACAAAAACATATAATATTAGAACTCAATCAATTACGACACAATGAGCTTGGAAAGCATATATTTTAATTTTGTCACAATGAGACTTGTCTTTTGCACATTGAAAAGTACCAAGTTATTCATGAGACGCATAGCTACAACAGAAGGCAATCAGCAAAAGATAATTACTTAATTCCACTGAGACATCTAAAACAAGATCAACACAACATCATGGAGCTAGGACCAAAAATTTGGAACTCCCTACCACTAACTATTTTTAAAAAATTATCTAATTTCAAAAACTTTACTATGATCATGTGCTACAAAATTATGCTTAGTTTTGTTTTCAGCCAGGTACTGACATTTGCTTTAAAAAGAAGCTTGACAAGAACAAAGATATTTTATACATGTGTTGAAGTGCTTTTGAAGTGGGCAATGACTATTGTCTGATCTTGTTTCCTTAATATATTCTTTATTCAATGCATCAACTTGTTAAGTCTCGGATGATTTTTGGTTAATTGAAGCTTTTTGAACATGCATCTCGTTTCTGCTTCTTCATTTGTTTGTTTATTCGCTGTAAGTTACTGATTTTGGGTAGGCCCAAGTGCTATACCATAAAAGCATGGATACAAGCAGTGTTTCCAAATGTAAATTGAATAGCTATTTAACGGTGAATGTGTGTCCGTAATATATTTATATGAAACTGTGCATGCATAGCCTAGCAATTTTGTTTATTATTGTCAAAGATATATATGAAGTAACGTGGCTGGGCTGTAAACGTTTATGCAATCTTTTTTGCGGTAACTTTGAGCTGCGATGTTAACTTTTTGAAAGCTGCCATGATGCATTTTTGAGCTAATAGCCTTGTTGTGGGGGTACCTTATATGGAGGCTGATGGCTTTCCGATGGGGATTGACTGTAGTTGTAAACATTTTCAAGTGACTGAATTAAGAGTATGTTTTGCTTTGTTCATTGTGTGGTGTTGTTACTTTACTGTAACGTCTTCATCTTTATTTGCAATTTCGTTGTTTTCACAGTTGCATTACACTTACAGTTTGTTGTATTGCATGAACTTTTGGCGGCAGTACCCCAATGCCAGCTACAACCGTCACTACCTGCCTTTGCATTATTGTCCACATGTTCTCTATGTATAGTCGGGATGCTGAATAAACTGAACTGTGTCCAACAGGAAAAGCAATTGCGTGGGAACTGGACCTGCAACCGTTCTTTGGTAGGTGACGTTGCACACGGTGCATTGACCGATGCGTGCGACCGGAAACTCGTTCAGTGATTTCGAAGAAGGACCGTGCGAAAAACGTGCAATGCACGTAGAAGTTGATCAAATTTTTCTGACCTAAACTTTTGAAAATCAACATCATGACGAAAAAAGACAAAAGTTGANAAATCCCCAACAATATNACTGCTGCTGTATCTCTCCACATTTATTAGTTAGTGACTTTATTGAATTGTGTTTTGGATTCTCTTGTAAAAATTGGATNACGATCCGTAGTATNNCGTCATGAATACTTTGATTCTAGTTCGGTTCAGTTTCGTTATACCCGCTTTTGTACTCCTTTCGGAGTGTCACGAGTGGTCTGCGGCGCTCAACTCCGCTTGCTTACGCCTTTACTACTTTCTTTGTTTGAATAGCATCTCTCATTTCCTGGTCCACCACGGGGTTACTTTTTTAGCATTATGGGCCACGAGTCGTTTCCGTACACACACTCAAGCAGCATATGAAGCTGCTTTGAACAGCTGCGACTTCATCTCTGCGCCCGCTGTGCGTTCCATATGTTCTCGGTACAATGACGATGCACTGTCTACAAGGTTTTTCTTACATCTGTTTCCGCCAAGGCCTCCCACGTTGCTCGTCAGAACATCTTTTTCTTGCACATTTTTGGAGGCACTGTTGGTTTTTCCGTAAGTAAGTTGCAGACCACCAGGTGGTGACCGGTCATCAGTTCTGCATCCCTTTTGACAGCGAACAAATTGTGATTTTCAAAACAAATCACAAACCTCTATCATAGGCACGTGATTTGTACAAGCAACAAATAAATTTTCCGTCCAAATGGGCGAAACCATCAGCAAGTTCTACCAATTCATCTAAATAAAAAAACTGTTTTTTGGTAGAAAAAGGTTATCTTTAACCACATAATTTTACAGTGATTGTGTTACATATGACATCTATCGAAAGATGTCTTCTTCCCAGAAGCCAGTTGGTGAACATACTCTAAGAAAACTGTCGTGTTTTTCGTTGTCAGTTGTTGCTGACTCATGGGACTAGGGCCTGAATATTTGAAGGGAAAATGATGATGAATGACAGATTCAGTTGAGTTTTGTTGTTCGCTGCTGATATCAGTCTGAAAACTCTTTGATATATACAGATATTGCCAGACTTGCCGAAAGAAAATTTTTGCTTTATTTGCATTTTGTTTTATTATTTTTGCGTTAAAAAACACAGAAACTGCACTTCATGCTGCAGCAAATAAGCCCCGAACTTCATAAAGCAAAGAACGCAAGGGGAAACGGCCTTGTGAAATGTTGGCACCGATCGGAACTTTCCGCGCAGATTAATCCACAGAATCAAATGAAATAAACTACCAGATTCAAAGAAACCACGGTTGTAAGGGCACGTAGGTTCGCTACCAACGTTAGCAACAGCATCACAAAACATTAATCAAGCACAGTGTCTGCTGTCAGTCTGTCACAAAGCTTCCATTGCACAAGTCAAAGACGCTTCTTTTTCTTCTGCGTACCTGAGGGCACGTAGGTTCGCTACCAACGCTAACAACAGCATCATGGAACATCGATCAAGAACAGTGTCTGCTGACACACAAGCTTAATTGCAGTTCGCACATGCCAAGACCGTTTGAGACAGCTGGACGACACGCAAGCATTTGTTTGCAAACTTTCACTGCTTCAAGAACAAAGATTTGTCAAACTCGTAATTATTATGTATTGTCACCTTGCATCACAACGCACTCAACCAGACTGGATGTTTGCTTTTGTAGAGGGCGCTCATTTACATTTAAGCAAAGATATGGTGGTTTGAAGCAAACAATTTAACTATGACAAGCTAGATAACTAAGCTTCCTTTTCAACACAACAATCGGGTTTCTCCAAGGCTAATATTTTACTGGTGAGAAAGAAGTATCTAACACTTTATGCGAAACACTTGCACGAGGTGCAAAAAATAACTGATTCAGTAATTTTGCTTGTCTATAGATCCACACCGGGAAGCAGTAAAACCTGCAATGATTTGGGAAACCCAGTGCTCCACTCATGAGACCACATAGGTCGAGATCGTGCCTTCTGAAGGCTAAGCTAAACAAAATTCCATTTGCTCGTGGTTGATAGCAGTATTGTCGTTGGGCGGTCGCTGCAAATGGCAGTTTATTCAATTAGTGCCAACGGTTTCCACTGCTACGGCTGTGTTCTGCGCCACACTAATTAGAGTATGAACGGTCGTGACCAGTGATGTAAAAACTTAATTCTATAATAACATCATCGATTTGCGAGTTGGTCTCATTCGATGCGACTGTTTGGTGACGCTAGAGAGTAAAACACAATATTGATTAAATATTGAAATCACGCAGAATGATCGCAGGATGTAAATAACTGTTTGGATGTCGATGCAATAAAACACGTTTTGAAATGTCTTTTCCAGTTACACGTATAGCCTATTTTTCTCTTCAACTTTTTAGTTTAGACATAATGTTCGCAGAACGAAGGTATCATCGTGGTTTGTTTATACACACTCCATTCAGAGATCCTTTAGTTTGGAAGTTTGGTGAGGCGAATCTTGTTGGCTACGCACCCACGGAAAAGCAACTCAGAGGCCGACCAAGCCATACAAGGTGAACGTATCTCCGACTTGGCTTGCTGGCCGCATCATGGTATGGAGCCAGCAGAACCATCAGAGGTCGCTACAAACAATGAAGTATTTCGAGACCTCATTGAACTTTCGGCCCCTCAACGAGTGCGAAGGGAAAGATTGCTTGAAAATGAATGGTTGAAATGCAGTACATTTACTTTTTTTATATGCCAACTATGACTCTAAAAAATTAAGTAACGATCTGTGTATCTAATTTCTATAGGCTTTTTAAATTATCTTGACAGTAGAATTATGACCAACGTTATTTTCAAAAAAGATTTAGAAATGAAGCTTTCAGGCCGTCATATTATACATTCTAAGGCCTCATATCAGTCAATGTCTGAATTTCACGGCACTTATGAAAGTTAAATGAGCGAAGAACGTTATTGAGTGCGAAGCAATTAAACCTTCACTCTGTCCGTGCGAAACAAGAAGGTAAATATATTGCCAGTGGCACTAAGGCTGCTCTGAAGCTGCTAAACATTAGGGTAAGGGTTTTGAGATTCTTTGCATACCGCTCATTTAAGAGTAACTCGTAAACCCCCGTATACCTACTTCAATGCAAATTAGGACGTACTTCACTTCAATGCAAATTAGAATGCGCGCTCTGGATGAAACTTTGTCCCCATCACGACAATGCCTATTTTTTACAACCATTCCATTTTTCCTTGCTGTACTTTCCTTGCTGTACTTGAAGTAATGCTTATTTTCACCTCTTTCCATTTTAGTTTGTCGACTACGTTCCTAGTAGTCGGACCTTTTTTCAAACATGTTGTAAGTGACAGGCCAATGGCTTATGTCACATGCACTTTTCGCGGTAGATATAGATAGAACATCTCTCTGAGCCAAATGATCGTGCACAGCTGCTGTTGGAGACAGACCTGGACAACTAAATAATTCTAGTTTTCTAATTTGATGCATTAGAGCGAAATTACATTAACTCTAATTTTAATCTAATTTAATAAAAGCGTCAGCGCTCTAATTTTAGTTATAATCTAATTTCCGATTTTGCCAAAAATGCTAATTTGTCCAACGGTATTTTTAAAGATGGAACGAGAATCCAACCTCGTGAAAGGAAAGTGCAATAAAATGGTCACAAGTGCCTTGCCGCCATCCCATATAACACTTGAAAAGCGAGAACAGTAAAAACTCGATAAATTTTTTTTCTCATTCACAGCTCCAGTGCAAACTACAGTCTGTGGTCTTAACCCTGATTATTTTATTATTAAATCACATTGCCTATCCATGTTACATGCAGAAGTCACAATAGTCATCACCAGGTGCTTACGACAGTCAGTCAGCTGTGATGTTTTAGGGCAGAGGTTCTCCAAACTTTCTTGTCAGAGGGCCACATAAGCTATCGCGCAACAGTTGGAGGGCCGGACATCTGATGAAATAAGATGGTGACGACGCAATGTGATTGTTTCGGGATATGTTACATTCTAAAAAATCAACATATGTTCGTAAATACTGTATATTATTCTTCCATTATTGATTAAAATGTCTTCGCGCGCCGCATGAAATGGCCGTAGTTTGGAGGACCCTGTTTTAGAGCAGCGCTCTTCAACCGGTGTGCACGGCGCACCCTAGGGTGCATCAAAATATGCGTGGGGTACACCACAAAAAGAAAGGGTTCACAAGGGTGCATCACAAACTTGTCACACTAAAAAGATACTTTTTACAAAAACGTTCTGTTAGCAAAAACGAACCATTAACCTACCAATGACTTTCAGGATTTAATCTGGACTTTGCACATTCTAAATTGTGGTGCGTAAGCATCAAACCATGTCAAGCTAATTGTTGTAATTAGTTGATTATTATTTGTGATTCATAAGCAACAGACAATGAGCCACTATCAATTGAATTATGTAGCTGAGTTACTGAATTAGCGCACTTGTTTATTTAGGCCAGGGTACCTAGTACTTACAGACATGGGCGCAATTAGGTGGGGACGTGTCGGTAAATGGGGTGCATGGGTTTAAGTAAATACGGTGCATGAGTTCATCGAAACATCTTTAAGGGTGCACCATAACAAAAAAGTTTGAAGAGCACTGTCTTAGGGTATTGGAAAAACTGCTGCTCAAGAACTTCTGGTGACAGTGACATCAGCTCCGTCGGAACGAGAACCGTGACAGCGTTGTCATTTTTCGAATCGTAACCACGTGAGGGATGATCCAAGGACGTCGCCAGGGGAGGGTTGTGGCGCCTGCCCCGTTTACATTTGTCTGTGCCTCCCTTTAATATGAAGTTATATGGCGTAAAAATATTTAGTTGTCCAAGTCTGGTTGGAGAGTCTGTTTGAAAGCTACATTGGTCAGCGATCAGTAGTGGCGTAACTGACGGGGGAGGCAGGTGTGCGCGCCCCCCTGACAGGCTAAATGTAAAAATGGGCCCCTGTTAGCTTGTATCTCGGTATTTAGTATTCTTTTGATTTTTAGTAGGTTTTTGTTCTTGGTGCTTTTCAAAAATTTCTCGGAGCGTTGTCCGTTGATTTCGGGTTTTAGTCAGACGAATCCAATTAAAATCGCATAACCATTTCCCAAGATTTTTCGTATGTGTTTAACCGGAATATACGTTTATTTGTATCAGACAAATGTCGGCAAATTTACCGCCTAGCGACACAAGGCGCCCAAAATTCAGTCCCGTCGCCACGGGAAGGGGGTTTTTCTGGGCTTAGTTCCCCAGACAAATCCTCAACCCCCAAATTGAAATGTGAAACACGTGTTCTGTTTTGTCCTGTAATTTACAGACAGAGCAGAGCCTGTCGTTGTTACCTAGAATAACATCGTATGATCAGTTTTGATACGTTTTTCAGGTATTAAACGTATTTGACGCTTGAGCGTGAAACGTCACAATTCGTTGCTTGGAGTGTTGAACGTGAAGCCAGCCTATATGCCTGGTTGTATACGTCCAGAATTCAGACTTACACCTGATCAACGTATTTTGTGTAGTGATTGTTGTGAAAAAATGTATTCTGTAGGATCAGGCAGTCCTCTCGCATTTTGTACGGTATAAAAGCAAGATATCTTTGGTGCTTACGACCAAAGTTACATATTCGCGCAGCCTGCTATTCAGACATCAACGTGGAGTTAATAGTCTAGTTAGAAGAGTTTATTTAACAATCACTGCTAACCTTGTCCCAACCGAGTAGTGCAGTTAGTGGATTATAGATGTTAAACTTGTTGCGTCCCCGTAAACATGTTTAACATCTATAATCCACTAACTGCACTGCTCGGTTGGGACAAGGGTAGCATTGATTTTGGTCTGTATTTGTCAACATTTATAGCCTATTTGAGATACAACATGTTATTGTTCTAAACATGTGCCATGCACCAGGAGATTATCAAGTCTAGACATCACAAAGGTTTATGCATGCGTATTTCGGTCAATTAAAAGCATGATGCGCATGCTTTTATAAGCGTTAATGAAAGAAAACGTTCATCGCGGCGCATTGTTTTGATCGGCCTCAGGTTTGTTCCTTCGGTAACACCAACAGTGTTTTTATAACTGAACGATAGGCTTGATTCTGATTTCCTGCAGAATTTTGTTAACATTTGCATCTCATTTATAACATCTCTAAATAATCGTCGTTAATTAATTGACAATGATTAAGATCCGATTCCTTTTGTTAAGCTCTATTCTCACCACATGCCATGAGGAAACTTATCCTAACGTGTTTATTGCAATTCGGATTATGCTAACCTACCCCGATACTGTTGCCGGCGCTGAAAGGAGTTTCATCAAGCTGAAGTCGATCAAAACCTTCAACACGTCCCATATGACAGATAGCAGACTATCCTCATTAGCCATGTTGTCAATTGAAGCTTCATGTGTGCGCTCTCTAGATTTGGATGATGTCATAAAGGCTTTTGCATACAAAAGACTCGCTCGAAGCCGTTTTGATACTACTGTAATGTGACATTATTTATGATATTTTCATGGTTAATTTTGCGTAATATTTTTCATGTGTGCTACTGTGCTACTTTTACAGTGATTTTCTTGTTTCAGCAAAACAGGAGATGTGTGGCCACTCAACTTGGAGGTCCGTGGTCATACATTTTTTGTTTTGCGGTATGACCACGGTCTTCTAGTTGAGTAGCCCTGCGCTAGATAAATTACAGCGACAACTAAATAATGATGAACAATGACGCTAATACATCAACGCTTTAGAAACCTTTTTTAGAAATTACCACTTTTAGAAATCGGCCAGTATAAGCATTTTGGTGGGCTCAGAGTTGGGTTGCTATGGCACTGCTCATACATATTTGTAATTGTTTGGTGTGCAGCTCCATATTCAGATAAATTGTTTGGCATTATTTGCTAGTAGTTGGTAAACGAATGTCGCTTTATCACTGATGCGGAGAGATCAATGAACTGCTCAAAAATTCCATTTTGGACTTACTACATTTGTTTTGTTATCTATTTAGGCAGTGCCCAGAATTTACCCCCATGCCTCATCATTATGTCAAGCATTTGGTGCTTAGAAAAAAACTAGAATTTATTTAGGAGTTAATTACCACGATTCAGGTGTGGTCAGGGGCGTAACGAGGAGGGGCAAAGGGGTACAGTTTCCTGGGCGCCGAAACGTCCTAACAATGTCCCAAGTACTTTCTTCAATACAGTACATTTGCTTCCGAAAGACCTCAGATTCGAACATGGGGGCGCCAAACTTGCTTCTTGCCCCGGATGCTGTCTAGCCTCGTTACGCCCTTGGCTGTGGTGGGTCTTACAACAAATCATAAGCCTACCTTCACCCATTCACATAAGTCATAGATGGGTATGAATTTTAGACAGGATACGTTACATGAAAACGTGAAATTCTGCTTTGAAGTCATTTAATCACCTGAAGCTCATTATATCACCTGACAAATAATTTGTTTTTGTGGAATAATGTATATAAGTTTTTGGGAACTAATTATTGCATACCCAACCCGTGGCCAATGGGCCCCCATCAGCTAAGTTTGCCACCCCCCCGTGGCTCAAACCTCTAGTTACGCCAGTGGCGATCAGCAAAGCACTGTGCCCCCAACGCTTTTGACAGGAGTGCACGTCTTTAAGTAAAGTAAAAGATTCTGGACATATACAGCAGGCCAGTATTTTTTAAAATGCGTGTTTGACCGAACAAAAATTCAAATTGCTTTTGCCACAGCGCTCGGCGTACAAACTCCTATTAAAGTACTATTTATAGTTTTAATTTTGATGTACTGCTTTAACTTGCTATTTTGTTTCCTGCATTGCAGTAAAGTAAACCACAGAGTGCCAGTTATTTGGAAACGACAGCTTTCGCTAAAGGTGAGTGACAAGACTACATGACGTCATTTCAACTAAGTGAACTTATTTTGAACGTTACTTGGATAAAATTATCTTATTTGCACAACAACACAGAGTTATGGCTTGGCTTCGTGAAAACAAGTTAGTCTCCTAGGGCAGTGGATATTATGCTTTACTTTATCTTTTGATCTACAACTGGATTTTCAGACGCAAAGAGCTTTCATACCGTTCTTTCTTCAGGTAAACTGCTAACGAATCAGCCCATGTGCTATTTGAACTAAACCAAGTGGTATAACTTGGATAAATTATTTCACTTTCCAAGAAAACATATTTGTTGTTGCCCTACACTTGGTTGCAGCCACTTTGGTGTCATCTCTCATTTTCAATATTGTGTCATTATTCTGCGTGTTACACAGCATACTTACTTGTTTCTCATTGTAGTTAACATGGCATTTGCATAATCAGACCTCGCTAGTCGCTATCCGGCAAGATCCGGCAGGTTGATGACAGGGACAATGTTGTTAAAAGTAACTTGTTTGCGGACTAAGTCAAATCAGTGATGTCAAGATGCATCAGCATAACAAGGGATGCTATGTGAATAGAACATACACTTTAGTTGATTTTTGCTGAAATGGTTTAATCTGATTCTTTACTCCTAAAACATATGTAGATGCCAACAATGGTATGATACAATTTGCAGTTACCGTATTTATTCGATTGTGCGCCGCAGCTTATAAGTTATTTTTTTATCATTTGGTGAGGCTTATAATCGAGGGTGGCTTCATATTTTATTTCTTTATTTTATCGAAAGGTATAGATGACGCTCGTCTTTTCTTGGGTACTTTTTTTCGACCAACTCTATTTTCACATTCTAATCTTCAGCATCACGTAAACATCCGTCACAGGAGGAATTAGTTTAACAGAAGGCAGTTGTAGTGGTGGGTAAGCATCATAAGCAAGGTTGCCAATTAATTAAACACGAAACGTGCTAGTACACGAAAGTATCTTAAAGGCTTAGGTAATCTATCTTCAAGTGCGGCTTACATTGATTTTTAACACCGTTTTATGCGGCTTGTAATCAAGGGCGGCTAGCAACCGGATAAATACGGTACTGAGGTATGGACAAAAACGTGATTTTTTGCATTGGCGGTCTCAATTTGTGTATTCAGCAAAAAATAAAGGTGAAATCTTTACTGAAATGGCTTAATCTTATTCTTTAAGCCTCATAACATGGGGATAGACACCAAAATTATTTTGATATCATGCATAGTGACTGAGATATTGACGAAAGAAGGATTTTCCATAATAGCGGCCCTAATTTGCATATTGGGGGGGTTGCCCAAGGATGACAGAGTGGCATCATTCAGATTCTTAAAGAGCACACCTCCGAGGTATAGAAACAGCGAAAAACTTTGTACCGACGGTATTGCAAGGTTCTCCAAAAATCTGGGGATTGGCAACCGGACTAACGGCACATACAGAAAGGCTATGCTTCGAATATTTTTGGAAGAGCAACGTAATTACCAGTTCATATGGTAACCATATGTACCCGAAAGCCCAGAAAACCGCACTCAAGGTAACGACGGAAGTATGCGTGAAGTAAAACTCGCTCCCAAATTAAAGACTGATCTGTTTTCAGGAGTCGCGTCGTGGCGTTGGAAACGCTGGAAAAATCTAATGTATTCAGCGAACGTTACCAACAATGCATCCACTTTTTCCATCACGTCCATACATGAATTGAAAATAAATCCGTTTTTTTCGTTTTTTATTCTGTTAATTTTGATTAGAGCAGATTTAAGAATTCTTCCAAAGTTTCAAGTGGATTTACTTATTGCCATTTCCTCACGTTTCAAAGTTATTGTTGAATGGCACCTAAGTTTGAAAAAAGCAGGAAACTTTGAAAATTAGTTATTGCGGTTATTGATTTATCAGTAATGAAGTTTTTATAACTCCAGCATCGTGTTGCACGGGTAACAGGCAAGGCTAAAATGATTCTTTTTTTCTGAAACAAATTTACCGTACTAAACGGTGTGATTGGATTGCATTAGTAAAAGAACGAGGCTGGAAACGTTTTATAGTTCAGCCAACCTATACCATTTCAGATACATGAAAAAGTCTTTCGTAATGCCATAGTTTTGAACAACACTCATACTTTAATCACTTATTTAAAACTAAATAGGTGTTATAATTTCCCCGCCTTTAATCTTACCTTGGGCTTCTTCTGTCAGTTACCTACACTACAGTATGTTTTCAAGTTTCCTTCAGTTTTGGCTCGTTCTATGCGTGACTCAAATCCAGGGTTTTCTGGGGGGATACAAGAGGTACATCGCTCCCCGACCAGTTGGTAGTATAACAATTGATCTATCAGTATATCTTAGCATGGTAGCTATTTTATCTTTACTCTAGTTTCTATACAAAAAAGCTATACAAGTTTCGACGAGGGCCCCAGAAGCTAGGGGACCCGCTATCAGTTTTTGTAACCTCTGCTAAAATTTCTGTCAGAGACCCTACTCAGATCTTTTTGTTTTCGTCTGAAATACCAAACGAACAGATGCCGTTCTAGGAGAATGTTTCTAGGTTGCTCAAAAGCTTGCTTCAGCTTCTAAAGAATGGATCTTTGAATTGGCATTTTAAAGAAAACTTGCTTAGGGCAAACGTCTGCAGTCGAGTAGAGCTTTATGAACGCAAACAAATATTCAACATATGCGTGCAGGTTTAGAGATAAGTCAAATTTTTTGAAGTGCAATAACCTTTTTAAAAGGTTCAAAAAACACAAGACGCAATGTTGCCAATACAACGAAATACTGTAGGTTGGTGAAGTCTGAAACTACAACCAAATAGTGCTGTAAATATAGGTAATATTGCATGGCAAGTAATGCGTGGAAAGAGGTTTGTTGAAAAAAACGTTTCTCAAAAAATGTAGTTTTGTCAGGGAAGACAGTTTTAAGGAAACAGAATTGTGCAAATCGAGATGTGTAAAGTAATTGAAAAGGAGCAGAAAGTTCGGTCTCCTGCAGTCAGTGATTGATTTCAGTTGGTTCTTCACTGTTGCAAGAAATCTACAATTTACCTGCAGTTGCAATGACTTCACATTTACGTTTTAACAGTAACTGCTGGCAAATGGCCAATAATTGATTGGAGTTTGTTAAACCTTTCTTCCTAAAATAATGCAAATATGCAAACCCATCTGTGCAAGATGGACTTTGAGATGTTATTTTGAACGCTCTGAATTTGTGCGAACTGTAGCCATAAGACATTGCGTTTGGCGGATGATCTGTGACGTAAAACTTTACGGCGAACCAACATGTGTTGCAGGTTTGCAGAACCTGAAAAATAATTGCTATGTAAATTGTGCTCTCTTCAGATAACGCACGCTTCGAGCAACGTGCGCTCTGCAGCTGGTCTGCCTTCGCATTACTTTTCATTCTGACATCAATCTGAATTTTCAACTGGGAAGTGATCAAAACAGAAAATTCTGACCGGTGGAAACATTTCGCGAAGCCACTTGGCCTTGCGCTATTTGCGTTATGAAGTTTATTGGCTCATTTGTTGAAACAAAGTACAACTTTATGATTCGTGATTAATAGCATATGAAAATGAAAGCACGATACAAGAAATGGTTCTTTGTCATCAAGTCACCATGCCTAAGTACACTACCCTTGCGTTTGCAAAAACAACCGGCAGTAAGTGAACCTGAAATGTCACAATAGTTGCCTTTGTTTTAAGTACGTCCTTCCTTGTGAATGGCGGCTGTGCGTCATCACGGCAGAAACAACAAAATCTGTTTTGACTTTCGACAATAGATTCCTATATTCTTAATCAGGAAGACGTGCTGGGTTTGACGCATTTTGTGCAAGTAATTTTCTTCGAATTCAATCTCACAAGTCACGCCTAAAGGGATATCACCTACGGTAGACATTTGACGCATCAACAAACTAGCCATCAACGTCAAACATTACGACCATTGTTTGCGAACAGAAGAGGTAACTCAGCCGAGTAAACAGTACGTCATTCATTTTTTCTCCCCACATAAACAATAAGCGGTTACTTCTACCGAGGGCCGGTAGCCTCGCTGCTACAGATGTTGTTTACGTCGTTTCGCGGAAGTTGTGAAGGACTTTCAAAACATTTAGTTCTGGTTGGACTTTGTTTTGATGTCCGGCAGGAGACGCGCAATCTTAGTTGTGGATGGCTTGGACAATAATGTACTACTACGGTCCTTTTGAATTAATTGCTAATTCTCAGCAATTTAGCATTCCTTTATCGAAGCACTATGACATTTAACTTGCTGCAAGATCTCTGTCAGTTAGAACAAGTCCACAAAGTTAAAAGTTTAGTAAGTCCATTTTAGTAAGTCCATGTAAAGCACATCATCACCATGACCATGTCCTGCTGAGAGCGACACCGTTCGCAATCATCAATGTTTTTTTGCCGCGTGAAAAAGTAGCACACCAGACATAGGGGTTGCATGTTATTGACTATCTCCAGTTTGGTGAGATATTGAAACTCTTCGTGCAGCGTTTCAATACATCTTTAAAGCAAAGCTTAGAATGACGACTGCCAAAGTCCTGTAGGGAAGATCTTTTTGACGTAGGGTTGCCAGATGCATTTTGTAAGAATACCGTCCACTTTTCAACAGTGGCAGATGCAGGGTGCGTCGTGATTCGTAAGCGCATATTTAATAGCACATTGTTCTCGAATAATATTTTTTAAAAAGAACACTTTTCTGACAATGAATTTATTTTTCGTGTTATTTATTTTTATTTCATGAAGCTCCCACAATTTTTGTTTTGAAAAATTTCCCAACAGTGTATAAACATGTGCTTTGTGAGCAAAGTCAATACCCCTATGCCGAGCATTGCCAACATATCCTATACTTTAAATCAGTGGTTCCCAAACAGTGGTACGCGTACCACTAGCGGTACGCAAGGGCCTTCAAAAGGGTACGTGAATAGACCTACTTTCAATTTTTCTTCAAAAAATATATTTCCAGCTGTAGCTTTCCTTATTGGGTTCTGTAATAAATTCCGAAATTTTTGTGTACTTTCCTTATTGTTTTTTTAAAATGGCCATTGTATTTTATCACAGACATTTTGTTCATGTCGCATTTGTGTCCATCCTGGTTTTCCATATTTTGATCGAATGATATTTGACACATTGACTTTTCCTGGAACAAGGCGGTACGTGGTGACAGTGCGGGACCCACAAATGTTACGCGATCAGGAAAAGTTTGGAAATCACTGATTTACATGAACAACGACAACTGCAGGGTTTCATGTGACCGGAGGAATTTTCCTTTCCTAAACTCTAAAAATAATGCACTTTTTGAAAAAACATTTTTACATCTTGTATATCAATTTCTTAAGTGAACATATTTTCGTACAATTTGATAGTATTTGCTTTTCTAAGGTAGTATTGCCTGTATGAAAAACACAAAGCAGGTAACAAATTCTTGCGTGGCACATTCACTTCAGTCTGCAACAAACATTTTCGAGCACAAACAATGTCTCAGCACCTTTTGGACCACTAAGACTGGCTGAGAGATGATCTTCCGGTTGAATCGCTAGCCCTTGAGCCAGTTATATTGCGCGAACCAAATAAGGTCTGTTCAATGCAGCTATAGCGTGGTTGTGAAAATAAAGTAATTGCTACAATTTTTTTAAAGATTAATATTGCCTATTTAGGCTATTAACACTGCAAACGAAAAAATCTTATTATCATCATCGAAAAAAAGAAAATAGGCACACACTAAGCTGTTGTACATATTAGTGAGCACTGCGCATTCAAACACAACCCATCAATAGCTTTGGCATTGGCGATAGTAACAATGATTGAGCTGAAAACTTTCTTCGAGAGAATAATCTTTGTATGTTAAATCACATTCATGATGAAAGTTGCTTTATGCTAAAGTAAATCTAAGAAAACACTGAACCAACGAAAATTGCTCCACACACCACAATAAAAAGCGGAGGCTGAATTCTACGGAAAAAATAGAGTAACTTCACTCCACAAGTGAAAGAAGCAAGGAATCAATCACAAAT